>ENA-OQAA01000624-OQAA01000624.1-human-gut-metagenome-genome-assembly--contig:-NODE-624-length-22948-cov-3.438938_pt1 | contig 22948 bp, 26 predicted proteins | sample MGYA00242489_ERZ504515 | MGnify/ENA primary metagenome ERZ504515 (study PRJEB26092, sample SAMD00036237) | human gut metagenome | host: Homo sapiens | study: EMG produced TPA metagenomics assembly of... | reverse complement strand
TCACAAACCATTTCTGATACTCTTTCTTATTTTCCTAGCACTATTATCTAAAAAGCTCCATTATAACTTTCCACTTACCATTTCGTTTACCATTTAATCTCTAGATATACCCTTTGTCTTTCAACGAAGCAATCTTATTTTTAACGGTTCGTCTGATTTTCCAATTCTATTTGCAAATTCTCTTTCTGTGTAATATTCGGATTATCAACAATCAGATTTAAAATTGCCAATTCATCCAAAGGGCAGTTCAAAGTGCAAATTTTGCCCTTTGAAGATTCTTCCATTGCACTTTGAACAGTGTTATCAGCTTGTTCCGGAACATAATCCACATGCATATATCGATTCTTCAACTCATAATTCGTTCCCATCAACAGATTACTGAAAAACATTTCCAGATACTTTGTTGTGGCATGGATTCCATTCTTCAAATCATTATAATTTGCTCTTACCAAAGCATTTCTGAAATACCAGGAATGCTTCTTGAACGCATCATTATCTACTTTCAATCCAAACGTCTTCATATATTTGATTATAAAGACCGCTGTTGCTCTTGCATTTCCTTCTGCAAATGGATGAATCTGCCAGATATCAGAAGCAAATTTCACCAGATGCTTGATAGACTCATTCAAAGACAATCCTTCATAGGAAAACTCTTTTTCCGTTCTGAAATCATAATCCAGCGTGTCTTTAATACTATTCCAAGATGCATAAATGACCGTATCGCCTTTCAGTACCCATTCTTTTTTCGTAATGTTATAAGTTCTGATTTTTCCAGCATGGTCGAATACACCTTCAAAAAGGCGACGATGAATCGTCATCCATTCTGCCGGTGAAAACTGAAATGTTTTCTCTCCCAGAAGCTGTGTGATTCTTGAAGAAACAATATCAGCCTCTTTTGTTTCATCCTCCGTATCTTTTCGATCAGTTCTTTCTTCATAGTAACTCTGGATTCGCTTCTGAGCCTCATCAATGCTAATTTTACCTTCGATATGCTCTTTTGCAGTATCCAGCAAATATGCAGAAGTCTTCAGTCCATCCACCTGCTGCAAACCAATCGCAATCTGCCACGCTTCACTTTTCTCCGCCTGTTCCGGCTCTCCTTGTCGGATATATTCCTCAAGTTCAAATTGCCATTTCTTATCTTCCGACATATTGGCACTCCTTTTCATTGCATCAATAGTTATGTATCATTCTACCCAGATTTACAGTTAACAATATCTACGATATCATCTAATTTACAATTCAAAGTCTCACAAATCTTAACCAGCACACCCACACGAACATCTTCATTCTTTCCGAGCTTCGCCATTGCATTGGTACTGATTTTCGCTGCTCTAATCAAATCTGTTTTCATCATTTCACGTTCATTTAAAATCACCCATAATTTATCGTAACTTACAGCCATTGGTTTGCCTCCATTTTCTGTGTAATCAATAAAGTCATTATATATATTTTAGCACTTTATCAGGATGAGGACAATTGAATTTTGAAAATTGCAGTATTCAATTTCAGCACAATAAATTCTGTACAATATAGCTTCATTAAATGTGCTTTAAGCTTCAAATATGGAGCAAATGCTCCAGTTTGAAAACTTAATTCATGTGGGTATACATTTATATAGGTTAAGAAATTTGAATGTTTATTTCTAGGGTGTTTACCCTTAGAATAAAGGTAAGCGCTTAAATCTTGGGGTAGCTTTACTGTCTACGTTTGAATACTCATAATGATAGCAAATAGATTTTTACTACACTCCGCTTGATAGGAGATAGAAATTTACTATATTTGGAGGTTTCATTATGAGTAATAAACGTGCTCCAGGACGTTCCCTGGACGAATGGATGGAACTGGTCACCGAATGCAGACAAAGTGGCCTGACAGATGCTGCATGGTGTAATGAACATGGGATATCTCCCAGCTGTTTTTACAATGCAGTTACCCGTCTCCGCAAAAAAGCCTGTCAGATACCGGATCCAGTTGGAAAAGCCAGCACTCTTGACCTTACGTCCCATAAACAGAATGTAGTCCAGATTGCTATAGAACCGGAGTCTTCTCCGGCAGGACTGATCCCAGATAATGGAAACAGACCTATGCACCTTGACAATTCACATACGATTGAAATCGAAGCAGACGGATTGCTTATACGAATGAGTAATGAGATCAAACCGTTACTTCTGAAGATGCTTATGGATACGCTTAAGGAGTCGTTATGTTAGCGGATATCTCAAGTGTTGATGCGATCTATATCGTCTGTGGCAGAACAGATATGCGCAAGTCCATTGATGGATTGTGTGCGATTATCCAGGAACAGTTTTCGATGGATATTGACCATGCACTTTTTCTTTTCTGCGGTCGTAAATGCGACCGTATCAAAGCTATTTTAAAAGAGCCTGACGGGATCGTTATGATCTACAAAAGACTGACCGCCCAGGGATCCTACCGATGGCCCAGGAATAAATCTGAAGTCCGGAATCTTACATGGCGGGAGTTCGACTGGCTGATGTCCGGCATTGATATTGAGCAGCCCAAAGCGATCAAGGCAACGTAAAAAAGATGCACATAAAACTCTTGCTTTTTGCTGTATTTTCGGCACTTTCAAGGTCTGGTAAATCCGCTGTTTTGCTAGGAAAAGCCACTGTTTTCTGGTATAATGGAAACATCAGAAACAGGAGGAAAAAGCAGTGGCAGACAGTTCCAAAGATATCCAGCTCCGTGAGCTGAAGGACATGATAAACGATCTCAAAAAGATGATAAAAACACTTCAGGCAACTGTCGATGCTGCCAATAAACGGGAAGCGGTTCTCACCCAGGAACGAGATAATCTGAAAGAAGAGATAGACCTTCTCCGAAAAAAACTGTTTGGCACCTCCAGCGAAAAAAGAACTCTCAATATTCCAGGACAGTTAAACTTTTTCAACGAGGCTGAACTGGAACAGGATCCGGAGGCTGCAAAAGCAGAGGATCTTGAAACAATTCTTCCGGAAAAAACAGCAAAAAAGCGAAAAGCAAGAGCTACAGATGCGGAGCGTTTTAAGGGAGTTCCTGTTGAAAAAAAGTATCTGGAACTTTCTGAGGAAGAGAAACTCTGCCCTGTCTGTGGTACCCCACTGAAAGAAATCGGGGAAGAGTTTGTCCGCCGAGAACTGGTTTTTGTACCGGCAAAACTGAAAGTATATAAATACTACAGTAAGAGCTATGAGTGCCCGCAGTGCAGGCTTCAGGATATTCCGATTATTAAAAAAGGAAAAGATGGCAGAGCTCATATGCTTTATGGAATGGCTTCTGCCGGAACGGTTGCCTGGGTAATGTACCAGAAGTTTTGTAATGGTCTTCCATACTACCGTCAGGAAAAAGACTGGAAACAGTATGGCGTAGAGATCACCAGAGCTACTATGGCAAACTGGGTGATCCGAAATTCTGAAGCATTTTTTCTTCCTATGTATGAATACTTCCACAGGAAACTTCTGGAACGAGGATTCGCGATGGCAGATGAAACGCCACTTCAGGTTCTGCATGAACCGGAACGCCGTGCACAGACCAAGTCATATATGTGGCTGTTCCGCAGCGGTGAAGACGGAGGACCACCTATTATCCTCTATAAATACTCGGAGACCCGAGCCGGGGATAATGCCGTAGATTTTCTTCACGGCTTCAAGGGTTATCTGATGTGTGACGGCTATAGTGGATACAATAAAGTTCCAGATGCCAAACGCACAGCCTGCTGGGCACACATCAGAAGATATCTGACAGATGCCATTCCCAAGGGAAAGGCTCTGGATTATACCCAGCCATCCGTACAGGGAATGCTGTACATTAACCAGCTCTTCCACCTGGAAGATGTGATCAGATCAAAGTATTCTTCCTTCGATGCTATCAAAAAGGCTCGTCTTGAAAAAGAAAAGCCGGTAGTAGAAGGCTTTTTGTCGTGGCTTGATCAGCAAAGCCCTATCCGTGGAAGCAGAATGGATAAAGCTGTCACCTATATTCAGAATCGCCGCTCCTATCTGTCCACCTATCTGGAAGACGGCCGCTGCAGTTTTTCTAATAATCTCAGTGAAAATGCGATCCGCCCGTTTACAGTAGGCCGTAAAAACTGGCTGTTCTGCGATACACCAAACGGAGCCCAGGCCAGCGCTATCGTGTACACAATGGTAGAAATGGCAAAAGCCAATGGAGTAAACGTCTATCACTATCTTACTTATCTGCTGGAAAAACTGCCTGATGACAGGATGAGTGATGATGAATTAGAACTTCTGGTGCCATGGAACGAAACCGTCAAAGCTGAGATCGAACGTCGTGCAAACGAATCAAATCAATCATATGTGAATTGTCAAGGTGCTCCGGCTACTGAAAAGTAGTCGGGGATTTTTCTATCATACCTAAAAATTAAGCGCTTACTTTCTTTGCAACCTGTTTCTGTCTATGTACGATGAACTTCCTGCACCAAAGAAAAAGACCCCCCTCCAAAAAATAGCGACAAAAAGCCCTTAGCCATGAGTTTTATACCCACAGCTAAGGGCTTCGTTTATAATATGGATTTATTTGTTGCACAACCACCTGTCATCATTCTCTAACCCTAAAACCACTGGATTACAAGAATAATGACTCACATGCAGCTGTTATCAATTTGTTATCAAAAGACTTCTTGAAGTGCTGCAAACCCGCATAAATACTGGGTTCTTAAAGCATTTCAAACTATTCAAACTCAATCGTTCCCGGTGGCTTACTGGTCAGGTCGTAGAATACGCGGTTAACTCCCTTAACTTCATTAATAACACGATTCATAACCCTGTTCAGTACTTCATACGGAATCTCTGCGGACTCTGCTGTCATAAAGTCAATCGTCTTCACTGCTCGCAGTGCCACTGCATAATCGTATGTTCTGAAATCGCCCATAACGCCTACGCTTCGCATATTGGTAAGAGCTGCAAAGTACTGGTTCGGCATCCAGATGGTTCTTTGCCATTCTCAACTTTATAAGCTTCTGCTGCCTTATCAATTTCTTCACGGTAAATGAAATCAGCATCCTGCACAATGCGAACTTTCTCTTCAGTAACTTCGCCGATAATACGGATTCCAAGTCCCGGTCCCGGAAATGGCTGACGGAATACCAGCTTCTCTGGAATTCCAAGCTCCAGTCCTGCTTTGCGGACTTCATCTTTGAAGAGGTCACGAAGCGGCTCAATAATCTCCTTGAAGTCTACGAAATCAGGAAGTCCGCCTACATTGTGATGAGACTTGATCACTGCAGACTCTCCGCCAAGACCACTCTCTACCACATCTGGATAGATGGTTCCCTGCGCAAGAAAATCAACAGCACCGATCTTCTTAGCCTCTTCTTCAAAGATACGGATAAATTCCTCACCAATGATCTTACGCTTCGCTTCCGGCTCAGTAACTCCCGCAAGTTTATCATAATATCTCTGCTGTGCATTCACACGGATAAAATTCAGGTCAAACTGTCCATTAGGACCAAATACACCCTCAACCTCATCGCCCTCGTCTTTACGAAGAAGGCCATGATCTACAAACACACATGTCAGCTGCTTGCCAATAGCTCTGGAAAGAAGTCCTGCTGCTACAGAAGAATCAACACCGCCAGACAGTGCCAGAAGGACTTTGCCGTCGCCCACTTTCTCACGGATTTCTTTAATTGTATGCTCAACAAATGCATCCATCTTCCAGTCTCCGGCACATTCACATACACCAAGTACGAAATTGGATAACATCTTCTTTCCTTCTACTGTATGGAGAACTTCCGGATGAAACTGGATCGCATACAGTTTCTTCTCCGCATTCTCGGCTGTAGCCACTGGACAGTCTGCTGTATGTGCAGAAATCTCAAATCCTGGTGCTGCTTGGGAGATATAGTCTGTATGGCTCATCCAGACAATTGTTTTCTCTGATACTCCTTCAAAAATTCTAGAATTTTTGTCAACCAGCAACTCTGTTTTGCCGTATTCACTTACATCTGCTTTCTCAACTTTACCGCCGAGAACATGCATCATAAGCTGTGCACCGTAGCAAAGCCCAAGCACCGGAATACCAAGTTCGAATAATTCTTTCTGGTAAGTCGGTGAATCAGCTTCGTAACAACTGTTCGGTCCACCGGTAAGAATGATTCCCTTTGGATTCATGGCTTTGATCTTCTCAAGATCGGTCTTGTAAGAATAGATTTCACAATATACATTACATTCTCTGACACGTCTTGCAACCAGCTGATTGTACTGACCACCAAAATCAATTACAATAACTAATTCTTTCTTCAAGGTTTTCCTCCTGTTTTTCCCTATAAATTCTCATTGGAATCGTTACTGTTCACGCTGGAAAATCTCCGGTAAACAATAACCTTGAATCTTCTTTCCATTATAAATGAGTATTGCAACTTTTACAACGACTAATTTTCTTAGCTGAATAAAATTTTCAATATATCGTAGATAGATTTTATCACCATGAAGTTGGGTTTGAATGCACAGCTTTTTCATACTGTATATTCCTAAGCCGGTCACTTCAGGTGCGTTCCAGTTTATAAGTTCTTTAGATTTTCCTCATATATTTTTCAATTTGTCCTCACAGATTCATCACAAATTCCGCGTATATTAATAAACAAATAAAGCGAAAGCTTTTTTACATAGATTATAAATATACTTTTTCTTTTCATACTTGCCGGGCCAAAAGGTCCGGCCCTCCTTCTTTTTAGGAGAATTTTCGGAAGTTGCTTACGTCGGATAATTCGAATTTGATTATAAATTTAACATAAAAATCCCGGTCAGAAAAGAACTGTCTTGATACTTCTTTTCTGACCGGGATTTTTATAATTCAGGTTCACTCTTCTTTTAACGAAAAACACTGAGCCACAATAAAGTGTAGCCCAGTGTTTTTTCTTATAACTCATCAAGCCCATAATCTTCAAATTGGAGAGTTTCTTTATCCAATTTTAAAGCTGATCCGGTTTCTCAACTGTATAAACACTCTGATCCTGGATCGCCGTTGCTCCGGACAGATCTGCTGTGTCGCTGTAGGAACCAGTTGTAATGGTGTACTCGCTGTCGCCCTGTACATACACAGTTCCGTCTGTACCCTGAATTGTTACAGTTTTTCCATTACTATCTACAATTGTTCCCTCATTTTCCAGAGATGAGACAGTACTGTCGCCAGTTACAGTCCAGGTGGAATCTGCGCTTACATAAACGTTGCAGTATCCCTCTCCGCCTTCGCCTGCATAACTCTCATCACCTACAACTGCACCTGTCAGGCTGCTGCCATCTGTGAGATAAAAATCCAGATCACTGATAGAATCCCAGATCACATTTCCTTGCATATCCTGACTAATACCGGTAAAGTGGCAGTCAGCTCCGTTTGCTCCAGACTGTCCCCATCCTCTCTGGTTGGTATTACCTGTACACTGCAGGAAAAACTCATTCTCGTCGTTATAGTTAATATCTACATTATTTAAAGTAATTGTACTCTCTGTATTGGTTGTATAGAATACACCGCCGTTCTCAGAAGTCAGGCTGCCTCCATCCATCTGAAAAGTACTGTTTCCGACCTCAGAATCACCAGACATGCTCTGGTAAAGGATTACAGTCCAGGTATTATCATTCTGATCCAGATCACTCATATTTCCTGTCAAGTCACAATCATAAAGGTGAATAGAATTCAGACCTTCGATACAAACAGCCTCTGAACCATTTGCTGTCAGAGTTGCATTGCTTACCGCAATATCAGCTGTACTGTAAATAGCCGGGGAACCAACGCCATTGGAAACATAGTTTCCGCCATCAATCACCATTGTTCCGCCGCCTCTGTCACTTCGGATTGCTGCGGAAGACTCACCGTTCGTCTCCACATTCAGATCCCATCCGTAAAGAGTACCGCCGCCAGCTACATGAACACCGCCAGAAGTATCCTGAGTCGTTTTCACAGTTGTACCAGAAGCATATACTGTTCCATCACCATATGCAAAAAGCCCTGCACCACCTGCTGCATCTGTAGTCACGCTGCCATCTTTTACATAAGCAGTACCATCTGTTGCCAGAACAGCAGCTCCTACACCATAGAAGCTGGAATTGTCTCCGCCCTGGCTGTCTGCAGAAGTTCTTGTAATGGTATCATTATCAAGTGTTACGTTTGCTCCGGAAGAAATCAATGCTGCATTCTCGTCAGTTCCTGTTGACTCAATTGTCTCATTTGATACAGTTGTATCTTCTATATACTCATTTACCGCAGTATAGCTGTCCACACCCTGAGACTGTCCACCAGGACCTCCCTGGCCACCCATTTCCATGGACATTACTGTAATGGAAGCTGCATTTCCATCTTCATCTAACGTGACAGAAACGGTATCGCCCTCCTGAATATCAGAAAGTGAAATTTCCTCAGCCCCTGCAGACTGTCCATTTTCCTCTGGAGCACCGCCATCCCGAGCATCCCCGTCTGGTTTCTCCGGTGCTTCTCCATCAGAAGAATCTGCGCTCTGGTCATCTCCTTCCGACTTCTCCGGTGCTCCGCCATCAGAAGAATCTGCGCTCTGGTCATCTCCTTCCGGTTTCTCCGGTGCTTCTCCATCAGAAGAATCTGCGCTCTGGTCATCTCCTTCCGGCTTCTCCGGTGCATCGCTATTCTGTCCATCTCCGCCAGGCTGCATGCCGCCCGCCTGTTTTGCGATCACAGTATCTGCAGTAACCGTAATCGTCTGCTCCTCACCAGTCAGATCCAACATAGAAGGCGCCTCGCCATCCTGATTGTCACCTTCTGGTTTCTCAGGCGCCTCTCCGTCCTGGTCACTCGGCGCTTCGCCACCCTGACTATTCGGTTCTCCGCCGTTCTGACCATCATCACCAGGCTGTCCCATCTCCTTCATAGTCCCAACTGCAATGGTAATCTCAGAATCAGAAACTGAAACCGACTTAACCTCACCAAGTACCACATTCTCTTGACTCTCTTGATTCTCCTGACTCTCGTCACTACTCTCACCCGAAGCATCCGCCTCAACACTTTCATCTGTTATATCTGCTGCATCTGCAGCCACCTCGGTCTTACTGTCCTCAGCATAAACCATCGCCGGTACAGAAGTAGTTGCTACCATAATTCCCATTAAAACTGCCACATATTTACGTTTCATACCCATTTAATTCCTTTCTGTATTTGCCTTGTTTTGTGTTCCTTATGGCTAATAATATACAGACAAAATGTGTTCAACAAATGGGCATTATGTGTTCATTCTATGGGGAATCTCGCAAGAAACTGTGAATTGATGTCTCATAAGCTGCGAAGCAGCATTCGGTTATGAACAAGCAGCGAAGCGGACCTGGAATATCCGCTTGACCATACATATAGAAAAAAACAGGGTGCCTCATGCACCCTGCTTCATCCTCTTAATAACTTTTAATCGCGTAAATTCCTCACGCTCCTTCTCCTCCAAAGCATTGGAAATATCCTTGGTCAGAGCCTCGAACTTCGGAATCGTAATATTCTTCAGCGCATTCGCCCTCTTCTGGGTCTTCTTAATATTACTAGCCAGCCGAATCGCTGAATTCTCAATCATAGACAGCTTAATGGAAAGCTCCTTCACCTTCTCAAAAGCCGCCTTCGCCTCATCCAGAGACATCTTCGTACTATAATAAGCATATGTCGGCACATTTCCCGACTTATCATACTCTACCAGCGGAATCTCCGTACCCATAACGCTACGTGTCTTAATACGGATAGAATTCTCCACCGGCACCGTATGGGAAATCTGATCCACAAACGCGATACCCATCTCCATATTCGCTTTCTGCAAAGCCTCATACGCAGTCCGGAACGTCTCGTCAATCTGTCCCTGGATATCCTTCGCCTGATCAACCAGATTCATCATCTCACGAATCAGAATATTACGCTTCTTATCCATCAGTTCATAACCCTGACGGGAAAGAGCAAGTGAATTCTTAGCCAGAATTAAATTACCCTTGGTAGGAAAGGTATTCGGATCCATTCAAGTCACCTCACTCTTTATTTGGTAGTCTCGTGATAATACTGATCCAGAATCTTAGTATCAATACGGTCAAGCTCATCCTTCGGAAGCATGCCAAGAAGCTCCCAGCCTTTATTCAGAGTATCGATAATACTTCTGTTCTCTGTATCTGTCTGACCGACAAACTCAGCCTCAAATGCCTTACCAAACTGCAGATACTTCTTATCCAGAGGAGAAAGCTCATCCTCACCGATAACAGAAGCAAGGGCTCTCGCATCTCCAACCTTTGCATAACAGGAAAACAGCTGGTTGGCAACATCCTGATGGTCTGCTCTTGTGAAGCCCTCACCAATACCATCCTTCATCAGACGGGAAAGAGACGGCAGAACATTGATTGGCGGGTAAATACCCTGTCCATGAAGCTGTCTGTCCAGAACGATCTGACCCTCAGTAATATAACCGGTAAGGTCAGGGATCGGATGGGTAATATCATCATTAGGCATGGTCAGAATCGGGATCTGTGTAACGGAACCTGTACCACCGGAAACAATACCTGCACGCTCATATAAAGTAGCCAGTTCACTGTAAAGGTATCCAGGATAACCCTTACGGGAAGGAATCTCACCTTTTGAAGAAGAAACCTCACGCATTGCCTCACAGAAAGAAGTAATATCTGTAAGGATAACCAGAATATGCATACCTTTTTCAAAAGCAAGATACTCTGCTGCAGTCAGGGCGATCTTCGGAGTCAGAAGACGCTCAACAGTAGGGTCATTTGCCAGGTTCAGGAACATAACAACATGATCAGAAGCACCGCTCTCCTCAAAGGTTCTGCGGAAAAACTCTGCAACATCATACTTAACACCCATTGCAGCAAACACAATGGCGAAATTCTCATCAGAATCAGCGCCCAGAGAAGCCTGACGCACGATCTGTGCAGCCAGCTTATCATGAGGAAGACCGTTTCCAGAGAAAATCGGAAGCTTCTGTCCACGGATCAAGGTGGTCAGACCATCAATTGCGGAAATACCGGTATTGATGTAGTTACGCGGATACTCACGAGTAACCGGGTTCAGTGGCAGTCCATTGATGTTCAGGCTGACCTCCGGTGTGATCTCACCGAGACCATCGATAGGCTGTCCAATACCGTTAAAGGTACGTCCCAGGATTTCCGGGGAAAGCCCGATTTCCATAGGATGACCACTAAGACGTGTATGAGTGTTTCCAAGGGACATATTATCTGTACCCTCGAAAACCTGAATTACTGCTTTATCTTCGTATATTTCAATGATACGGCCAAGCTTTTCGGTACCGTCATCCATACGGAAGGAGACGATTTCCTCATAGGAAGCGTTTTTAACGCCTTCCAGAACTACAAGAGGGCCGTTTATTTCACTAAGGCCTAAATATTCGATTGCCATAAAAAACTTACCTCCCTATCAGCCGTTTCTCTCTAATACGTTATCGTAGAATCTGTCGATGTCAGCCTTATACTGGTCAAACATCTCAGGTTTGTTATTCGGAACATCATATTTGATAGCAATGACACGCTCAAAAATATTATCCTCCTTCAGTACGGAAACCGGCATTCCCTGATTTACAAGGGAGCGGCACTTCTCGTACAGATAAAGGATGATCTCCATCATATTGAATTGCTTGCTCATCGGTACACAGGTATCCTCTGCATGGAACGCATTCTGCTGAAGGAATCCAAGACGGATAACCCTTGCAATCTCCAGAGTCAGCTTCTGGTCATCCGGAAGAACATCACTACCGATCAGCTTAACGATTTCCATCAGGGAACTCTCCTGGTTCAGAATCGCCATCAGCTGATTACGGTCGCTTACAAATTTAGCAGAAACATTATCTCTGTACCATGGGGTTAAATCCTCCAGGTACTCACTATAACTTGTAAGCCAGTGGATAGCCGGGAAATGACGGGCATAAGCCAGAGATTTATCCAGTCCCCAGAAACAGCGGACGAAACGCTTTGTATTCTGTGTAACAGGCTCGGAGAAGTCACCACCCTGTGGGGAAACTGCACCGATGATGGAAACAGAACCCTCTGTTCCATTTAAGTTCTGCATCATACCCGCTCTCTCATAGAAAGCGGAAAGCTTGGAAGCCAGATAAGCCGGGAAGCCTTCCTCTGCAGGCATTTCCTCCAGACGTCCGGATAACTCACGAAGAGCCTCAGCCCAACGGGAAGTGGAGTCTGCATGATGGCAACGTCATAACCCATGTCACGATAATACTCAGCCAGTGTAACACCTGTATAAATAGAAGCCTCACGGGCTGCAACAGGCATGTTTGATGTATTGGCGATCAGAGTGGTACGGTCCATCATCAGGTTTCCGGATTTCGGGTCGATCAGTTTACTGAAATCCTCCAGAACCTGTGTCATCTCGTTTCCACGCTCACCACATCCAATATAGATAATGATATCAGCGTCAGACCACTTTGCGATCTGGTGCTGTGTCATAGTTTTTCCAGTACCGAAACCGCCAGGAATCGCTGCTGTACCACCCTTTGCAATTGGGAAAGGGTATCCAGGATACGCTGTCCGGTTACAAGCGGCACGCTTGCAGGGAAACGCTTGTAGGTAGGTCTTGGCACACGGATCGGCCATTTCTGCGCAAGTGCGATATCGCGCTCACTGCCATCAGAAAGACGAACCGTTACAATCGGGTCAAGGATGGTATATGCTCCGTCCGGAACTGCCTTGATAACCTCAGCCTCTCCAATTGTTGGCGGAACCATGGATTTATGAAGAATGGAAGCTGTTTCCTGAGTCTCGGCAATGATAGTACCTGCGCTTACCATATCTCCAACTTTAACAGTTACATGAACATCCCATTTTTTAGCAGTATCAAGGGAATCAACACTTACACCACGGGAAATATATTTTCCGGAGGATTTTGCGATCTCCTCCAGAGGACGCTGGATACCGTCGAAAATGTTATGAATGATTCCAGGTCCCAGAAGAACGGAAATAGCATCGCCTGTTCCCATTACTGTATCACCTGGCTTCAGTCCTGTTGTCTCCTCGAAAACCTGTACGGTGGTCATGCCCTTTTTCAGACCAATGACCTCACCGACCAGCTTCTCAGGTCCAACATAAACCATCTCGGAAATCTTAAATCCCGGGTCGCCTTTCAGATAAATAACAGGACCGTTAACGCCGTAGATAATACCTGTTTTATTCATGGCTCAGCCCTCCGTCAAATTTGAATTCTTTTTTCAGCTTCTCATAAGCACTCAGGAAAGAGTTGTCGATCAGGATGTTTTTAGCCGGGATTGTGGCTTTGATACCACCCATAAACGGTTCATCGGAAATCTCAACTGTGAATCCGGTCTTTGCTACAATAGAGCGCTGTAATGCTGTATCTTCAGCGGAAAGATAGATAAAAATCTCATCATTTCCTGCAAATTCTCTTGCCTTCTGGATTCTGCTGCACAGATAATCCTGATACGCAGGACTCTCCATGAAGTTCTCCAGATGATTCTTAACCTCTACAAAAAGCTCGTTTTTAAGCTCTGTCTGTTTGGCTGTCCAGTCACGTCTTAAAGTCAGCTGCTCAGCAGAAAGTGCCTTGTTTACCTCTCGGGTAGCATTTTCTGTCTCTGCCTTGATCTGTGCCTCGGCATCCATTTTTCTTGATTCTTTATGCTTTTCAAACATTTCTTCCAGACTCTTCTTATGTGCTTCCAGTGTATTCTCAGCCTCTGTCTGGGCTTCCGAAACGGAAGTGTCGTAGAAATGCTGCAGTTTTTCTTCAATTGTCATGCTTGGTCTTCTCCTGCCTATAACTTTAAGCCAATGGCTTCGTTAACATATCCGGTAATAAAATCAGGTTTGCGGCCTGTACCATGCCTGTCAGGGATTTCGATGATCAAAGGCGTTTTATGGTTCAGCTTTACATCGTCCACGATCTGGGGAAACTCCCTGCCGAATTTCTCGGTCAGGAGGAGAATCCCGATTTCCTTGTTGGCGATTGCTTTTTCCAGAGCGTCCTTCAGTTCGTCACGCTCATGGACTACCACGCCTTCCACACCTGCCAGTCTCATCCCTGTGCAGGTATCGATGTTGTCACTGATCAAAAACATTTTCATAATTATAATTTACCGATGATCATGAAGGAAATGATCAGACCGTAAAGAGCAACACCTTCGGCAAGACCTACGAAGATAAGGGATTTACCAAGAATGCTCTGATCCTCGCTGATTGCACCAAGAGCTGCACTTGCCGCACTGGCTACGGCAATACCACCACCAATACAGGAAAGACCTGTAACAAGAGCTGCTGCAATATATCCAAGACCTGTTGCAATACCTGCATCAGCGCCTGTTGCAGCCTGTACAGAAGAGCTTCCTGCAAACATAACCATTGCTGCTACTAACATGGTACCAAAGAAGAAAAATGCGTTTGTTGCGATTGTTGTTTTGTAACGTCCACGGCTCTTCTCGCCGATGAAATAATAACCAAATGGAACGATAATGCTTAATACAAGCGCTACTGCTAAAATAATCTGTGTCATAACTGTCATGATAATTGACCTCCTCGTGTTTTAACATTTGTAATGTCACTGCATTTCACAGAGACATTTGATAAATATTTCACTACCAGCGGCAGTTTACTTTGCCTCCGCGTCAGAACGGAACGGCTCGAATTTTCTTCCGCTTCCTTTGTAGAAACGGCTAAACATCTCGTAATACTCAAGTCTCAGTACCTGGATACCAACGATCAGACCCTCAAGACCGCATACGAAAATATTTCCGAGAACAATCACTACCCAGTTCGGGCTTCCGTTCTCAGCACCGGCCAGCATCAGTACAACCTGCATCATAGCTGCATGGCTGACTGCATAGCTCCGATACGCACGAAAGAAAGTGTGTTGGAGAAATAGCTCAAAAGGACTTCGAACATCTCGAAAAATCCCTGAACAATAAACATTCCCACACCGCCTTCAAAAGCTGCCGGCTTCTTTTCCACAAGGTTTGTAAGAGGCTCTTTTAAGAACATTACAAGCAGCGGAAGGATAAACATAATGCAAAGAACAATACCGCCAGGAAGCTTATGGCCTGTCATGAACAATGCAATTACAATCACTGCGGATCCATAGAATACAAGGCCTGCAACAGAGTTGGTATCAAACCATACTTCTCTGTATCCTTTGCTTTCAGGGAATTCATAATATTAAAAAATCATACACAGAAGAATGATTCCCATACCAAAGCCAATAGCGATAATAAATACGGTATTCAGTTTTCCGATAAAAGGCACATTCATCATGGCATCCATAGGCCTTAACCATACAGGCTCTATAATATCTTCAAATCCGAAGACGCTGCCGAACATGAAGCCAAAGAATGTGGAAAAGATACCTGCACAGCTGATGATTCCGGCAAGATCAATATGCTTGAATCTGTAAAGAAGATATCCGCCGATCAATAAAACCAGACCCTGTCCTGCATCTCCGAACATTGCGCCGAAAATAAAGGAATAAGTAATGGCGATAAACCAGGTTGGATCCATCTCTCCATAAGCCGGAAGGCCATACATTTTGGTGTACATTTCGAATGGCTTGAAAAGCTTGGGATTCTTCAGCTTGGTAGGCGGTGTCTTATGGGCATCCTCCTGCTCATTCTCATCAATCAGACAGAAAATACGTGAATCTCCGGAAATATCATTCTGGAAAGCCTTAGCATCCTTCTCTGTCATCCAGCCACAAAGGATATAAAATGGTTCCTTCGGCTTATAATCGACTGCTGCCTCTCCCTTATTGTCCCCATGTGTGCATGCTGCCAGTTTACGGATATCAAAGTTCCGTGAAAACTGGGAAAGTGTATGTTTGCAGGAAACAATGTCGGATGCATTTTTTCTAAAGAAAGCTTTTCTTGCCGCTTTGTTTGCATCAAGATCTGCAATTGTTTTCTTGTACTGCGCTTCAAGTGCTGTGTATGCAGCTCTGGCAGTTCCATCATACTGATCCGGTACAAAGATTTTTTCAAAGTGCATAGCAGAATATACGGCATGAATTCGCTGTGCTTCATGAACGGGAACAAAATAAATTCCCCAGATATAACGGTCATCTTCATCACATTTAATGAAAATCGTATCCAGATTATCATAAATGTATGTTTTAAATTTATCGAAATAATCTTTCTCGATCCGTCCAAAGCGATAATGGATATAACGCATTTTCAGGATTGACTGCACATCAAAGTCTACATTTCGGAAAGGATAGATGATACGAAGTGATTCTGCCAGAGAATCACGTTTCTCTTCCAGTTCCTGACGGGTCTTGTTAAGGACATCCGCTTCATCTTTGATCTGCTGTACGAAAGAGAGAGCTTTTTCGATTGGCAGCTTCTTCGCAGAAGCCTGCTCCGGGTTCTCAACCTCTTCATAGAAGCTTCCGACTGTGCTTAAAGCTTCTTTATAAGGATTGATTTCAAGATAAGGGGAAAGATTCTTCACATCTGTGAGCTCAGTAAGAGCATTCTCCAGATGAATCTCATACCGGCTGAGGTAATTATTTACAACTCGGTCGATATCCTCTCTTGGCCCGGTAATGCTGACAAATTTCATTTTCTCAATCACATTGCTACCTCCGGGTTACTAATTGTTGTGAACATAATGCATTGCCTCGTCCGGATCAACCTGGTAACGAACACACTCCAGTGCGATGGTCAGACGGTTTACCTCATGCTCTTTGTGGTAAAGATAAGAATACAAAACAGCTACTGAATAAGGATCCTTGCGAGCCTCTTTCTCAAGCACGGTACGGAGCAGACTATTATAAAGCTCTCCATGGAGATCAGGTTCAGCTGCTGATATTTCCTGCCGTACCAGGTACGGGAAAAGATCTGCTCACCTTCTTCTTTGCTGGTAGCTTCCACCAGAGCTGTGATTTCTTCTTTCTTTAGTTTATAATTCACGGGAATCAGCTGTGCGTAGATGGCTGCCGGCTCCATTTTGTAATAACGCTTGGATCGCAGGATAAACTGCAGATTCAGCATATCAAACTTCTCACCATAAGCCTTGGTGATCTCGTCCAGATCGTTTCCCTTGAATAACTTTTTGCGGACACTCCAGATCTGATTAAAATAATAAAGATCAAGAGCCATTCCGTAGTCAAATAAAAGTCCATTGCCGTTCTCATATACGCTCTGAAGCGGAGCATAGAATTCATTGCCCTTCAGGGCTGTCATGAACTCATCCATATTTCCGGCACCTGCCACTCTGTCAATGTCCAGCTTGGAATGGTGCAGGAAAAGTCGCGGTAAGGACTCATATCCACAGGATCGGTGCTTCTGTGATCAAAGAGATTTGTCATGATCTCTTTCAGAACACGGATTTCGTAGCGCTTGGAATAAAGTGCCAGGAACTTGCGCTGCTCCTTGTTTGCAAAATTGTAAATGCGGGAGAAATTTCCGAAAATGGATTTCTTCAGAAGCTTCTCGATCTCACCTCGGTGAAGATTATTCTCATCAAGGTCTGACCATGCTTTCGCATATTCCGGCGTTTTCTTCAAATAAGCGGCTACCTGTGGAACGTCCGAAAAGCGGACGATTTCCTGAAGCTGTTCATCTGTCACCAGATGACTGCTCATAGCGCGTATTTTCGTGGAAATTCCGCTGTAGGAAAGAACGCTTCCCATTACATCACTTCCTCCTGAATGATCTTTTCAAAAATTTCTCTGGAAAGGCGTTCGTGATTCTTCGCATAGTAAGCGTCCAGCTGACTTAAGGCAGCCTGAGTGTCTTCCCGCAGGGATGACAGGCGCTTATCCTTCTCACCCTCAAGATTCCGGCGAATTTCCTTAATCTGCTCTTCTGTCTGTTTCTCCAGCTGGGTGTCGAATTCCTTGGACTGCCTTTCCATCTCAGCTGAAAGAGCTTTCTTCTTCTGCAGTGCATCCTTCATAATGGTCTCTGCAGTTGTCTCTATCTCGGATAACTTACCGATTATCTGTTCCATTTTCCCCTCCTTTTTCAAGTTTTAAGTATCTTACACCCATTTTGATGAAAATACCAGTCAAACTTTGCCTAAAATTTTCACAAAAATTCAATACAATTCCAGATGTTTTGACTAAAAATTAACGATCTTATCAATTCCTGTCATATCGAAATTTTATACTAGGTACACGTATTAATTATAAATAGGAAGAAAATGCATATTTATACAGAGTTCTCCCACATTTTTCCGTTTACTTTTCTTATTGACGCATTTCATATTCAGTCAAAATTAGTCAGTTTTTTCAATTAAAAGAACTTTGCGTTTTCCCCCTGACATAGAATGTGTTTGAAAAATCACGATATCAATATTATTGCGGAAAAGCAGGAAATCATGTATAGTAGTTTTGTTAAGAATGAATACAATTTCAGCTGATTCTGACAAGCATTTTTTACCACCCGGTAACTTTTGCAAAGAGCCGGAATCAGTTTCATACAGCTATAAATATAATTACAGGAGGAACCTATGCGACTTAGAAATATACCAGGCGCCAAAGACGCAATTGCAGAAAGTATCTACGTGATCCAGAATCCCCAGGAGAATAAGGGAAACTGGGACAAGGTTTTCCCACAGAATCAGCCTGTCCATCTGGAGGTTGGCATGGGAAAAGGCCGCTTTCTTATGGATATGGCGAAGCTCCATCCGGAAATCAACTATATCGGAATCGAAATGTATGACAGCGTACTCCTTCGTGCCATTCAGAAGAAAGAAGCCCTTGCAGAAGAAGGACAGGAGCTTTCTAATTTAAAATTCATGCGCATGGATGCAAGACTTCTTCCCGAAGTTTTTGAAAAAGGCGAGGTTTCCAGAATCTATCTGAACTTCTCTGATCCTTGGCCTAAGGCCCGCCACGCTTCCCGCCGCCTTACCTCCCGGGAGTTTCTTTCCCGCTACGACAAGATTCTGAAAGAAGACGGAACCATCGAGTTCAAAACTGACAACCGCGGTCTGTTCGACTTTTCCCTGGAAGAAGTCCCGGAAGCAGGATGGAAACTGGAAGCTCACACCTTTGACCTCCACCATAACGAAGAAATGATGATTGGAAATGTAATGACCGAATATGAGGAAAAATTTTCCTCTATGGGAAATCCGATCTGTAAGATGATCATTCGTCGTTAAATGTTTCACCTTGCTGTATTTCTTTTCATATTATAAGGAAGAAATATCTGGCAGGAGTTTTTTATATGAAGCGAACCAGATCTTTGCAAAAATTTGCTGCTCAATTTGGCTATGAACATAAAAACAGAAGCAATCCCTTCTCCGGCATAAAAAAGCATGCCAATGAACTGTCCAAACTGCTGGACAGCATGTTTCCCAAGGACAAAAACGACAAAGAAAAATCATAAAAAGGAAGCCAAACAAATGAAAAATTCTCCGACAGAAGTGAAAAAGAAAGAAACGGAAGAGCGCAAACGTCAGGAAGAGCTGGAAAAACAAAAGCGTAACGAAACGTACCAGCTTCTTGGCGGTTCCCAGAATGACAGTGACGCAGACGACGATTCCTCATTAGACGGAAATATCCAACAGCTGGAAAATTACAGCTACTTTGACGGCGACAAAATTCTTGAATCCCTAAAGCTTGCCCCCAAAGACCGAAAAAACGGGGAAGCCATCTATCGCCAACAGAAAATGAATGTCACAGATATTTCCTGCGGCTACGACAGGATGAACGGTCAGCGCCTTGGCCAGATTGAAGCAACCTTCCAGACTGGCAGAGATATCTTCGGCGTCACCCTTCTTTTCTCTCACGAGGAAGTTACTTATGCAAGATGCGGATGCCCGGAATGCCACAGAAAATACTGGGCTGGTATTCTGATAATTCCAGGTGCCAGTATACAGCTGCACTTGCCTTCTATATTCGTGATTATGTAAACCACAGCAATTTTTCGGATGCCACTGACATGAACGGAGACTATCTGCTGAACTCCTATCGCAGAGGACAGCTCAAAAATGACCAGAAAGAAACACCGGCCCATGTTTCCGCAGGTGTTTCCCTGGTTCCAAGACTGACACAGAATGACAATAAGCTTTCCGTTTCTTTTAAGGTAGGAACTTCCAAAATGTTCGTGGTAAAAAAACTGGATGACTTCTGCCGTCAGGTTCGCAACGGTGAGACCGTTCAGTATGGAACCAGCACCCAGATCAGCCACAAAACGCAGGATTTCACAGAGGAGAGCCGCAAATGGATCCGCTATATTGACCGGATCGTCCGCGAGGAAGAGCAGTTTGTAGACAAAATCCAGAATTCCGGCATCTATTTGCCAAAAAAATTTAATGTTGGCAATTCTCTGGATCTTTTTGGCTGGCGTCTGGACAGTTTTTATGACAATATTTGCAATTATAAAATAGATTTTGAAGATAAAACTCCGGATGCTGCCCGTAAAAAAGCCCAGCTTCACTGCAAAACAGGGAATCCACGGATTTCCATACGGATTCTGGATGCCTCTAAGGACAAAAAGCAATTTGACGGTGTCACAGTGAAGGGATACATCCCAGAGCTTTTTCATGGTATGGACTCTTCATACTTTATCCAGGATGACAGCTTCTGTAAAACCGAACCGGCCTTTATGGAGAAGGTCCGTCCATTGACAGCACTTTCCAGAAATGGAGAATTCCACTTCCAGATGGGGCGTAATACACTGTCCAATTTTTATCACAATGTGCTGCCTCAGCTTCAGGAAGTGGCGGATATTACGGAGGAAAATCCGGAGAAATTCAGGCAGTACCTCACCCCTGAAGCGCACTTCGTATTTTATCTGGACATAGAAAATGATAACGTTATCTGCAAGGTAAGCGCCTTTTATGGAAAAAAGGAATTCTCTGTAGGAAAGCTTTTACTTCATGAGAACATCTCCCCTGACCAGCAGTTCCGAGATTTTCCTCTGGAAAACAGCATTCTGGATCAAACAATGGAATGGCTGCCTTACTATGATCCCGACTTGACGTTCTTCACTGCAATCACGACGAAGAACTGAGCTATCAGATCATGGAATCCGGAACTGCCGCCCTCATGGAGCTTGGCGAAGTACGCTGCACCAACCGTTTCCGCAGCAGACACACCTTAAAGACTGTAAAGGTTTCCGTTGGTGTGTCCGTATCCGGCGGACTCCTGGATCTGAATATTTCCACGGATGATATTTCCAGCCAGGAGCTTCTGGATATCCTGAAAAGCTATCAGCTGAAGAAAAAATATTACAAGCTGAAAAGCGGCGAATTTGTCAATCTTCAGGAGCAGAACCTGGAAATGTTGGCAGAACTGATGAAAACCCTTCATCTCACCCCAAAGGAATTTGTCAAAGGAAAAATGCACATTCCGGCATACCGCACCTTATATCTGGATCAGATGCTGGAGAGCAACGAAAACATATATGCCAACCGCGACCGTCATTTCCGTGAAATCGTAAAAGGCTTCAAAACCATTAACGATGCCGATTTTGAAGAGCCGAAAGCCTTTCCAGAATCATGCGAAAATACCAGAAGAACGGTTATAAATGGCTGCGTACCCTGGAAGCATGGAAATTTGGCGGAATTCTCGCCGATGATATGGGACTTGGAAAAACCTTACAGGTAATCGCAGTTCTTCTTGCAGCGAAGCTTGAAGGAAAAACCGGCACATCCCTGGTAGTAGCTCCCGCTGCCCTTGTTTTTAACTGGGGTGAAGAGCTTGCCCGATTTGCCCCACAGCTGAAAGTTTCCCTGATCGCAGGAAGTCAGTCCGAGCGTCAGGCAAAGCTTCAGACGTACTCAGATTTCGATGTTCTGGTCACCTCTTACGATCTTTTAAAAAGAGATATTGACCAGTATGAGGAAAAAGAATTTTTATACCAGATCATTGATGAGGCACAGTATATCAAGAATCACACAACAGCAGCAGCCAAATCTGTAAAGGTGATCCACAGCCAGACCCGCTACGCACTTACCGGAACACCAATTGAGAACCGCCTCAGTGAGCTTTGGAGCATTTTCGATTATTTAATGCCGGGATTTCTCTACGGTTATGATTCCTTTAAAAAGGAATTTGAAACTCCGATCGTAAAGAACGACGATGAGTCTGCCATGACCCGTCTGCAGAAAATGGTGTCTCCATTTATCCTTCGCCGTCTGAAAGAGGATGTGTTGAAGGATCTTCCTGAAAAACTGGAAGAAGTCCGTTACGTGAAATTTGAGGATGCACAGCAGAAGCTATATGATGCCCAGGTTGTGCATATGAAGGAAAAAATTGCCCAGCAGGACGAGGGCGAATTTAATAAGAGCAAATTGTGGATTCTGGCTGAATTGACGAAGCTGCGACAGATCTGCTGCTCTCCTTCTCTTTGCTTTGAAAATTACCGCGGTGAATCTGCCAAGGCTGAGAGCTGTATGCAGCTGATCCAGAGTGCTATTGATGGTGGGCACCGTATGCTTTTATTTTCCCAGTTTACTTCCATGCTGGCTCTTCTTCAGGCAGCACTGGAAAAAGAGGGGATTCCTTATTACATCATCACTGGGGAAACCTCCAAGCAGAAACGACAGGAGCTTGTGAAACAGTTCAATTCTGATACCACTCCTGTATTTCTCATTTCCCTGAAAGCAGGCGGCGTTGGACTGAATCTGACAGGTGCAGATGTGGTTATCCACTATGACCCCTGGTGGAATCAGGCTGTCCAGAATCAGGCCACTGACCGTGCCCACCGTATCGGACAGACAAAGAAAGTTACCGTGTACAAGCTCATCGCCCGCAATACCATTGAAGAAAAGATCCAGAAGCTCCAGGAAGCAAAGCAGGATCTGGCAGAGCAGATCATCAGCGGTGATATGGGACAGCTGAGTGGTATGAGCAGGGAGGATATTCTGGAATTGTTGTAGGAAATAAGGTACTATTGCTATTTAGTGTGTTAAAAGTTGTTCAAGGCGGACGCATTCGGACAATGGTGATTGCTCACTCGCCGGCGCAACGCTCCAGCGAACTAACTGCTAACTGCGACTAAATCGTTCAG
>ENA-OQAA01000623-OQAA01000623.1-human-gut-metagenome-genome-assembly--contig:-NODE-623-length-22951-cov-2.388933_pt1 | contig 22951 bp, 34 predicted proteins | sample MGYA00242489_ERZ504515 | MGnify/ENA primary metagenome ERZ504515 (study PRJEB26092, sample SAMD00036237) | human gut metagenome | host: Homo sapiens | study: EMG produced TPA metagenomics assembly of... | reverse complement strand
TTAGACTTCATTGTAGATACCTCTCTGTTCAATAAGATTTTTACTAACCTGCCAGTCAGTAGTCTTATTGTACTCTGAGGTATTTTCAATTTTCAACATCCACATTTTTTATTATACAGGAAGCTCCATTTTGCTTTAATTTTCTCTTTGTATCCTGAAAATCAAAGGGCGAACTCTCCAGATTTTCCGACCGGTAAAATATTTCGTCCTCCTCTTTTGACTTTGTATCGGACAAATTCCTGTCTGTTTTTAATGTTTTTCTCCAAAGGCTCTTCCTTTTCTTCTTTATCTGAAATAAAATCAAGAGAAATCCCTTTCCATTGGGGCAAAGTCGTCTGCTCACTTCCGCAAAAAGGACATATTTTTTCGCCGTTTTTTATTCTTTCACCACATGTTCCACAATACATATCATCCTTCCTCATCTTTCCATGCCACATACCTGACATCTTTTTTCACTTTCATCATTCCTGCCGTCACAATAGCTGCATTTCCATCCACAGTCAGTCGGAATATATTGATATATCACTTTTACCTCCATTGTCTTTTGTGACAGAGAACCGGCTGACGCAGGAACCAATGCCGATTTCGTACCATATACAATTCCGGTCTTTATCGGAACTTCTGTTTTTTTAATCTTCTCTTTTTCGTCTTTTATTACCTCATAGCAAAATGCCTCAAGACTCTTTTCTGTTTTCTCGACTATATCCTCTGTTTTTTCACTGTAATACAATGCGCCGGAGTCTTTTTCCGATCCTCCGGACTCACCTTTTATACAAAATTTTACAATAAAAACCGATACCAGTACTGCCAAGCAAACTACAATTAAAATTTCCATACCGTTCCCCTCTCAACCTTCAACCTGTTTGTAAACCTTATTTTGGGATATCATTTATTCTCTTTCTTTCCTTTTCGTCTTATTAATTTTATTTTCTTCATAATCTTTTTTCAATCTGTGGCAACTGATAGGGGCAGATTATTAAAAAACATGATTTTTAAAATACCTTAGTTCCCATACTTTTAAATAAGAAATCCACCAGTCTCGGATCGATGACTGATGGATTGCTTATGATTGAATTCTATTTCATTATGCCGGCAGAAGTGGGACTTTTTATTTATTACTTTCCAGGAGAAAAGCTTTTCTTTAACAAAAAAACAGAACCCTTTTCAGGATTCTGTCTTTTTACGGTTTCATTAGTCTTCAACTTTAATGATTTCTTTCTTATTGTAGCTTCCGCATGCTTTACAAACTCTGTGAGGCATCATCAGGGCGCCGCATTTGCTGCATTTTACCAGGTTTGGAGCACTCATCTTCCAGTTTGCACGTCTTTTTATCGCGTCTTGCTTTAGATGTTTTGTTCTTTGGACATATGGACATAGGTTACACCTCCTTAAATTTACTAAATATATCACTGATAGCTGCCATGCGGGGATCCTTCGGCTCCTCTGCACATCCGCAGGGACCGTCGTTGAGGTTTTTCCCACACTGGCTGCAGATGCCTTTGCAGTCATCTCTGCAGAGGACCTTCAAAGGCCAGCTCATCAGTACCTCAAGATAGACCAACCGGTCCACATCCAGGTCCATTCCTGTGAGATAGTTGCTTTCATCCAGATCATTGACCCGTTCCTCATCCGTAAGCTTCATATCCAGCTTGCGCTCAATATGACATGGAATTTCAACCTTAACCTGTTCCAGACAACGGTCACAGGGAATGCCCACTGTCACACATGTATTGCCAGTCAGCTCAAGAACCTTATTTCCGGTATTTGTAATGACTAAATCTACCGGTTCTTTTTTTAATACAGGAAACTCACCCATCTGGAAAGAAACTGTTTCCATCTCCAGCTCTGTGCTTACCTGTATTGTTTTTCCTTCACAGGATGTAACATCTGATAAATGAATCTGCATAATTATCTCCTATTCACACTTAATCAATTATACATAGGAGGGCTTCCTTTGTCAAGGATTTTTACCTTCTGTTACGACAATTCTGTTATTTTTTGTCAAAAATGTCCGGAGGGCAAAAGCAAAAACCTTTTTTACATTTCTTCTGGTTAGATCCTGTCTTCATATCGGGCAAGAATTTTTCGGTTTCTATTCCATCTTTCTCTAATTCCTCCAACGCTGTACACATATTCGTCCTGCCGCCTTTACTCTCCAATACCTGACTAATGAATTCCTGCGACTCTGTAATCGCACCGATTACAAGGTCTGTCTCCCAATCTTGATTCTGATATATTTTCCAAAATACATATTATTGATTATCAGTAATCCAAAACAGTGCCATATAAAATAGCTTTCCCTGAATCATAAGAAAAACTCACCCCTTCCGGGTGAGCCTTCTTGGAAATCTTATATAATCACAACTGTCTTTTTATACAAGGGCAACTGTCTCTCTGCAGATTGCAAGCTCCTCATTTGTAGGAATTACTGCAACCTTAACCTTGGAATCCGGTGTGGAGATCACGATCTCCTCGCCGCGTTTTTTGTTGATCTCTTTGTCAATGGAGATTCCCAGGTATCCAAGATAAGAGCATACGTCCTCACGTACAAGGTTGTCGTTCTCACCGATACCTGCTGTAAACACGATTGCATCCACGCCATTCATAGCTGCAACATATCCGCCTACATATTTTGCAATGCCATAGCCAAGAGCCTCTCTTGCGTTCTTTGCGTCTACATTGCCTTCAGCTGCTGCATCTTCCAGATCACGCATATCGCTGGAAAGTCCGGACATTCCGTACAGACCGGATTTTTTATTCAGAACATCCATAACGCCTGCAATATCCAGATTTTCTTTCTTTGCAATAAACTCCATGATAGCCGGATCAATGCTTCCGGAACGTGTTCCCATGATCAGACCTTCAAGAGGAGTCATACCCATGGAGGTATCAATACATTTGCCGTTTACAACTGCACTGACAGATGATCCGTTACCCAGGTGGCATACAATAACTTTTGAGTTTTCTTTGTCCAGGCCCAGGAATTCAACAGCACGTTTGGAAACAAAGCTGTGGGAGGTCCATGGAAACCATATCTTCTGATCTTATAGTTTTTGTAATAATCAAGCGGCAGACCATAGAGATATGCTTTCGGCGGCATTGTCTGATGGAAAGCAGTATCAAATACGCCAACCTGCGGTACGCCAGGCATAAGCTCTGAGCATACACGGATACCGATCAGGTTTGCCGGGTTGTGAAGAGGAGCAAGGTCGTTGCACTCTTCTACTGCTTTGATCATCTCATCTGTGATCACTGCAGAAGAAGCAAATTTTTCTCCGCCGTGTACAACGCGATGACCGATTGCGTCTACTTCTTTCAGGCTCTTAATTGCGCCTGTCTTTTCATTTGTAAGAGCGTCCAGAACCATCTGGATTGCCTCTTTATGTGTAGGCATCGGAGCTTCTGTGATCTCTTTTTCTCCGCCGGCTTTTTTGTAAACCAGTCTTCCGTCAATTCCGATTCTCTCGCAGAGACCTTTTGCAAGAACTGCCTCTGTATCAGAGTTGATAAGCTGATATTTTAAGGAAGAACTTCCACAGTTAATTACCAATACATTCATGATTTTTACTCTCCTATTCTTTGTATGTACTACGATCCATAATCAAAAACAGCCTTGACAAGACTGCACGCACCACCGGAAGAAGTTTTATTTGTCCTCTGCCTGGCACTGTACAGCAGTGATTGCTACAACACCAACAATATCATCTGCTGAGCATCCTCTGGAAAGATCGTTTACCGGTTTTGCAATACCCTGAGTAACAGGTCCGTATGCTTCTGCTTTAGCAAGACGCTGAGCCAGTTTGTATCCGATGTTTCCTGCATCCAGATCCGGGAAGATAAGAACGTTTGCTTTCCTGCAACCTCGCTGCCAGGAGCTTTGGAAGCGCCTACGCTTGGAACGATAGCAGCATCAAGCTGGAATTCTCCGTCCAGTTTCAGTTCCGGATGCTCTTCTTTTGCGATTCTGGTAGCCTCTACCATTTTATCTACATCTGCATGCTTTGCGCTGCCCTTTGTGGAGTGTGAAAGCATGGCAACGATCGGCTCTTCCTGTACCAGAAGCTGGAAAGATTCTGCAGAAGAAGCCGCGATTGCAGAAAGCTCTTCCGGTGTAGGATTCTGGTTCAGACCGGAGTCAGCAAATACAAATGCGCCGTTTGCGCCGTACTCACAGTTCGGAACTACCATCAGGAAGAAAGCAGATACCAGCTTGGTTCCCGGTTTTGTTTTCAGGATCTGCAGACACGGACGAAGTGTATCTGCTGTAGAATGGCATGCACCGGATACCATTCCGTCTGCGTCGCCCATCTTAACCATCATAACACCGTAATATGGATACTGTGTGTGAAGAATCTCTTTTGCCTTCTCCGGTGTCATGCCTTTTTTTGCTCTCAGCTCAACAAATTTGTCGATGTAAGCCTGAGTTCTGTCAGAAGTTTCCGGATCAACAATAGTAGCTCCGGAGATGTCGAATCCGCCTTCTGCTGCTTTTGCCTTAATAGTCTCCTCATTACCGATCAGGACGATCTTGCAACGCCCTCTTTCAGAATCTTGTCAGTTGCCTCAAGAGTTCTCATATCCTCTGTCTCTGGCAGTACAATTGTTTTAATGTTTTCTTTTGCTCTTTTTTTGAGCACTTCAACAAATCCCATGATTAAAATGGCTCCTTTCATTATTTGGCCTGACGGCCCGATGAGACGCTTCTGTAAGCATCTCACAGATAAGTTTATTATACCCCCTGCCCTCCCTTATTTCAAGCATTTCCCACTGATAATTCATAATCAGAAGGTATTTTTTAAGGTGCAATTTTTGGTTTTTATAGGATTTGTCCAGCCAAAAGCTGTTTCATTTGTTTCACAGGAAAATCTGTGATAGAATAGAACCCACAATATTTTCAGAAAACCGGAGAAATCATATGAACGTTACGGGAATCATTGCAGAATATAATCCCTTTCATCTGGGTCATCTGCACCAGATCACTTATGTAAGGGAAAAACTGAACTCTGATTATATCATTGTAGCCATGAGCGGAGATTTTGTTCAGCGGGGAACCCCTGCCCTTCTCTCTAAATATACACGGGCCGAGGCCGCCCTTCTGTGCGGCGCGGATCTCGTACTGGAACTGCCTGTACAGGTTTCTTCTGCCAGTGCGGAATTTTTTGCAGGGGGAGCTGTTTCTCTTCTTAATGGATTAGGAGTCGTGGATCAGTTATGTTTCGGAAGCGAAGAGGGGACTGTGGAGGGAATGCAGCTGGCCGCCCGTATTTTAAACGAGGAGCCGCAAGGCTTCCGTGATCTTCTGAAAAACAGCCTGAAGCAGGGAATATCCTTTCCCGCAGCCAGAAGCCAGGCTCTTGGCAGGTATCTTTGCACGTTACATTCTTTGGGCGAAAAAAATCTGTCCGCATTTTCGGACACCCTTCTCTCTTCTCCCAATAATATTCTGGGAATCGAATACTGCCGCGCCTTCTCAGACTTCACAGCTCCATCAAGCCAGCGACACTGAAGCGGGAAGGCTCCGGGTATCATGACCTTGCATTAAAAAACAATCAGGCTCCTTCTGCCTCTGCAGTCCGTGCTTTTCTTTCAGAACAGAGCGGCCGGACTCCTTCATCCGACAGTGTTAAAGATTTTTCTGCTCTGGAAAACATGCTTCCCGCTGCCTCCCTTCAGCTTCTGAAAAATGCATTTTCCAGGCAGGAATTTCTTACAGAAAACGACCTTGACCTGATTCTGCACTACTGTCTTACAGGACAAACATCAGAAGAACTCAGTAAATATGCAGACGTTTCTCCTGACCTTGCAGCGCGGATCATCAACTGCCTGAATGATTACAGAGGCTTTTGTCAGTTTACAGAACTTCTGAAAACAAAGGAACTGACACATACAAGAATCCAGAGGGCTCTTCTGCACATTCTTCTTCAGATCAGAGAAACCCCTAAAGAGCTTTCCTTCGGCAGGGTTCTGGGATTCAGAAAAAGCACTTCCCCTCTTTTAAAAGAAATAAAAAAAAGAGGAACCATTCCCCTAGTGACCAAGCCCTCTTCGTCAGCGAAAACATTTACTGCGGATAAAAAAAAACTGCTGGATACCAATACTGCAGCCTCCAACATATATGAAAGCCTGATCTGCCATAAAACAGGGCGGGCCTTCGTTCACGAATACCAGAAGCAGATGATTCTGATCCCGTAAAGTACAAAAGGAGGAAAACGAAAAAATGTCGTTTTCCTCTTTAAAATCTGTAAACATCTCATAATTTCTGATGCTTTGACCGTTCTTTCATATTTTCTGACTTATCTCAGTTTCCACACTCAATGCTGATCTCATTAAACTTCTCAAGAATGTCATCAATACTCATGGCAGCCTTTTCCTCACCTGCGCAATCGATCACACTTTCTCCCTGATGCATCATCAGAAGCCGGCTTCCATAATCTACCGCATACCGGAGATTATGAGTAACCATGATCGTTGTCAGATGTTTTTCTTTTACAATTTTGTCCGTAAGCTCCATAATAATCTCTGCTGTTTTTGGATCCAGAGCTGCTGTATGTTCATCAAGGATCAGAAATTCAATAGGCGTCATCGTTGACATGAGAAGAGCCATTGCCTGACGCTGTCCCCCGGAAAGAGAGCCCACTTTTACATGCATTTTATCTTCCAGTCCCAGATTCAGAGGTCTCAGAAGCTCCCGGTAATATTCAACTCTGTGTTTATTCACGCCTCTTCCAAGTCCAAAGCGTTTTCCTTTATTGTCTGCCAGAGACATGTTTTCCAGAATGGTCATGGACGGACAGGTTCCAAGAGACGGATTCTGGTACACACGGCCGATCTTTTCGTTTCTTTTAAACTCTTTTGCATTTGTAATATCCCTGCCGTCCAGAAGGATATTCCCTGACTCTACCGGAATACTGCCGCAGATAATATTCAGCATGGAAGTTTTTCCCGAACCGTTGCTGCCCACCACAGAAAGAAACTCTCCATCCTTACTGTAAGGTTAAAGCCTTTGAACAGGCACATTTCATTGACTGTTCCCGGATTGTAATATTTATAAATGTTTTTTAACTCAAGCATCGATCTTCACCTTTTTCTTTCTTTCCATGCTGATCAGAAGCACGATCAGAAACAGCGCTGCTGTAATAAGCTTCATATCCTGGGGTTCAAAATTTCTCATTGCAACAGCAGTACATGCCTTGTAAAGAACAGAACCAAGAATCACAGCCGCAGTTGCTCTGATAAAGGTCAGCTTCCGGAACAGGCTGGTTCCAATAATAACACTGGCAAGGCCTATGACCACCGCGCCGGTTCCCATGGAAATCTCAAACACTCTTTCCTCCTGACAGAAAATACATCCGGCCAGAGCGATCAGTCCGTTTGCAATAGCAAGACCCAGGATTTTTACATTTCCCTGATCCTTTGCAAGGGAAGTCACCAGCTTTTCATTGTCGCCTACTGCTCTTAAAAGAAAGCCCGATTTGCTTTTCATATAAAAGTCAAGTACCAGCTTTGTGATCAGCGCAAGAATCACGATCACTATCAGTGTGGCATAAGGCTTCACAGCCTCCGGAAAAAGATTTTTCCAGAAAGCTGTTTTTAAAAATAGTTTCTTTGGAAAACAGAGGGACATTGGAGCTTCCTGCTATACGGAGGTTAATGGTCCACAGCGCGGTCATCATGATAATACCGGATAAAAGATCCCGGACCTTTCCCTTTACATGGATCAGTCCTGTACATGCTCCGGCCAGCGCCCCTGCTGCAAAAGCAGCCGGAAGGGTCACATAGGGATTTACGCCCTTTGCGATCAAAGCTGCGGTTACTGCAGCCCCCAGGGGAAAGCTTCCGTCTGTAGTCAGATCCGGAAAATCCAGTATTTTATATGTGATATAAACACCCAGAGCAAGAATACCGTAGATCAGTCCCTGCTCAATGATCGTGATAATAAAATCCATGGCCTTTCAACCTCCATAAAAATCTTTGTTACGCTTCTGTAATTTCTTCAAAAACCTCTGCAGCCGTCTCAGTCATTTCCTCCGGAATCTCGATCTCCAGCTTTTCTGCCGCCGCAGTATTCACATACAGAGATGCCTCTTCGATCGTTTCAAAAGGAAGCTCAGAGGCTTTTTTCTCACCCTTTAATACCTGAGCAGCCATTTTTCCGGTCTGTTTTCCAAGTTCAATATAATCAAGTCCCTCTGCTGCAAGGCAGCCCAGTTTTACCTGTTCGATCTCGCTTCCGAATACCGGGATTTTTTTCTCATTTGCCATTTCAAGGATTGTGGGAAGGGATGAAACAACAGTATTGTCTGTAAGGTTTGTCATACAGTCAACCTTTTCCAGAAGCGACTGCGCAGCCAGTGGAATATCCGCGGTTGTTGCAATTCCCGCTGTCTCGATCTTAAAATCATATTCTCCGGCAAGCTCCTCATATTCCTTTACTGCCGCTTCAGAATTCGCCTCGCTTGTGGTATACATGATTCCAATGGTCTCTGCTTCCGGAAGCATCTGGCGGATCATTTCAAGCTGCTGCTTTACCGGAAGCTTATCGCTTGTTCCTGTGATCTCACCTACAGGGTTTCCCTCGTCGTCGGCAAGCTCTGCTGCCAGAGGATCTGTAACTGCTGTATAAATTACCGGAATACCTGCGTCCATTGCTGCATTATAAAGACTCTGGGCGCTTGGAGTGGCAATTCCCACCATAAGATCCACTTTATCCGCTGCAAACCCGTCAGAAATCTGTCCGCAGGTTCCCATATCTGCTGCTGCATTCTTATATTCTACGGTAAGATTTTTGCCCTCTTCAATGCCTTCCTCTTTCAGTCCTTCCAGAAACCCTTCTCTGCAGTTGTCCAGAGATCCATGCTCTGCAAACTGCTCGATCCCAATAGTATACTCTTCTTCCGCATAAACCGTTGCTGTTCTTGCCAGTGTCATTGTCAGTAATGCTGCTCCTAATACCTTTGCTGTTGTTTTTGTTTTCATGTTGTTTTCTCCTCTCTCTACGATTCTTTTTGCTTTACCGGAAGTATATGCCAGCCTCCGGCATCCTGTCTGCGAGAAAGAAAGCTGTGATACCTGTCCTTTGAAACAAAAAACCGCCCCAAGCTAATGCTTGAGACGGTAATAATTTCTTATTATCGCGGTACCACTCAAATTGACAAAATGTCCACTTTCTCATGTACAAACATACACTCCTGATTGGTAACGGGTTCGGTTCCCGTCAGTGCCTACTCTCTACACAGAGATTTCGGACTGCCCTCGGAAGGCCATTCAACAATCAGCCTCATACAGACTTCCACCAACGTCTGCTCTCTGGAATGATGCATAAATGTTTACTTCTCTTCCTCATCGGTTTTGATGTTATTACTTTACCACATCAAACTGCTGTTGTCAACCCTGTTTTTAATTTTTAAAGCTGTGGATCGGCGCCGGAATTCTTCCGCCGCGGTCAACAAATGCCTGACAGGAGAACTGGTTTACCGGCATGATCGGAGCGTATCCCAGAAGGCCGCCAAATTCAACAGTCTCTCCGACGCCTTTTCCGATTACCGGAATCACACGTACTGCTGTTGTTTTCTGGTTTACCATACCAATAGCGGCTTCGTCTGCAATGATTCCGGAAATGGTAGATGCTTTTGTATCTCCGGGGATTGCGATCATATCAAGTCCTACAGAGCAGACACAGGTCATTGCCTCAAGTTTTTTCCAGAGAAAGAGCGCCAAGGTTGACCGCGTCGATCATTCCCTGGTCTTCACTGACCGGAATAAAAGCGCCGCTTAAACCGCCCACTGCTGTAGATGCCATAACTCCGCCTTTTTTTACCTGGTCATTTAAAAGAGCAAGAGCCGCTGTGGTTCCCGGAGCGCCTACACGCTCAAGTCCGATCTCTTCCAGAATCTCTGCAACGCTGTCGCCAATAGCCGGTGTGGGCGCAAGAGAAAGATCCACGATTCCAAAAGGTACTCCCAGACGTCTGATGCTTCCTGGGCTACCAGCTGTCCCACACGGGTAACCTTAAATGCAGTTCTCTTGATCATTTCACACAGAGTTTCAAAATCCTCTCCGCGAACCTTCTGAAGGGCTGTTTTTACAACACCCGGGCCGCTGACGCCAACATTGATGATACAGTCTGCTTCTGTTACTCCGTGGAAAGCACCTGCCATGAAAGGATTGTCATCCGGAGCATTGCAGAATACCACCAGTTTCGCGCAGCCAAGGGAATCCTGCTCCTTGCTTGCCTGCGCTGTTTCCAGCACGATCTCGCCCATAAGCTTTACTGCGTTCATGTTGATTCCTGTTTTTGTGGAACCTACGTTTACAGAACTGCACACACGCTCTGTCTCTGCCAGAGCCTGAGGGATTGAGCGGATAAGAAGCTCTTCTGCCGGAGTCATTCCCTTGCTTACAAGCGCAGAATAGCCTCCGATAAAATTAACGCCTACAGTCTTGGCAGCTCTGTCCAGTGTTTTTGCAATGGTCACAAAGTCCTGGCTGGTATGGCAGGCAGCGCCGCTACCAGCGCGATCGGAGTAACGGAAATACGCTTGTTGACAATGGGGATCCCATATTCTGTGGCGATTTTATCTCCTGTTTCTACAAGATCCTTTGCATATTCTGTGATTTTCTTATAAATATTTTCATTTACCTTATCAAGATCGCTGTCAATGCAATCCAGAAGGCTGATTCCCATAGTGATGGTACGAACGTCAAGGTTCTCCTGTTCGATCATCTTATTGGTCTCATTTACTTCAAACATATTAATCATAAGTAGGTGTCTCCTTAAATTCTGTGCATTTTGTTGAAAATATCCTCGTGCTGGCAGTGGATCACTACGCCAAGCTCCTCTCCCAGAGCTGTAAGCTCCTCTGCAAGAGCCGCGGTATCTTTCTGACACGCGCTGGTATCTGTTACCATCATCATATTAAAATAACCCTGAACAATAGTCTGTGTGATATCAAGGATATTCACTGATGCTCTGCCAGATATGTACATACTCTGGCAATGATGCCTACTCCGTCATTTCCTACTACTGTGATAATTGTTTTTTTCATGGCTTTGTCCTTTCTATATGGTAACTGCTTCGGAAACAAAATCCCGCTTCGCTACCTGAATTTTAAAATCCTTTGATTTATAAGGGTTGTCTCCCAGTGTTACCTCTGAACATACGGTTTCATAGGCAAGCTCTTCATAATTGTTTTCCCTGCTTAAATGTCCCAGAAAAACAGCTTTCATATTGTCATGAAGAAGCCTGCAGAGAAGCCTTCCTGCATTTTCATTGGACAGATGTCCTCTGTCTCCCAGAATCCTCTGTTTCAGATAATAGGGGTATTTTCCCACCTGAAGCATCCGGATATCATGGTTGGCCTCCAGAAGAATTGCATCCAGATTCTGAAGATTTTCAATAATATAGTCATTATATTTTCCAAGGTCCGTAGCAATGCCCACAGAGCTTTCCCCACATTCCAGGCGATAACCTACCGGCTGGGCCGCATCATGTGGAATGGTAAACGGATTGATCCGCAAATCCTTGATCTCAAATGCCTGATCCTCCCGGATTTCCCGGAAAATCCCCTCCGGTATTTTTCCAAGGGAGCCGCACCGAAGCATGGCGTCTACGGTTCCTCCTGTAGCATAAATAGGAATGCCGTATTTTCTGGCGATCACTCCCAGACCTTTGATGTGATCTGAATGCTCGTGAGTGATCAGAATACCGTCAATATCACGGCCTGTCAGATCCAGGCTGTTCAGACCCTGTTCCATTTTTTTGCCGCTGATTCCTATATCTACCAGAACATGGGCGCATTCCGAGCCACATAAATACAGTTCCCGCTGCTTCCGCTGGCTATACTGCAAAATCTCATAGTTTCTTTATCCCTTCATCTATCTGTCTGTACGTCTCGTCCAAAAGGCCGTTATTTGTCACCACATAATCTGCATGTGAACGAAAATAAGCCTCTGACGCCTGACTTGCAATAATGCTCTCTGCCTTCTGGCGGCTGTAGCCTCTGCTTTCCATAAGGCGCTGTATCCGTATTTCCTGATCGGTATGGATATACCAGATTTTATGGCAGATCGTATCATAATGATCTTCAAGAAGAAGCGCGGCCTCCACCACAAAAAGACCGCGGCCATTTTTCTGCTCTTCCTCTATTCTCTCCAGAATAAAAGCCTTAACCGCCGGATGAATGATCTCATTCAGTCTGCAGCGCATTTGCTCATTACAGAATACTACATCCGATACCGCCTTACGGTCAATGGTATTATCATTTTTTACAATATTTTTTCCAAATAAACTGATCACCTGAGCATAGCAGCGTCCGCCGGGTTCCATAACCTGATGACCTACCTGTCCGCCTGTATGACACAGGCAGACAAATGCTTTTCCAGGTAGTTCAAAACTGTGCTTTTGCCGGCTCCCACACCGCCGGTGATACCAATAATCTTCATCGTTTGATCTGTCATTTTGCCTCGTACCAGCTTTCGCCCTGATGCATGTCGATCTCAAGCTCCACAGCAAGCCGGGCAGCTCCTTTCATTTCCTCTTCCAGTATTCTGGACACTGCCTCCACCTCATCTTTTTTTGTCTCGATCAGCAGTTCATCATGAACCTGAAGCACCAGTCTGGACTGAAGTCCTTCCCGGAGCATTCTTTCATACACGCGGTTCATGGCAATTTTAATGATATCTGCCGCTGTTCCCTGAATCGGAGAATTCATAGCCACCCGTTCCCCGAAGGATCTCTGCATAAAGTTTCCTGATTTCAGCTCCGGAATGGGCCGCCTCCTGCCAAACATGGTAGAAACATATCCCTTTTCTTTTCCTTCATCAACCATCCGGTCGAGAAAAACTTTAATGCTGGGGTAGGTCTCAAAATATTTCTCTATATATTCTGCCGCTTCTTTTCTTGTAATACTTAAATCCTGGCTGGGCCCAAAGGAGCTGATCCCATATACAATTCCAAAGTTTACCGCCTTTGCATTTCTTCTCTGTAAATCGGTTACCTCATCATAGGGAACATGGAATACCTGAGAAGCGGTCAGCCTGTGAATATCCTCCGCCTCACGGTAAGCCTGGATCAGCTTTTCATCCCCGGACATATGAGCCAGCACACGAAGCTCGATCTGAGAATAGTCTGCGTCAAGGAACACACACCCGTCTCAGGTACAAATACCTTTCGGATCAGTCTTCCCAGCTCCATGCGAACCGGAATATTCTGAAGGTTCGGTTCTGTGCTGCTGATGCGTCCTGTGGCAGTGATCGTCTGATTAAAAGTAGAATGGATCCTTCCGTCTTCTTCAATTACTGCGCCAAGGCCGTCTGCATAGGTGGATTTCAGCTTTGTAAGCTGCCGATATTCAAGAATATCATTTACAACAGGCTGCTCCGGAGCCAGTTTTTCCAGAATATCTGCCGCTGTGGAATATCCGGTTTTTGTCTTTCTTCCTCCCGGAATCCCCATTTTTTCAAAAAGTATTACTCCAAGCTGCTTCGGAGAGTTAATATTAAATTCCTCTCCCGCCTTTTCGTAGATCAGCTTTTCCAGCTCACGGATCCGGACGCTGAGTCTTTCGCCATATGCTTTCAGTTCCTCTCCTTTTACGCAGATTCCGCATTTTTCCATGGAATCCAGAGTAAATACAAGAGGAAGTTCAATGTCCGTATAAACCTGCCACATTCCTGTTTCCTTAAGCTTTGCCTCTGTTTTCTCCCTGGCAGCATAGGCAGTAAACGCCTGATAACAGGCACAGATTCCCATATTTTCGGAAGATTTTTCCCAGGCTTTTTCATACGTCTCTTTTCCAAGAAGCTCTTCCCTGGATGGAATACTGATTCCTCCGATATACTCTCTGGCAATGTCCTCGTAAGTATAAGAGGATTTCAGAGGATTCAGAAGATAAGCCCCGATTCCAAGATCAAATACCCGTTCCGGTTCCAGAGATTCCACGTACTTTAAAAGCATTTTAATATCCATGGCGCTGATCACTGTGGCTTCTCCCAGTTTTCTCAGCTTTTCACAAAGATATTCTCCTGACAGAAGCCCTTCTGCAGGAATATAATATACTTCTTCTTTTTCCAGCGCAATTCCAAGGCCATATACATTGTTTTTGTCTGCAATCAGCGCAATTCCTGCCATAGAATTACGCGCAGCTTTTTCAAACAGAGCTTCCACGCCCGAAAGCTCACTGCACACAAAGAAATTCTGCTCTATGGTATTTTCCGGTACCGCCTCCGCGTCAAATCTGCCCAGAAGATTTTTAAACTCCAGTCTTCTGCATAGCTCATAGGCCTGCTGTGTATAAAGATTTCCAAGGCGCGCCTCTTCATAAGAGTATTCAAGAGGGCTTTCTGTATTGATGGTTGCCAGAGTTTTGCTTAAAACAGCCAGATCGTAGTGTTCTCTCATCGATTCTTTGGCTTATTGGGTTTTATTTCTTCCAGGTGCTCATGGGCGTTTTCTATTGAGCCAAACTGGGCAATGATCTTTGTGGCAGTTTTTTCGCCCACACCCGGATCCCCGGGATCATTGTCTGAAGAATCCCCCATCAGCGCCTTCAGTTCAATGATCTGAGCGGCGTTACCTGATATTTTTCCAGTACCTCTGCCGTGTGAAAATTCTCTATGGTGGTTTTGCCCTTTGAGGTTTTTGGAAGGCGGATCATCACTTTATCCGTAGCAAGCTGAAGAAGATCCCTGTCACCGGATAAAATTGTTACCTCCATGCCCTTCTGTTCACTTTTTCTGGCAAGGGTTCCCAGAAGGTCATCTGCCTCATAGCCTGGCATGGAAACAGTTTTTACCCCCATGGCAGTGAGCATTTCTCTCATCAGAGGAACCTGCTCTACCAGCTCCGGCGGCATTCCCTTCCTGGTACCCTTGTACGCATCATAAAGCTTATGTCTGAATGTAGGCTCATGCAGGTCAAATGCCACTGTCAGATAATCCGGCTTTTCTTCTTCCAGTATACGAAACATAATATTCAGAAACCCGTACACTGCTCCCGTATGTTTCCCTCTGATTTGTCAGATCGGGAAGTCCGTAAAAGGCACGGTTTAAAATGCTGTGCCCGTCGATCAGTAAAATTTTTTCACTCAAACTGCTGTCCTCCTGAGATTGTCTTTTTACCAGAAATGTTTTATTTCAAAAAATATGAAAATAAAGAATACAACCAGCACTACGGTCAGAATCACTGTAAGGATTCCTCCGGCAAACTGTATTCCCCTTCTCTTATGGATATTTCTTCTGGCCCTGCGGATATCCTGTTCCAGAAGCTTCTGAAAATCCAGTACAGAACCGTCCTCCTGTTCATCCAGCTGCTGGGTTACTTTGTTGACTATAAAATAAGTCTCCAGCTCGTCATAACAGGAAGGGCAGTGTTCAATATGATCCAGAAATTCTTCCATTTCATCTGTTTTCAGGGTATGGTTCATGTACCGCGCCACCATACTTTCTGCAGTACGGCAGTCCAGCTCAGATATCTGTCCTCTTCTGATCATCTAAAATCCCTCCTGTCCGCTTCTGATATCATACCATAAAAAAAGGTGATTCTCAACGCATTTCGCTGGAATCACCTTCTTCTCTTGGTATTATTATTCTGTTATTTCAGGTATTATGGTCTGTGTATTTTCCGAAGCAGCATTTGTTTCCACAGCAGGAACAGGGGTGTTCAGAATCTGCATAAATTCCTCTCCGGTAATGGTTTCATGCTCATACAGATACTGGGCCAGCTCGTGGAGCTTTCCAATATTGTCCTGAAGAATCTTCAGAGCCTTATCATGCTGAGCCTTTACAAGCTCTACCACTTTTTTTATCGATTAGTGTCTGGGTCTCAAAGGAGCAGGCAAGGGTTGCGTCTCCGCCAAGATACTGGTTGCTTACATTCTGCATGGCAACCATATCAAAATCCTCGCTCATCCAAACTGGGAGATCATGCCTCTTGCAATTTTTGTGGCCTGTTCAATATCATTGGAAGCGCCTGTGGTAATGGAATGGAAAATCAGCTCCTCTGCAGCACGTCCGCCGGTAAATGTGGCGATCTTATTTTCCAGCTCCTCCTTTGACATCAGAAAGTGTTCCTTTTCATCTACCTGCATGGTATATCCAAGGGCCCCTGAAGTACGTGGAATAATTGTAATCTTATGGACAGGCGCAGACTCTGTCTGTTTTGCCGCCACAAGAGCATGACCAATCTCATGATAAGAAACAATCAGCTTTTCCTTATTGGAAAGCACACGGTTTTTCTTCTGATATCCGGCAATGACAACCTCAATACTCTCCTCAAAATCTGCCTGAGTGGCAAACTTACGTCCGTCCCGGACAGCACGAAGAGCCGCCTCATTGACAATGTTTGCAAGCTCTGCGCCGGAAGCGCCGGCAGCAGCCTTTGCGATCTCGTCAAAACGGACCGTATCTGCAATTTTAATCTTTTTCGCATGAACCTTAAGAATCTCTTCTCTTCCCTGAAGATCAGGAAGCTCCACCGGGATTCTTCTGTCAAAACGCCCCGGACGGAGAAGAGCCGGGTCAAGAGAATCCGGTCTGTTGGTTGCAGCCAGAATCACCACACCTTTAGAACCGTCAAAGCCATCCATCTCTGTGAGAAGCTGGTTAAGAGTCTGCTCACGCTCATCATTTCCGCCCGAAAAACCTGCACCGTCACGTTTTTTACCAATGGTATCAATCTCATCGATAAATACAATACAGGGAGCCTTTTCATTGGCCTGCTTAAATAGATCGCGGACCTTGGCCGCACCCATACCTACAAACATTTCCACAAACTCAGAACCGGAAATAGAAAAGAACGGAACCTCTGCCTCTCCTGCAACTGCTTTTGCAAGAAGAGTCTTTCCTGTTCCAGGAGGGCCTACAAGAAGAGCGCCTTTGGGCATAGATGCGCCAATTTCCGTATATTTCTGAGGATTGTGCAGATAATCCACGATTTCTGTCAGCAGCTCCTTTGCCTCATCCTCTCCTGCAACATCAGAAAACTTGATTCCAGTAGAAGATTTTACATATACCTTGGCATTACTTTTTCCAAAGGACATAGCTCCTCCAGGACCGCCGTTTCCCATGGAAGACATCATTTTCCTGCTGAGCCAGCGTCCCAGGAAAATAAAAATCCCAATAGGAATCACATAGCTTAAGATCAGAGTAAAGAAAATGGACGGGCTTTCCGGAAGTACTTCATCCATTACAACGTCTGCATCCAACAGACGGTTTACAAGATCCGGATCATCCATCTGAACAGTCTTGCAGGTCAGTGTATTTCCTGTTTTCGGAGATTTTACCTCATAATAAATGTAGCCCTCTTCAATAGTCGCCCGGGTTACATTGCCCTTTTCCACACTTTTAATAAAAGTGGAATAATCTGTTTTTTCGATACTTCTTTCCTGAATCGCCGGTACAACCAGAATGTTCAGAAGAACGATAATAACACCTACAATAATATAATATACATAAAGAGGTCTCTTGGTAGGCGTTTTACCAGGTTTTTTGTCGCCTAAATTCATATATTGTCTATCCTCCATCCCCGTTACATCATATCGGAATCACTTATCAGTATCTCCCAATATGTGCAAAGTTATTTACCTGATGTAACATACCACCTTTTCCGTCTGATTTCAATGTACTTCCTGTGAAATATTATTAATTTTTCATAAAAAGAGTTTGGGATGTGCAGGATAGCCTCTGCAAACTGCTTTTCCGGTATTTAACTGCCAATCTGCCGTTTATGTTGCTGTCCACTCCGTTTATACCACCCCGGGTAACCGATGTGTCATTTAAAGGACCTCATTTAAAGGACGGCATCTTTAAAATTTTTCTTGCAGAATTCTGTCTTTTGTGTTAATATAATTATCGGTTCATGTGCGCTGTGGCGGAATTGGCAGACGCACTTGACTCAAAATCAAGCGGGTAACACCGTGCCGGTTCGAGTCCGGCCAGCGGCATTTGATAAAAAGAGAACGTATATTTCATTTTCGAAATGTACGTTCTCTTTTTCGTTGATTCTGTACTGAAACAGTTTCAATCCTCACCACAGCAGCAATCTTGTTATTACAGCAATGGCTTCCTCTGTTTTCAGAAGCTTATTTTTTCATGACTGTTTTTCTTCCAAACACAAAACTGGATTTTTCTTCCTGTCCCCATCTGTTTCCCTTCAGATTCCCAGGGCAATCTCCATCATCTGCGAAAAGGAAGTCTGTCTCTCCTGAGCAGAAAGTGCCTCCTTTTTAAAAATATGATCGGAAATCGTCAGAATACCCAGAGCTTTCTTTCCTGCTCTTGCAGCATTCATATAAAGAGCCGCGCATTCCATTTCCGTACATAATACCCCCATGCTTCTCCATGCCGGAGCAGCAGCCGGATCTTCATTATAAAACAGATCTGAGGACAGCACGTTTCCCACATGGACAGGAATCTTTAATTCATGTGCTTTTTTTACTGCTTTATCCAGAAGCCCGTAGTCTGCCGTAGGCGCAAAAGTTCCCGGAAGGCAGTACTGATGAGCATAGGAGGAATCTGTACAGGCGCCAATAGCCAGAACCACATCTCTTACATTCACATGATCCTGAAGGCTCCTGCGGACCCAATGCGAATGATCTCATCTACATCATAAAAATGAAACAGCTCATAGCTGTAAATACCCATGGAAGGCATTCCCATTCCGGCTCCCATAACAGAAAGCTCCTGTCCATGATAAGTTCCTGTATAGCCCAGCATGTTTCTCACTGTATTAAAGCAGACCGGAGCTTCCAAATAAGTTTCTGCAATATATTTTGCCCGCAAAGGATCTCCCGGCATCAGAACTCTCCTGGCAATATCTCCTTTTTGCGCGGCATTATGCGGTGTTGGTATACTCATAGCTATCCCTCCTTTTTTATATAAATCATATGCTTATTTTCGGTGGTCTTCCCGGATCAGCTGCCGGATCGCCCGGATTCCGACTCTCACAGCCATATCCGTGTCATAAATCAGAGGATTATCCATTCCCCTCTTTGCCCTCTCCTGATTTCCCAGAGCCAGAAAAGCTGCTCCGCAGCGAACCCTAAGATAATTTGCAACTATAAAAAGCGCAGCTGATTCCATTTCTGAGGCAAGGCATCCCAGCCGCAGCCATGCCTCCCATTTGTTCTGCAGCTCATAACTGACAGGCTTTATCTCCGGAGAATGTTGTCCGTAAAAAGAATCCTTACTCTGTACCACCCTGTGTGAAACGTACAGTCAAGCTCTTCTGCAGCAGAGGCCAGCGCATTTGTCACATAAAAATCCGGTACTGCCGGAAATTCAATGGGCGCATATTCTTTGCTGGTTCCTTCCATACGTACAGCTCCGGTAGCGACTACAATATCGCCGCCTTTGACTGTCAACTCCATTCCGCCGCAGGTACCTACTCTGATAAAAGTATCTGCTCCGCACTCCACCAGTTCCTCCATTGCAATGGCAGCAGAAGGCCCTCCGATTCCGGTGGAAGTAACGCTGACTTTTTCTCCGTCCAGATATCCCGTATAAGTGACAAACTCTCTGTTATCTGCGATCAAAACCGGATCATCAAAATACTTCGCTATGGAAGCGCAACGTCCCGGATCTCCCGGCAGGATCACATACCTTCCGATTTCTCCTGCAGCCACCTGGATATGGTAGGCTTTTCCATCTGTTGAATATACCATAAAATCCCTCCTTACTTATATCCGGCAGTTTGCTCTTTTTATTCTGTCCAAAACTTCGTTTTTTCAAAACAAAAAAAGCTGCCAGAAAGCAAAAGAAGACCTGGCATCTGCCCGGTCTCCCTTTATTTTTATTTCAGTCTGTCTGCATCTTCGAGAAGCTTTTCATAAATCGGAAAGCAGTCGAAGGTGGCAAAATAATCCTTTGCAGTTTCTGCTCTTCGGATCATCTCAAAGCTTCCGTCCTCATGAAGAAGAATTTCTGCTGATTTCAGTTTTCCGTTATAATTATAGCCCATTGCAAAACCGTGAGCACCGGTATCGTGGATCACAAGAAGGTCTCCCTTGTCCACCTGCGGCAGATATCGGTCAATGGCAAATTTGTCATTATTCTCGCAGAGTGATCCTGTCACATCATAAAGATGGTCACAGGGCTGATCCTCCTTGCCCATAACCGTAATGTGATGATAGGCTCCGTACATGGCAGGACGCATCAGGTTTACCGCACAGGCATCCACTCCGATATACTCCTTATGAGTGTGTTTTTCGTGGATTGCTTTTGTAACAAGGCAGCCGTAAGGTCCCATCATAAAACGGCCCAGCTCCGTATAAATAGCAACATCTCCCATCCTGCCGGAACAAGAACCTCTTCATAGACTTTACGCACACCCTCTCCGATCACGCGGATATCATTCGGCTTCTGATCCGGCTGTATGGAATACCGATACCGCCGGAAAGATTAATAAAACTGATGTGCGCGCCGGTTTCCTTCTGAAGCTTCACTGCAAGCTCAAACATAACCTTTGCAAGCATTGGGTAATACTCATTTGTTACAGTATTGCTGGCAAGAAACGCATGAACACCAAAATTCTCCGCGCCTTTTTCTTTCAGAATACGGAATGCCTCAAAAATCTGATCTGTTGTCATTCCATACTTGGAATCCCCGGGATTATCCATAATATCATTGCTGATCTTGAACACACCGCCCGGATTGTAACGACAGCTGATGGTTTTTGGAATTCTTCCTGCAGCACGCTCCACAGCATCAATGTGAGTGATATCGTCCAAGTTGATAATTCCGCCAATCTCATCCGCATAACGAAACTCCTCTTCCGGTGTGTCATTGGAAGAAAACATGATATCTCCTTCCCTGCAGCCAAGAGCCTTTGCCATCATAAGCTCTGTCATGGAAGAACAGTCGCAGCCACAGCCATACTCCTGAAGGATCTGGATCAGATATGGATTGGGAGTTGCTTTTACCGCAAAAAACTCCTTAAATCCTTTGTTCCAGCCAAAGGCTTCCTTCAGCGCCTTTGCATTTTCGCGGATTCCTTTTTCATCATAAAGATGAAAGGTGTGGGAAACTGCGCTTCAATTTCTTTTAATTTTTCCAGCGTAACAAATGGTCTTTTTTTCATAATAATTAACTCCTCGTTTGTCTCTTAAATATCTCCTCGTTTGTTTACTTCACATGCTGATGAGTAAACAGATGATCCTGGCAGTATTCATAGTTTCCATTGCATTTGGAACAGAACCGGAATTCAAGATTCGGATCATCTAATTCTGTACGTCCGCAGATCGCACATTTATGTTTTGCCGCGCTTCCTGTAGAAGGATTCACACGACTCTGGGCCATAGCCTTCTGAAATTCTCTCCGTCTCTTCACTTCCTTCGGATTATACCGGCTGCCGCTAAGAGCAGTAAAGAAAAACAGGATAAAGTTCAGGAAAGAAGCAATGATCGGCACAGTCATAACCCAGGCTCCCACTCTGACATAAGTGATAATGTTATACAGGATAATCGCTCCGTACACCCATCCCATCCACTTCATCTTAATGGGGATCACGAACCACAGAAGGATCTGCATGTTCGGATAGCAGGCAGCATAGGCAAGAAATACAGACATGCTGACATAATAAGTGGTAAATACACCGCCTACCAGATACATTCTCCCTGTAATAAAGTAGGTCAGAAATGAAGCTACAAGTACAAATAAAAGTCCTGAAAAAATATACAGGTTATAGCGGAACGTTCCCAGGTACGCTCCAGAGAACTTCCTATGGGATAATAGAAAAAGAAAATGGAAATTGCAAACAACAGGAAGTTTCCTGTCTGCGGCGGGTAGATCACCCAGGTTACAAGTCTCCATATCTGTCCTTTCAGGATCATGGCCGGTTCCAGGCTGAGCATACTCAGCATACCGGGATTAATATACATCAAAAGATATCCCAGCACATAGCAAATCACCATGTACATAGTAAGGTTCGGAATTCCGTATCTTCCATACTTTCGTTCCAGTTTATCAATCCAATTCATAAACTCACTCAATCTCCTTTTTTATTCATTACCGCGCTTTAAAAATATTTCTTTTTTGACAGCACAATTGCGGCGATCACACTGAGTGCTATGGATATCAGAATAACGATCAGGAATCCCCACTGAGTGCCGGAGAACGGCATTCCGGCAGCGTTAAGATTCATGCCGTAAGCACTGAAAATAATCGTAGGAATACTCATTACGATTGTAATCACAGATAATATCTTCATCACATCGTTCAGGTTGTTTGAAATAACAGAGGCAAATGCATCCATCATGCTTCTCAGAATGCCACTGTAAATATTGGCCATTTCAATCGCCTGAGTATTTTCGATGATAACATCCTCCAGAAGCTCCGTATCCTCCGGATATTTTTTAATACTCTCCACCTTGATCAGCTTCTCCAGCACTGCTTCATTAGAACGCAGAGAAGTGGTAAAGTATACCAGTGATTTTTCCAGTTCCAGAAGTTCGATCAGTTCCTGATTTCTGGGAGAAAGATGAAGCTTTTCCTCCACCTGTTCACTTTTTTTTTATCTATAATACGAAGATAACGCAGGTACATACTGGCATTGCGGTACAGTATCTGCAGGATAAAACGTGTTTTCATATAGGTAAAAAAGTTTCTTACACGGCCTTCCATAAATCTAGTAAGAACCTGTGTATCCTCCAGACAAATGGTAAAAATCATTTTATCTGTTACTATAATACCGAGAGGGATGGTGCCGTACCAGTCCTTATCATTTCTCTCCTCGATCATAGGCACGTCAACCAGAATCAGCGTGTAATCATCTTCCACTTCAATACGGGAACGCTCTTCCTCATCCAGAGGGGCTCTGAGATCGTCTACTTCAATCTGAAACTGCTCCGAAATCTCAAAAATCTCCGTTGCTGTAGGATTCGTAAGAGCGATCCAGCAGCCATCCTGCGGTTCCTGTATTTCATGAATAGCACCTTCAGATGTCCGAAACATTCTAAT
>ENA-OQAA01000622-OQAA01000622.1-human-gut-metagenome-genome-assembly--contig:-NODE-622-length-22964-cov-2.530849_pt1 | contig 22964 bp, 27 predicted proteins | sample MGYA00242489_ERZ504515 | MGnify/ENA primary metagenome ERZ504515 (study PRJEB26092, sample SAMD00036237) | human gut metagenome | host: Homo sapiens | study: EMG produced TPA metagenomics assembly of... | reverse complement strand
CACTCATACTTTGGATTTAGTGGTGGCACTCGGAGGGATACCGGGTGCCTTTTTCTTCTCGTTTTCCAACGATTATCCCTATCATCATTATCAATCCACTAAATTCCAAAGAAATGAACAACAAGAAGAAAAACGAGGGTCAGACCGACTTTTCCTATTACGGTCTGTACCTGCTGGACTACCTCACCACGAACAAGTTCGAACAGGCAGCCGATGAAGCCTTCATCCGAGAAAGAACCGACCGTGCCGCCGAAGCGTATGAACAGGCAAGGCTCGAAGGCTATCCTGCCGACGGGGCGCAGGAACTGGCGATGAAGGTGCTGACGGAGGGCCTTCGCTACTCCAAGCACGCCATCCTGCGCGAAGTCGTGGAGAACGAATTTGCGGGTGAAGTACCGGGAGAAAAATGTGAAGCCTTTACCCAGAAGCTGCTACCGCTTGTCGGAAACGTATTCTCCATCTATGACCTCTCGGACGACAATTTCGCCCTGTCGCCCGAATATGACCTGCTCTACACGGAGCTGACGGGAGCCGTCATCCTCTATATCGAAGAGTATGGCGTTTAACCGCAAACAGAGGCTGAGGGACAACATCGAGGCGATACGGACGGCATTCCTCCTTGACAGGGAACAGCGCACACCCACCGCACGCGAACGGCTCTTGTTAGAGCGTTATTGCGGTTTCGGGGGACTGAAGAGCATACTCAACTGCAAGGGAACTGACGGATGCCGTCCACTGGGCGAAGTCCGACCTCGAACTGTTTGCCCCTACCGTGGAACTGCACAGGTTGCTGCGAGAGAACACAAAAGACGAGACGGAGTACAAACGGAATATGGATGCCATGAAGCAGTCCGTGCTGACCGCCTTCTATACCCCGCCGGAGATAACCGGGACCATCGCGGACGTGCTGCATGAACACGGCATCCGTCCCGACCGGGTGCTGGAGCCGTCGGCAGGTGTCGGTGCATTCGTGGACGCCGTGCTGGAGAACAGACCGGACGCGGACATCATGGCTTTTGAGAAAGACCTGATGACGGGCAAGATACTGAAGCACCTGCATCCCGGACAGAAAGTAAGGGTACAGGGCTTCGAGAAGATAGAAAAGCCGTTCATGAACCATTTTGATTTGGCTGTCTCCAATATACCGTTTGGCGATGTGGCGGTGTTCGACCCGGATTTTTCGGGCAGCAAGGATCCTGCAAGGCTCTCGGCGGCACGGACGATACACAATTACTTTTTCCTGAAAAGCCTTGACGCGGTGCGTGAAGGCGGAATCGTGGCGTTCATCACCTCGCAGGGGGTACTGGATGCCCCGACCAACGCGCCCATACGCGAGTATATGATGAGCCATGCCAATCTGGTGGGCGTAGCCCGCCTGCCGAACAACCTCTTTACGGATAACGCGGGAACGGAGGTGGGCAGCGACCTGATTATCCTGCAAAAGAACAGCGGAAAGAACGGTGAACTGTATTACAACGAAAAACTCTTCGTGCAGACCGAACAGACCCCTATCGGCACTTCCGTAAATGGGTATGTATGGAGCATCGGCTCGCTTTCACACACGGATTGATCAGAAGTACCGACTCGTACGGGAAACCAGCCTATAAACTCCTGCACTGTGGGGACATCGCACAACTGGCGGAAGACTTGCGGGAGCATCTGAAAATAGAACTGCAACAACTTGACAGGAAACTGTATGAGAGACACAGGCTGCATCCGACAAAGGAGGAAAGCACGGCTGCGGAAGTGCAACCTGCTCCGAAAACAGAAAAGGTATCACCTTCTGTAATAGCCCCCGTTTCTGTAATTGAGCCTGTCAAGGGAGTGGAGAAGCCGCAGGCACAGCCCATAGAGGAAAAGCCGGAGATTGAGCCGCGCCAACCCAATCATTCGTCAGCCGTGCAGCTTACCCTGCTCGACCTTTGGGGTATGCCCATAGAGGAACCGGTAAAAAAGAAAAAGGCAGCGAAAAAGGAAAGCAAGCCGAAGCCTATGCCGTCCACGCCTAAACCGCAAGTCAAAGTTACTCCACCCGTTGAAGCCGCCAAGCCGGTAAACGGTAATAAGGAAGAAAAGCCGGAAAATGCCGAAAAGCCAAACGACCCGGACGACATTTACGCCACTCTGGATTGGGAAACCAATCCTCCCATCAACGGCTTCTATGAGACAATGATGAGCCTGACAGCGGAACGGCGCAAGGCCCTACGGCTTGAGGCAGAACGGCACAGGCAGGAACAACTGAAAAAGATGGGTATCAAAGACACGTTGAACCTGCTTTTGCGCCTTCTTCGGACAATATGGATAAAAAGCCGGAACAAACGGAAGAAATAAAGCAACCTGAAACACTGGCAGAAGTTGTGCCTACTTCCGAAACGGTTGCCACTTCCCTGTTCCCGGAACTTGAAACGGAAAAGCCGAAGGAGGAAGTCATGGACCTTTCTCCCCGTCCGTTCAACGGCCTGCTGGAGCCACACCACCGTGACGGCTCGATGGTGCTGGATGCTTCACGCAATCTCGGTTACCTGAAAGACCTCACGCCTTACGGTGCGACCTTCCAACCGCTCGACCTCCGTGGCTATCAAAAAGAGAAAGCGATGCTGTATATATCGCTCCGTGACGCTTACGAACGTCTGTATAGCCACGAGACGGAGAACCATACGGAACACAAACCGCAGCGCGGGTATCTCAACACCTACTACGATGAGTTTGTCATGCGTTACGGTAACCTCAACGCCAGACAGAACGTGAAACTGGTGATGATGGATGCCGGAGGGCGCGACATCCTTTCGCTGGAACGTGCGGAGGACGGCAAGTTTGTCAAGGCGGACATCTTCGACCGTCCCGTTTCCTTCTCGGTGGAGAGCCGTGTCAATGCAGGCTCTCCCGAAGAAGCCTTGTCCGCATCGCTCAACAAGTTCGGCACGGTCAATCTCGGCTATATGCGGGAGATAACCGACACCACGGAAGAGGAACTGCTTGGTGCCCTCAAGGGGCGCATCTTCTACAACCCGCTCGTAACCGGTTACGAAATCAAAGACCGCTTCATCGCGGGGAACGTGATAGAGAAGGCGGAACGCATAGAGGGCTGGATGGAGGACAATCCCGAAAGTGAGCGGATGCCGGAGGTGAAACAGGCGTGGGAGGCATTGAAGGAGGCCGAACCGCAGCGCATCGCCTTTGAAGACCTCGACTTCAATTTCGGGGAACGCTGGATTCCCACGGGTGTGTATGCCGCCTACATGAGCCACCTTTTCGACACGGACGTGAAAATAGCCTACTCCGCAAGCATGGACGAGTTTTCGGTGGCGTGCGGCTACCGCACCATGAAAATCACGGACGAGTTTTTAGTAAAGGGCTATTACCGGAACTATGACGGTATGCACCTGTTGAAGCACGCCCTGCACAACACCTGCCCCGACATGATGAAAAGTATCGGCAAGGACGAGAACGGCAACGACATCAAGGTACGCGACAGCGAGGGCATACAGCTCGCCAACGCGAAGATAGACGAAATCCGTAACGGGTTCTCCGAATGGTTGGAAGAACAGTCGCCGCAGTTCAAGGAACGGCTCACGACGATGTATAACCGCAAGTTCAACTGTTTCGTGCGCCCGAAGTATGACGGCTCGCACCAGACTTTTCCCGACCTCAACCTGAAAGGCTGGCAAGCCGGGGAATCAAGAGCGTTTACCCGTCGCAGAAGGATTGCGTCTGGATGCTGAAACAGAACGGCGGCGGGATCTGCGACCACGAGGTGGGAACCGGCAAGACGCTGATAATGTGCATAGCGGCACATGAGATGAAGCGTCTGAACTTGGCGCACAAGCCGATGATTATCGGGCTGAAAGCGAATGTGGCGGAGATTGCCGCCACCTATCAGGCGGCTATCCTAACGCCCGCATCCTCTACGCTTCTGAAAAGGACTTTTCGACCGCCAACCGTGTGCGTTTCTTCAACAACATCAAGAACAACGACTACGATTGCGTCATCATGTCGCACGACCAGTTCGGCAAGATACCGCAGTCGCCGGAGTTGCAGCAGCGCATCCTGCAAGCGGAGCTTGACACGGTGGAGGAAAATCTCGAAGTCTTGCGACAGCAGGGCAAGAACGTGTCGCGGGCGATGCTGAAAGGGCTGGAGAAGCGCAAGCACAACCTTGTGGCGAAGCTGGAGAAGGTGGAACACGCCATCAAGTCCCGCACGGATGATGTGGTAGACTTCAAGCAGATGGGCATCGACCACATCTTCATTGACGAGAGTCACCAGTTCAAGAACTTGACTTTCAACACCCGTCATGACCGTGTGGCGGGATTGGGAAACTCGGAAGGAAGCCAGAAGGCCCTGAATATGCTCTTTGCCATCCGTACCATACAGGAACGCACGGGCAAGGACTTGGGGGCTACGTTCCTTTCGGGCACGACCATTTCCAACAGTCTGACGGAACTGTACCTGCTCTTCAAATACCTGCGCCCCAACGAACTGGAACGGCAGGACATCCGCTGTTTCGATGCTTGGGCTGCCATCTTCGCCAAAAAGACGACCGATTTTGAGTTCAACGTAACGAACAATATCGTTCAGAAGGAGCGTTTTCGCTATTTCATCAAGGTGCCGGAGCTTGCCGCCTTCTACAACGAGATTACCGACTACCGCACGGCGGAGGATGTAGTGTGGACAGACCAAACAAGAATGAGATACTGCACCACATACCGCCCACACCGGAGCAGGAGGACTTCATACAGAAGCTGATGCAGTTTGCCAAAACCGGCGATGCCACTCTGCTTGGCAGGTTACCCCTGTCGGAAACGGAGGAAAAGGCGAAGATGCTCATCGCCACCGACTACGCGAGAAAGATGGCTCTTGATATGCGCATGATAGACCCGAACTACGAGGACCATCCCGACAACAAGGCAAGCCATTGTGCCAAGATGATTGCAGAGTATTACCACAAGTACGAGACGCACAAGGGTACGCAGTTCGTGTTCTCCGACTTGGGGACATACCAGCCGGGGGAAGGATGGAACGTGTACAGCGAGATAAAACGCAAGTTGGTGGAGGATTACGGCATACCGGCAAGTGAGGTGCGCTTCATTCAGGAGTGTAAGACGGATAAGGCTCGTAAGGCGGTGATAGATGCCATGAACGCAGGGACAGTGCGAGTGCTGTTCGGCTCCACAAGTATGCTCGGAACGGGCGTGAATGCGCAGAAAAGATGCGTCGCCATCCATCACTTGATACACCGTGGCGACCGTCCGACCTGCAACAGCGTGACGGACGGGGTGTTAGAGCGGGAACGAGATTGCCAAGCATTTTGCCGAGAACAACGTGGATATCATCATCTACGCGGTGGAAAAGTCGCTGGACAGCTACAAGTTCAACCTGCTGCACTGCAAGCAGACGTTCATATCGCAGCTCAAAAGTGGAGCGATGGGCGCACGTACCATCGACGAGGGAGCAATGGACGAAAAATCGGGTATGAACTTCTCGGAGTATATGGCGTTGCTCTCCGGCAATACCGACCTTTTGGATAAGGCGAAATTAGAGAAGCGTATCGCCTCGCTCGAAGGGGAACGCAAGTCGTGGGGCAAGGGCAAGCGCGATTCGGAGTTCAAGCTGGAATCCAAGACGGGAGAACTGCGCAACAACACGGCTTTCATCGAAGCCATGACGGAAGACTGGAACCGTTTTCTTTCCGTTGTGCAGACTGATAAGGAAGGCAGCCGCCTTAATCTTGTCAAGGTGGACGGCGTGGATTCAACGGATGAGAAGGTCATCGGTAAGCGTTTGCAGGAAATCGCCAAGAACGCCACGACTGGTGGACTGTACAAGGCTGTCGGGGAACTTTACGGCTTTCCGATAAAGGTGGTCAGCGAGAGGACACTCAAAGAAGGTCTGGAGTTCACTGACAACCGCTTCGTGGTGGAGGGTAACTACAAGTACACCTACAACAACGGGCATCTGGCGATGGCAGACCCGATTGCTGCCGCACGAAACTTTCTGAACGCATTGGAGAGGATTCCGACCATCATCGACCAGTACAAGTCTAAGAACGAAGTGCTGGAAAAGGAGATTCCGCAGTTGCAGGAGATAGCGGGCAAGGTGTGGAAGAAGGAGGACGAGCTGAAACAGCTGAAGTCCGAACTCGCCGCACTGGACCGCAAGATACAGCTTGAGCTGGCTCCGGCTCAGGAAAACACAGAAGAGAACCGGCAAGGCAACGAGAAAAAACAGACGGAACAACAGCCGGAAAGCCCGCACGTGGACTTTGTACGCAGTCATTTAATTATAGGGAGACCCGGTTTATCGGAATCCAAAGGTGTAAAACTTTAATATCGAAGTCTTGACAGAAAAAGCCAGTGGTTGAATTTTTCACCACTGGCTTTAATTCTAATAATTTTTCAATCTAATATGACCGAATCTATAACGTTAAATCATAGATTATGTGTCTATTTGTGAAGAAAAAGACGTAACTTTGTATCAAAATCAAATAAGCATAACAATGGAGCCATCTATATACAGTTTTTCACTTTATACCGCACTGCCGTTGATGTTATTCTTCGGCTTTTATTTTTTGTTTGCAAAGACTCCTGAAAAAGAAAATTTTCAAGAATTATCTCCGCTCCCGACAGATTATGGGTATAGCTATGCTGCTGCTTTCGGCAAATTATTCGGTACATTTCTTCTTTGGTATACGATTCAAAAATGCGGATTCTGCCATATTGATGAACATGTCCACATACTTCCTGTGCTATTCTCTGTTCAGTTCGGCATTGATAATGTTGCTTGATCGTTTTTACATTACCAAACGGCGTGTGTGGACACATATCATTTTATGGATTATATTTTCAACTCTTTCCGGAGTTGTGTTGTTCCTGTTGCCAAGCGGAATCATGCAAAAATTCTCTTTATTTGCTTTAGCTGTATGGTTAGTCGTTTTTGGAGTCGTTTTAGCTCGCAGAGTCATAATTGCATACCGTAGAGCCATTCGGATTTTCAATGAAACTCAGGCGGATGATATAGGTACATATATCGAATGGCTTTCCATATTCACTTATTGGGCTGTTATCTTCGGTGTCGGATGCGGATTGCTGACATTTCTGCCAGACAAATATGTTTTTATCTGGATTTTGTCGTCAATACCGTTCTACAGCTATCTTTTCTACAGCTATCAGAACTACCTGCTGTTCTATGAACAGGTGGAAAATGCTTTTGAGCAAGATATACAGTCTGAAGAAGAACTTCTGACAGATACAGAAACAGAACCTAAAATAGTTTCTGAGAAAGAAGTTCCAGTGTCCTATACAGAAATTATAGAGAAAGTGGCCAACTGGATAAAGACAGACGGCTATGTCCAGCAGGGACTTACCATAAAAGAACTGTCCGAAATACTTCATACGAACCGTACCTATCTTTCCGCTTATATCAAGACTACGTATAAAATGACATTCCGCGAATGGATAACCAGTCTCCGGTTGGAGTATGCGAAAAACATACTGAAGGAGCATCCGGAGATCAATATACAGAAGCTGGCTGAGTCTTCCGGTTTTCTTTCCCGCAGTAACTTTATCAAATTATTTACCGAGAAGGAAGGATGTACGCCTGCCAAGTGGAAAAAAGCAAATCTGAAGTGATTTGCGTGGTAAAAATCCGATGAAAAAGCTCTCAGAAACCCATTTTCCAAAAGTGCTCATACTACAAAAAGTGCTAATTCGACAGCCACAAAAGTGCTAATTCGACAACTCAAAAAGTGCCGATTTGACAAAATAAGTGCTCAGACGACAATGTGAAAAGTGCTCAAACGACAATTTTTATAAAACGCTGTGTTTTAGCAAAAAAAGTTTTTGTAATATTTTGGGCGCTGAATGGCATTTATTACCTTTGGAGATGACAAAGATAATGAATTCAAGTTTATATGAGCAGAAAAATCACTTTTCTTACCCTGTTTCTGTGGCTGATGACGCTAACTTTTCCTGTCATTGCGCAGCAGAAAGCAGACACGACCTACACCTTCCGGTTCGTTACGCAGAAGGACATGTTCTACGTGCCTTGGAATGGCAATGACACGGAACTTGCCCGCCTGTTGGAATGTATCGAAAACAACAAAGCAACAATTCTTGACGGCAAACTGCCGCTATTGGTTGACGGATATTGCAATTCGCAGAGCAGTGAAGTCAAGAACCTTGCAACAGCGAAGATTCGTGCCAACCGTGTGAAATCAGAACTGATTACACGAGCGAAAATCAAGGAAGAAAACTTCATTACCCGCAATCATGTGACAGAGGGTGATTTTGTCACCGTGCGCCTGACGGTACCGGTAAAGGAAACAGCCGTGACGGATGCGGAAGCAGAAGCACGACGCAAGGCGGAAGCCGAACGCTTAGAAACCGAGAAGCGTGCCGAGCAGGAACGGCTTGCCGAAGAGCAGCGCAAGGCGGAAGAAGCCCGACTTGCCGCTGAAAAGGCAGAGGCAGAGAAAGCCGCTCAACAAAATACACTTGCCGACACGCTGTCGGAAACCAAAATCACAACTGATTATCATCTCTCCCTGCGTGCCAACCTGCTGCGCTGGGCTACCTTGACACCAGATTTAGAACTTGAATGGCGCATCTGTCCATCGTGGGGCATTGCCGTAAACGGCTCGTGGACTTCTTGGAGCTGGAGTGACAAAGACCGCCGCTATGCACTCTGGGAAGTGGCTCCGGAAGTACGTTACTATATGGGTGAGAAGAAAGCCTGGCATCTGGGCGCGATGTTCAAGGCTGGACAGTTCAACTACAAGCTTTCCGAAACAGGCAAGCAGGGCGACCTGATGGGTGGCGGCATCACCGCCGGCTATCAGCTGCGACTAAACAAGGCATTAGATCTTGATTTCAACCTCGGTTTGGGCTACCTGAATGCCGATTTCGAAAAATATGAAGTCATCGATGGTGTGCGCGTGCGCTGTGGCAACGAGACAAAAAATTGGTGTGGCCCCATCAACGCCGGTGTGACATTGGTATGGAAGTTATTCTAATACGGAGGAATAGAGTATGAAAGCAAGACAATATATAAATATGGTAGGAATGGCAGCCGCCGTGCTGCTCTCTTCCTGCGTGAAGGACACGCTTTATGACACGCCGCATCCCGACTATGGGAAGATTGCGGTGACAGCCGACTGGTCGGCACGCGGTGAGGGTATCGACATACCTACCACATGGACGGTTACCATGGGTGACTATACGGGTACGGAGACTTCCGCCACCCATGCCCCCAACCATCTGTTTGCTCCGGGCAGCTACACCCTTGCGGTGTGGAACCCTGCTGAAGGAATCATGGTAAATGGTACCACCGCCACCATTGCCGCAGCCACGGGAAACCGGGCAGGAACGGATGCCTTTGTGAACAATGCCCCGGGATGGTTCTTCACCTATACGAAACAGGTGAGCATCGAGAAAGACAAGGACTATCCGCTGGCCGCCGCAATGAAGCAGCAGGTACGCGAACTGACGCTTATCATCAAACCGACGGGGGATGCCGCCGGACGCATCACGGAGATTGTTGCCCATCTGACGGGTGCAGCCAGAACTCTCGATTTCGCTACCGATACCTACGGAGCCGCTTCAAACGTCGTGCTGCCCTTCACCAAGATAACCGAAGGTGACGATGCCGGCAAGTGGAAAGCCACGGTGCGGTTGCTGGGTGTGACCGGCACGGAACAACTGCTGACGGGTGAAATCCGCTATGCGGACGGCAACCCGACCCCCACGACGCTGAAAAGCGACATCACGGAAGCCTCAAGGGGTTCAACACCGGAAAGGGCGAATCGCTGACCCTCGGCGGAACGCTGGTTGAGACTCCCGAAGGCATGGAAGTGGACGGAGTCGAAATCAACGGCTGGGAAGAAGTGAAAGGTGATGATGTAAATGCCGATTTGTAAATAATTAGCAAACCGAACGCAGAAGCAAAGCTTGCTTTGATTTTGCTGAGGTGCAGCAATTATTGAAATGGAATTTAACTAATATAATAACAGAATATAATGAAGACAAGATTTTTTGCACTTGCGATGCTCGCCCTCGCACTGGTAGCCTGCAACAACGACAACGAGAACCTGAACGGTGACCCCGTGGCCGCCCGGTTTACCGCCGACATCGCCCCCGCCACCCGCGCCAGCGGAACCACCTGGACTGCGGCGACCGTATCGGCATCACCGACATCGGCAACGATTCCCAGTACGGCAACGTGCCTTTCATCCTGAAAAACGGGAAATTGAGGCAGAAGGAAAGGTCATCTATATCGAAGATACAAAGGCCCATACTTTCCGCGCCTACTATCCGTACAACGCGGCGGGAGGCATCCTCGCAGCCACGACCGATGCCACGGCGCAGCAGAACCAGCCTGCCATCGACTTCCTCTTTGCTTCAGGAGCCACGGGAGACAAAAACAACCCGGTAGTAAGCTTCACCGACAAAACCGCCAAAGGCGGTGAAGACAACTCCTTCCACCACCGCATGAGCCAGATAACCCTTACCTTCGAGGCGGGCGACGGCGTGAATTTCAGCGTGGTCAAGCCTGAACGTTACACGCTGGACGGATTGTTACTCACCGGTACGTTCAACACGGCCGATGGTATTGCCACCGCAGACAACGGGGCACAGACCGGAGAACTGGCCATGAATTTGGCAGACGGCAATCTCACGTCATCAATCATCCTCTTCCCGCAGACAGTTGCATCCCTGCCGTTGGTTGTGAATTACAAAAGTCAGGAATATCATGCCACACTCACCGTGCCCGAAGGCGCACTGCAGGCGGGCAACAACTATACCTATACCGTCAAGGTACGCAACAAAGTCCTTGAAGTCAGCGAAGCCACCATTGCAAAGTGGAACGATATAGACGGTGGAGATGTGGGTGCTGACCTGTAGGATTTTAATAATTAATCGATTAGAATGAAGAATTATGAGACATAGATTATTTATCCCCGCAGCCACCGCACTGCTGTTCGCCCTCGCCGCCTGCACGCAGGACGAACTTGCTGGCGATAACCGTCTGCCCGAAGGTGAATACCCCGTCGTCATCCGTGCCACTGGATTGTCCGTAGAGGCAACGCCGCTGGCAGCCCCTTCCACCGTGCCTCTGTGGACGGCGACTGGCAGGGCGTCACTTCCGTGGCACTCAAGATGGGCGATGCGGTAAAGGAATACACCGTAACGGCTTCTACCGATTTCAAGAGTGCCACGCTTTCACGTGAGAACGACCCGCACTACTGGACCAGCCGCGACCCGATTACCGTATTGGCATGGTGGCCCTTCGACAATGCCGACATCACACAGATGCCTGCCGTGAAGGTGGCCGAAGACCAAAGCAAACTGGCTGACTTTCAGAACAGCGACTTCATCGCCGCTGAGAACAGGAAGGTGGAATTTAACACCCCGACTCTTGAATTTACCCACCGCACGGCACGCGTGGCAATCGAACTGAAGCCGGTACGGGATTCACAAGCGTGGACGGTGCACGGTGAGCCTCGTGAGCCTGTCCGCCGATAACGGCAACCCGACCGCCATCAAGACTTACAACGCAAGCGCAACACCTACGAGCACTGACCGCCCCGCAGACCGTTGCGGCAGGCAAGCAGTTCATCCGGGTGGAACTCGGCGGCGGCACCTTCTACTTCTGCCCGCAGAACAACGTCGTATTAGAAGCGGGCAGCCGCTATAAATATACCGTTAAGGTGAACACCACCGGCCTGACGTTAGAGGGTTGCACCATCGGCAGCTGGGTTGACGGCGGCGGCGAGAGCGGCGAGGCTGAGGATTTGGGCTATTCTATACAGAACGACGGCAGTTACATGGTCTATAACGCTGACGGCCTACTGGCATGGAACAAAGCCGCACAAAAGGACGAATCGATTAATTGCACCCTCACCGCCGACATCGACCTGACGGGTAGGGATTGGACACGGATAGACACATGGCCTGGCTACTCCGGCGTCTTTAATGGGCAGGGACACCGCATTACGGGATTAAACTTTTCAGCAGCGACTACTGAACTTTTTGGGTTATTAAATGTACGTGGTGTGATAAAGAACCTACAACTCATAGATGTGAATCTGTATGGCAGTAGTGGATCAGCAGCTGGAATAGTGGAGCAAAATGAGGGTCAAATCATTGCCTGCTCTGTGACGGGAAAAATTTCTGCATATGGTAGAACTTGTGGTATAGCCGATTTAAATTATGGCAGTATCACAGCTTGCTGGTTTGACGGCACATTGAAAGATTATGAATCTGGAGCTATAGTGCGTTTCAACTACAATACTATAACTTCCTGTTATTGGGGAGCAATGCCGAGCGAGGAGAATTCCGTAATTTTGGAGGAACGGTAGATGCCACGAAGGTGGACGGCGCGACCGTGAAATGGCAGACAGCCGTCGACGGCATGAACATCGCCCTCACCGACAATGACTACCAGTGGGCACTCGGCACAGACGGTCTGCCCGTACTGCAAAAGAAACAATAACAACCCCTAAACAACACGCATCATGAAACGAACAACCATCCATATATCCGCAGCCATCGCCCTGCTGCTCGGCCTTGCCGCCTGCACACAGGACGAAGCGGGCTTCCTACCAGAAGGGGCGGAAGGCACACCCATCGTCTTCACCGCCACGGGCTGAACCCCGCCGCGACAGCCACCGCCGGCACCCGTGCCCCAGCGGATGGCAATTGGACGGGTGTGCAGAGCGTGGCAGTCATGATGGACGGCATGGTGAAGACGTACAACGTGACGCCTCCACCGCCGACCCCACCAGCGCCACACTGACCTCCACCGACCCGTACTACTGGACCAACCACAACGACATCACCGTCACGGCGTGGTGGCCCTACACCGCTGGCGAGACAACTCCGCCTGCGGTAAAGGTAAAAGCCAACCAAAGTGCCCAGAAAGACTTTGAGGGCAGCGACCTCATCGTAGCCGACGGACAGACGGTGACCTACGGTAGCCCCACGCTCCGCTTCACCCACCGCACGGCACGGGTGACCATCGTTCTGACGGACTACACCGAGGGGCTGGCATCCGTGCAGCTGACGGGCCTCTCCACCGAAGGCGACAACCCGGATATAATCGTCCCGTATGACAAGGGCAGCAACACCTACACCGCCATCGTAGCCCCGCAAAATGTGGCAGCTGGCACGGCCTTCATCGTCTGCACCTTCACTAACGGCAAGACCTTCGTTTATAAGATGAAGAATGCTACCGACTGGCAGGCGGGCGGTGAATATACCTACACCGTCTCCCTCGCTGCGGCAAAAGACCTGGCTATACCATAGAGAGCAACGGCAGCTACACCGTGACCTCCGCCGATGGTTGATGAATGTAGCCAAATTAGTGAACGGAGGTAAGACCGACATTAACATTACCCTCGACAAAAACATTGACCTCACCGGCAAAGACTGGACGCCGATAGGCACAGACTACGACAACTCATACAAAGGCACCTTCGACGGCGGCGGCCATACCATCACGGGGCTGACCTTTACGACAAATGACGAATATGCGGGTCTGTTCGGCTGGCTCAATAGAGCTGGTACGGTGAAGAACGTGGTGATGGAGGGCGTACAGATAACAAGCCATCAAATATATGGCGGCAGTATTGGCGGCGTGGTAGGATCTGGCTGGGGCACCATTGAAAACTGCTCGGTGTCGGGCAACGTCAGCGGCACGGTGTATGTCGGCGGTGTGGTGGGTGTTCAAATAGGCGGTTCCATCACCGGATGCAGTTCCTCTGCCACAGTGAAGGGAACGGTCGATGTCGGCGGCGTGGCAGGTCAGACGAATTCGAGTGCCACCCTGACCGCTTGCTATGCCACGGGCAACGTGATCATAGAAATAAACCCCAAAAAGAATATCGCTGGCGGCAGTCTGGTGGGAATGAACGCAGGAAGCAGCTCCTTGCCTGCTATGCCACGGGCAACGTAACCAGTACGGGTAGTAGCACTGGCTATATGCATATCGGCGGCTTTTTGGGAAATAACTACACCACCGTGACCGCCGGCTATTGGAAGAACAATCATGAACAAGGCATCGGCTACAATAGGGAAAGCACCGGAGCCACGAAGGTGGACGGCTCTGTCGTTACCTGGCAGAACGCCGTTGATGCCATGAACACCGCCTTGCAGAACGCAGGCTCAGAGTGGCGTTACGAACTTAACGGAGCATTGCCTACCTTGAGGAAACAGTAAGCCGTTGCGGGCGGAAATGTTCCGCCCGCAACGAACATTAACCGAAGTATAACCCCAATAAAAAAAGGAGGACGTGATGGAACACACGGAGAATCCACCATATAGGTTTTGGCATCAAGGCATTGTTAATAATAATATAGACTCCAGTGTAAATATGGAAGCTGTAAGCCGGACATTGCCAAGATTGGTGCTCATTAAAGGCAACAAATCAAGTAATTAAATTAAAAACATGGGACTTTTTCACAGAGACAAGAAAAATAATGACGATGAGCCGGACAGTGTTCAAACCAATTCATTCTCTGATATTATGAATGGTTTGCAGTACGCCGTAAACTGTGCACAAGATACATTACAGAATCATCAGATACAAAATCTGACCAGACTTTTGAAGGAACAAATGCAAATAACGCAAATACGTTCCAATCAAAAAAAATCATGGTTGGAGACAAGACTATTGATATTCCACTTATAGCCTTGATATCCCATCATTATCTTGCAATGGATAATGTGCAGATAAAGTTCAAGGCGAAGGTCGGAAGCGTGGAATCACAGATTCCGGAAAACAACTTGCTGTTATCCAGTCCGCACAGAGCCAATCTCCAGATGCAGATGAGCAACATAAAACCAGATACAGATGATGTCATGGAGGTTTGCGTCAATTTTAAAGTTCAGGAGACTCCGGAGAGTATTTCCCGAATCATTGACGATTTTGTAAAAAATATCTAACAATTTTAAAATTCAAATGTTATGGCAGAAGAAATAAAGAACCAAGGGCAACAAGAAAATGCGGAAAACTTGAATGAAAATGTAAGCGGACAGGCGAAAGAAATTATCTCCGCTGCATTGGAAGAGACTCAAAACAGAGAAACTTCTCCAGTTCTTAAAGCAGATTCAAACGTGACTGACAAATTCAAGGGGCTTCCCATGCGGGAACTTATTGCAGCTCCACTTATTGCAGCAGCCGAAGCACAACAGGAATTGGCAGCGACAGCATGGAATTTCTACCAGCAAATTGCATTTGATGGTAAAAGCGGCAATAAAGCGCGTATATTGGAATTCGATGTCGAAAGACCGATACAGCAGGATGGAAAAATGACAACAATGTCACAAAGTGTCAAGGCTCCGTTTATAGGATTGGTGCCTATTCCTTCCCTGCTCATAGATCGCGTGGATGTCGATTTCCAGATGGAGGTTACCGATACATCAAACGTAAAAAGCACTACCAACGCAGAAGTAGAGGCAAAAGCTTCTGCAAAACATTGGTTTATAAATGCGGAAATCAGCGGCAAAGTCACGACCGCCCGCGAGAACACCCGCATGACCAACCAAACGGCAAAATACCAGATACATGTGACAGCCAGTCAGCAGCCGCAGACCGAAGGTCTGTCTAAACTGATGGATATAATGGCATCATGTATCGAGCCTATAACAAACGAAAGTAACAGTAAGTAAATATATGAATTTGATTCAAGCATTAAGATTGCCAAACAGTCGAGCAGTAATGACAAATATTGCACGGTTTCATTATCAAAATATTTATAATGTAGGTTTGACCCCTCCGATTGCCACGCAAAGTAATTTGACATTTCAAATAAAAGGATATACCCGTAACTATCGTTTTCTTAGATTAGACTATGCCTGTGTCATATATATTGCGGATGGAATAGCAGTCGTTGCTTCAAATGGCATAGATACTTTAAGTTCAGGTTTTTCGGGGTGTTATATGGCCAGTTTTAGGCACAATGGCATTAGGTATGTTGCTCATATTCCAACGCCTAACAATAGTATTAAAACATCATGGAATCGGGCGGTTAAAAATCAAATAATAGATAATGTTGTTCTTTTTAAACCTACTGAAGGATTGGCGAGAATCCCAGGAACCATTGGTATTTGGGGAATTATAACATTTAACGATAGATGTTATCGGCTTGATGTAAATGAAAACGCTCCTCCAAGTCAAGCCATACGTGGCCAAAGAATTTTTAACTCAATCCCGAGAAATCCCATACTAACAGAAATTCCACCTATCGCCGGTGGTCAGATGCCTTAATAATTATAACAATTGTAAATAAGGGAAGAATGGTTGTTTCATTGAGGAGTAGAATTCTATTCTGATATATAATTCTGGTGGCGGTCATCGGTAGCATGGCCGCCATTCTCATCCATGAACCTGCGAAGTTCCACGACCTATATGCGTATGTTGAATAACGGTATTTACACAAACAGCAAATGAGCGAACAATTCGTTACCACTACCAAGCATTTCCGCAAGCTGCTTGCCGCAGGCTATCTGTTGATAGTTCTGCTGGTGGGCGGCATCATCTGCACGTGGCTCGGAGAATGGCGCGACTTGGAGTTGCTGGAACGGGAGAACCGTGAAATCAACCGCTTCCGCAAGGAAACACACGATGCGTATGTGGGTGTGGTGGAATTGTCACTTTTGGGCGAGTCGGTGCTGGAATGGGACGATAAGGATGTGGCGGCATACCGGCGGCAACGGATGGCGGTGGATAGTATGCTTTGCCGCTTCAAGAGCCATTACGAATCGGTGCGCATAGACAGCGTGCGCCACTTGCTGGAGGACAAGGAAAAGCGGCTGTGCGCCATCATGGAGGCTCTGGAACAACAGGCGGACATCAACCGCCGGATAGCCAAGCAGGTGCCGGTGATAGTGCAAACGAGCAGGCAGGAAGAGCCGAAGAAACAGAGGAGGAAAGGTTTTCTCGGGTTGTTCGGCAAGAAACAGGAAGCACCTCCGACGACGACCACCACGATGCTCTACACACTGAACCGTGATATGATAGCGCAACAACGTGCCCAGAGCCATCGTCTGTCGGAATATGCCGACAGCCTTGCCAGCCGCAATGCGGAACTGAACCGCCAACTGCAAACCCTTATCCAGCAGATGGACCACAAGGTGCAGGCTGACTTGCAGGAACGTGAGGCGGAAATATCCGCTATGCGTGAAAAGTCGTTCTTGCAGGTAGGTATCATAACGGGTGTCATGCTGCTGTTGCTCATTATTTCATACATCATCATTCACCGCTATGCCACCCGCATCAAGCAGTACAAACGTAAGACAACAGATTTAATCGGGCAACTGCAAAAGTCCGTAAAACAAAACGAATCGTTGATAGCCTCACGCAAGAAAGCGATGCACACCATCACCCACGAGCTACGCACACCACTGACTGCCATACATGGATATGCGGAACTGATGCAGGACAACGAAGAAGAAAAGATAAGCGGTTATGCGGACAATATCCTGCAAGCCTCCAAGAGAATGACCGACATGCTCAACTCCCTGCTTGACTTCTTCCGCTTGGACAGCGGCAAGGAACAGGCGAATGTCCGTCCGTTTCGTTTGGAAAACATCGCGGAGCTGTTGCAAACGGAGTTTACGCAACAAGCAGAAGCAAAAGATCTTAAACTTACCATCGAGTGCCCGGAGGGTATTATCCTGAATGGCGACAAGGAGCGCATCATACAGATATGCGACAACCTGCTGGGCAATGCCGTCAAGTTCACGAATGCCGGAAGCGTTTCACTTGTCATAAGCTATGACGGCAATAGGCTGACCCTTGTAGTAGAGGACACCGGAACCGGCATGAGTGCGGAAGAACAACAGCGAGTGTTCGGAGCGTTCGAGCGGCTTTCCAACGCCGCCACGCAAGACGGTTTCGGATTGGGGTTAAGCATTGTGAAACAGATAGTCGGGATGCTTGGCGGCACTATACGCTTGGAAAGCGAAAAAGGAGAAGGCAGTCGTTTTACTGTGGAGTTGCCAATGAACACTGCCGATATTGGTATTGAAGAACAGACAGCCGCAGAAAGTCTGGCTCATATAGAAAGACCTTATTCTGTCATCGTATTGGACGACAATCCGATGGTATTATCCATGACAAAGGAAATGTATGCTGGTATAGGTGTGCATTGCGACACGTTCACCACTATTGGCGATGCAATGGAAGCCATGCGGCAGCACACATACGACCTCATGATAACCGATATGAAGATGCCGGAGATTAACGGCTATGAGGTGTTGGAGTTGTTACGCTCGTCAAGTGTCAGCAACTCGAAAGAGATTCCCATTGTCGTGGCGACCGCCTCCGGCAGTTGCAGCGAAGAGGAGCTGTTGGAAAATGGATTTACCGCCTGCCTGTTCAAGCCATTTTCCATTTCCGAACTGGTTGCTGTATCAGACAAATGCCTTTTGACAAGTACGGACAAGGATGAACTTCCCGACTTGTCCTCTCTGCTTGCATATGGTGACAAACGGGCGATGCTCGACCGTTTGATAACCGAAACAGAAAAGGATATGCAGGCTGTCCGGGAAATCATGGAGAGGAATGACCGCAAGGCGTTGGACGAATGGATACACCGTCAGCGAAGTTCATGGGCTGTTATCCGTGCTGACAAACCCTTGTGGAACCTGTATGAACTGCTGCATCAAGAATCTGAATGTTCCGAAATGGAATTGCGGAAATGCGTGGATGCCATGCTTCGTATGGGAACAGTTATCATAGAACTTGCGCAAAAGGAAAGGAGGTCGTCGGATGAAAGTATTTGTGATTGAGGACAACCCCGTCTATAACGATTATGTCTGCAACCTGCTGAAGAAAGACAGCTTCGATACTATGTCGGCATATAATCTTGCCACTGCCAAGAAACTATTGGCAAAGTCAGAGGTGGATGATATTGTCGTTGCCGACCTACGCCTCCCCGACGGTGAAAGCATAGAGTTGTTACGGTGGATGCGTGCCAACGACAAACAGCAGGTGTTTATCGTTATGACCAATTACGGGGAGGTGCATACGGCAGTGGAAAGTATGAAGCTCGGCTCAAAGGATTACATACAGAAACAGTTGTTGGAGGATAAACTGATACCGCTTATCCGCACCCTGCAAAAAGAACATGAAAAGCGACTACAATGGAACATTCCGATATTCGTCCGGCAGGGCGAAGCCTATCAGAAAATCAAGAAACGTGTGCGCCTTGTAGCCACCACCCGGATGAGCGTGCTGATACTGGGCGAGAACGGTACGGGCAAGGAACATATCGCACAACATATACACCAACAAAGCAAACTTGCCGATAAACCTTTTGTGGCAGTGGACTGCGGAGCCTTGTCCCCGTCATTGATACAATCCGCCTTCTTCGGACACGTCAAGGGTGCGTTTACGGGTGCCGAAGCAAACAAGACGGGGTATTTTCTGGAAGCGGATGGCGGCACGCTGTTCCTTGACGAAGTGGGCAACCTAACAATGGAGATGCAACAGATGCTGCTCCGCGCCATACAGGAACGCCGTTACCGTCCCGTCGGTGCAAAGGAGGACAAAACAGCCAACGTGAGGATAGTGGCTGCAACCAACGAGGATTTGCAGAAAGCCGTAACGGAAAAGCGGTTCCGGCAGGATTTGCTCTATCGCTTGCAGGAGTATGTGATAACCATGCCGCCCTTGCGCGACTGCCCGGAAGACATCATGCCATTGGCCGAGTTCTTCCGTGAAATGGCAAACCGTGAGTTGGAACGTGAAGTAAAAGGGTTTGCCGCATCTGCCGTAATGCCCTGCTCGCCCATGCGTGGCCGGGCAACGTGCGCGAGTTGAAACAGAAGATACAGACGGCAGTCCTGCAATCAGAAGGCGATATGATAACCGAAGCCGATTTGGAACTTGACAATGAACCGTCCGCTACTTCCGCTTGTTTTACATTGAAGAGCGGGGATGAAGAAAGAGGACGTATCCTGCGTGCTTTGAAACAAGCAGCCGGTAACAAGAAAATGGCTGCAAAGATACTGGGTATCGGCAGGACAACGCTGTATAATAAATTGGTAGAGTATGGATTGAATGAAGAAAACTGACCGGAGTATGGCTGTAAATGGCAATAATTGATTAACTTTGCAATTGTATTTCAGAAAATAGCAGGCGATCGGGTAACTTTTCGCCGATGATATAGACATAAGACCGCAAGGCGTTTCGAGCGAAAATCTGGTAAATTGAAACTACGGAGACGATTGCGTGATGCTTATGCTATGCTTACGCATAGCGTGCATTCACGTACTCTCCGTAAAGGCTTTACCAGAGCCATCGCTTGAAAGTAGTGTGAATTGCACGCTACTTTTTTGCCTCGCCAAAAAGGAAAGAAAATACGTTATGGCGAAAATACAATTACTTGCCGTTATCTCAATAGATGGCTGTCCGATGAAACTGCATCCCCGGAAGCGGTTGCTTCAAACCGAAGATTACGGTATGGATGAAATACGTGCCAATGCCCTGTATAAGCTGACATCCGACTATTCGGTATCCGTGCTTCAAGAATGGAGGGAGGAAGGTGGAAGCATTTGCCATTTGTTGGAAGTAACTGCCGGGAATACCGAATATGCCAACGGACTGTTACGGATGAACGTGATAGATGAAATCATACTATACGTTGTTCCAACCATCGACGGAAACGGAGCGCATTTTTTCAAGTCAGCACTACCTATGAATGACTGGCGGCTTATGGAGAACAAAACTTATAGGGACGGAGTAATCCGGCTTACCTATCATAAAGAGCCACGGGCATAAAATGTTCAGATTATGAACATCTTGGCGGGATTTCCGTGCTCAGAAAGTGAACACATGTTCAGAATCTGAACACATTTCACAAGGGATGCAATCAAGGATAAAATTATTTTTGAATTTTATCTTTCTGAAAAACAATGTAGTACAATTTTCTCACAATCTTTTCTCGTGTTTAGGGCTATGATTTGCACCATATATCAGTGTGCGCACACTGATAAACAAGTGTAAACCCTCAAAACAGAAAAGATAATGAACCATCTCATACTGGCGGAAACACAGTTTTTCGCCATGATAAACGGAAAAGACAACGGTAGCACGGAAACGGCATACGGCGGATTCGTACAGGAAGTAATAAACCTGTGCTACGGCGGCAATGATGCCAAGCATATTATTGTGGCGTTGGCTTTTGCCGAAATCGAATTACAGCACCATCCGCAGAACTTGTCGGCATCGGAGGAGAATGTCGTCACTGTGTATATCCGCAAGGCGTTATCATTCATCCGAAAGATGCAGAAGATAGTATCCGCTTCTGCAATTACCTCCGTGCCACCACTAACATCCACATCCGAAACCAAAGCCACAGTCCCAGCCCTGCAATGGACCGGTAATGCCGTCGAGTTGGTAGAGCTAATCTATGCCCTCTACGCCACCGGCTGCATCAATGGCGGCAAGGCTTCGCTGAAAGAGCTTGCCCCTGTCCTCTATTCCTTTTTCGGTGTGGAGTCCAAAGACTGCTACCGCTTCTATACGGACATCAAACGCAGGAAAAGCGACAGTCGCACCTACTTCCTTGAAAAGATGCAGGACAAACTGAACGCGAAGATGCGACATGACGATGAATTGGAGCGGATGAGGAGATAAACGAATGCCAAACAAAGGATAAGCGGCCGGATTATACGGTTTCTTATCCTTCTTCATTTACAATCACTCTATTATCTGCCGGAAAGCCGATTAAAATCATTAACTTTGCAAGCATTAATCAATGACGGATGAAAATAGATAACCTCGAAATATTGAACGGACTGATTGCCGGAGCCGAAGGCGGGACAGTTGAGTTCAAAGAAACTACCGGGCAGTTGGAGCGTGGAATGGAAACTCTTTGTGCCTTCCTGAACGGTACGGGCGGCACAGTGCTGTTCGGTGTAACCGACAAGGGAAAGATTATCGGTCAGGAAGTGAGCGACAAGACGAAGCGCGATATTGCTGAAACCATCAGACGAATCGAGCCGTTTGCGACCATTGATATATCCTATACAGACATTCCGGGAACGAACAAAAGTGTTATAGCTTTATCAGCGGAAGAACAACGATATATGCGCCCGTTCACCTATAAGGGGAGGGCTTATCAACGGATAGAGAGCGTTACATCTGCCATGCCGCAGGGTATATACAACCTGTTGGTTATGCAGCGAGGCGGAACCTATGCTTGGGATTCCATGCAAAATCCCGGCTTGAAAATATCCGACCTTGACGAAACGGCAATCTTGGGCGCAGTACGTGGAGGAATCAGAGGCGGACGTTTGCCGGAAGGTTCTATGCAGGAGGATGTCCGAACCATCCTTGAAAAATTTGACTTGTTGAATGATGGAAAGCTGAACAATGCTTCCGTTGTCCTATTCGGACGAAACTTCTACCATTATCCCCAATGTCTGCTCCGTTTAGCCCGGTTCAAAGGAACGACAAAAGATGAATTTTTAGATAATCAGCGTGTGACAGGCAATATATTCAACTTGCTGGATGCTGCAATGGCATTTTTCTTCAAGCATTTGTCCCTTTCCGGTAAAATTGAAGGTTTGTACAGAGAAGAGGAACTGAATGTGCCATATAAGGCATTGAGAGAATGTTGCATAAATGCTTTTGCACATCGTGTTTACCATCGCCCCGGCAGTTCAGTCGGGATTGCTATCTATGATGACCGCGTGGAGATTGAAAACAGCGGAACATTTCCGCCTGATATTACCATTGAGAAACTGTTGGGTGGCCACAATTCCGAACCACAAAATCTGATAGTAGCCAATGTGCTGTACAAAAGTGCAGTATTGGAGAGTTGGGGACGTGGCATAGCCCTTATGGTAAACGAATGTCGCCGTGTCGGTATTCCGGATCCGGAGTTTCATACCGACGGCAATGCTGTATGGATTGTGTTTCATTATACAAGAACTACAGTAGGACAAGACCCCACAGCA
>ENA-OQAA01000621-OQAA01000621.1-human-gut-metagenome-genome-assembly--contig:-NODE-621-length-22966-cov-3.472875_pt1 | contig 22966 bp, 24 predicted proteins | sample MGYA00242489_ERZ504515 | MGnify/ENA primary metagenome ERZ504515 (study PRJEB26092, sample SAMD00036237) | human gut metagenome | host: Homo sapiens | study: EMG produced TPA metagenomics assembly of... | reverse complement strand
ATAAAATCTCCTGCTTCGCTGTTCTCAGCTGACTTTTCCCGTATGGAGATGTCGCTAAAGCGATACGGTTATTTCGCTCACATGATATTCATATAGTCTTATCTCATGCAGACATAAACTCTACAATCGCATAAGGTTCGCCATTTTCCGCGGAAAGCGCAACCGTAACCTTTCCCGCTTCCAGCTTCACTGCCGGATAAAAAACGTCTCCAAGCAGTGCCTGCTTCTTATATTCTGCCCTCATCTGGCGGATTTCAAAGCTTCTGGCAGATAGTCTGCCCCCATGCGGATATACTGACAATTATTAACATGGTGATGGGTGTCCAGATGATGTTTCTGTATTGCAAAAGACTCCTGAGCTTCCATCCTTCCGGAAGGGCAATCTTACGTGGCGCATAATCCATCTCCAGCTTTTCATCCAGTTCGTATCCTCTGGTGTCTTCGTCTGTAAGTCTGGCCGGCAGACCAGTCTTTGTGTCAATATTTGTCCAGATACTGTTTGCATAGGATAAAAGTTCACCGTCCTCTGTTTTCAGAGTAAAGTTACGCATTCCAAGAAAGCCTTTGAAGCCATATGGCGCCGTTGATGCCACAATCGTCTCTCCCAATCCCGGATATCGGTTCACCACAATCTGCCAGGATGACAATACCCAGCTCTCTGGCGTTCCTCCAGCGCCTCCATTCCCTGCCCTATATTCTCAGATTGAAAGGTGCAGCAATCCTGATAATAATTCTGAATTCCAGGAAGAGTCAGGCAACCATCTTCGCCTATTTCACTGTATCTGACACGGCCTTTAAAACTGTAACTCATGTTATGTCAATCTCCATTCTAGAGCCTGTTTGAAAAATCATTCCCGCAATCTGCACGCCCCACTTTGTGGGAGATTTTGCAGAAAGCCTTTTTCAAACACGCTCTAATTTCTTGTCCGCAAATTTTACTTCATTATATAACAAATCCAGCAATAAAGATATGAAAATGTAGATTTTTTTGTGAAAATCCCCTTGATTCTGCACCCTTTACCATGTACAATAAAGGTATAAAATAAAAACAGCAAACGCTTATATATGTCCATAATCTGGTTGGACGTTTCTACCAACTACCCTAATAGTTGTCTATAAGCTGCATGCGAAGAGGTATGCAGGTATGGCATTTTCCGGGTGGTTTTTTTATTGCTGAATCAGCCCGAAATCACATTTTGCATGTTTCCGGCAGTACGTTCTCAGCCGCAAACTATCCCGGAGTTTTACTTTGCCTCGCCTCTGGCAGAAGGATGGTCTGATATGAAAAAAGATTTGTTTGCTTTGAAAGGTACAATTTGTTACAGCAAGAATCAGAAAGAACTTGTTTTTCATGAAAACTCTTATGTAGTCTGTGAAAACAGTCTCTGTGCTGGTATTTTTTCCCAGCTTCCGGCAGAATATAAGGACATTCCGGTAGAAGACATGGGTGATCAACTGATCATCCCAGGATTCACTGACCTTCATCTGCACGCTCCCCAGTACGCTTACCGCGGAACCGGCATGGATCTGGAGCTGCTGGACTGGCTGAACACCATCACTTTCCCACAGGAAGCCAAGTACGCTGACCTGTCCTATGCGAAAAAGGCTTACTCCATTTTCGTGGATGACTTAAAGCACAGCTTCACCACCAGAGCCTGCATTTTCGCCACCTTGCACCGTCCGGCAACGGAGCTTCTCATGGACATGCTGGAGGAAAGCGGTCTGACAACTATGGTTGGAAAAGTAAATATGGATCGCAATGGAGCACCGGAGCTTCAGGAGAAAAGCGCACAGGCTTCTGCACAGGATACACGCCAGTGGCTGGAAGAGATCAAGGGACGTTACGACCACACCTACCCGATCCTTACCCCACGTTTTACCCCATCCTGTACGGATGAGCTGATGACCGAGCTGGGAAAAATCCAGCGGGAATACCACATTCCAATTCAGTCTCATCTGTCTGAAAATTTCGGGGAAATTGCATGGGTAAAGGAGCTTTGTCCCACAAGCAGATTTTATGGGGATGCGTATGATATGTTTGGATTGTTTGGAACGAAACCTGCAGCAAATGAAGAAGTCTCCAATCCTGCTTCTGCAAGCAGCAATACATGCCCTACTATCATGGCCCACTGTGTTCATTCCACAGATGAGGAAATCCAGATGATCAAAGACCAGGGTGTTTACATCGCCCATTGCCCGGAATCCAACACCGACATTGCTTCCGGAATCGCTCCCATCCGCCGTTATCTTGACATGGGACTTCACGTAGGTCTTGGAACTGATGTTGCCGGTGGATTTTCCCTTTCCATGTTCCGCGCAATTGCCGATGCCATCCAGGTTTCCAAGCTCCGCTGGCGCCTGATGGACCAGACCCAGACCCCGGTTACTCTGGAAGAAGCCTTCTACATGGCTACGATCGGTGGTGGTTCCTTCTTCGGAAAAGTCGGCACCTTCGAAAAAGGCTATGAATTCGACGCATGATCCTGGACGACAGCAATATCCGTCATCCCCAGGAAATCTCCACCCGTGACAGACTAGAAAGGCTTGTTTATCTGTCCGACGACCGCAATTTGGTTGGGAAATATGTGCAGGGACGGAAAGTAATTTAAAAAGCTAAAAAACCTCTAGTCAGGAAATCAATCTTCGACCAGAGGTTTTTCCTTTTGCTCATCGCTCGCATAAATTATTCTGTCCCCAGATACTCCCGTATCCGCGCCTCATTCATATTCTCCCCGATCACGATCACGACTTCCTGGCCTGCGGAAATGGGCCTTAGGGAAAATTCTTTACGGGTGGCGTTTAATTCCAGCCAGTTATTGTCGGCGGACACTTTCTGAGCGGAGCCCGAATTCATTTTTTCATTTTCGGTTACCACAGCAGCGCTTTCTACTAATTTTACAAAGCCCTTAATTCGGAAAACATCCCCACATTCCGGATCATCCAGAATCTGATGCGCTGCTTTCTCCAACTGTGTCTCGGAAATCTTCAGCTCCATAAAATACAATGACTGGAACCCTTCTTTCTCATCAAAACACTGTTTCTCGAAATCTTCCATCACATACCCACTGTTGAAAATCTTCTGAAAATCCTCATCTGTAAACTTTTCCCAATTCTTATTCAGTATCTCATTTTCCGTAAAACGTCGTTTGCATTTCACGCTTTCCAGTGCGCGATTCAGATGTTTCACAGTTCCACTAATCTCTTCCTCAGATGCCTCCTGGCTCTTGCTCAGAACAATACAACCTGCATCAGCCGCCTCTGAAGCCAGAATATACTCTGCCTGTGGCTGCAGCTTCTCCTCCAGTCTGGCATCCAGAATGGTAATCACATTTCCAATCTGATACCACTTATCCAACGGCTCTTCATAAAGGGCATCGAAAAACTCATCCACATCAAAAATCCCGGAAGGCTCAATGAGAACTCTGTCATATCCGCACATTCCCATTGCGATCAGCTTGGTCTTGAAACGTCTTCTGTGGCAGTCCGCATCACATCCACCTGAAACCATTTCCAGCTCGCAGTTCTCACCTTCCAGATCATGAACAGCATCATGTCCACATTCACTGCACCAAAATCATTCTCCAGAATTCCAATATTCTGCCCTGACTCATCAGCCATGCAGCATATTTCTTTATGAAAGTCGTTTTTTCCTGAACCAAGAAAACCTGTAATTAAATCTACCTTTACCACGGTATATCACCTCTTATTTTCTCAAAATTATTCTTACATTTTTAATAACAATAGGATTAAACTGAGCAGGTACTCTTTTTTCAAGATATACCTGCTCCGTTATTTTTAACCGTTCAATCCATTTCATTTTCGCTCTGGTATTTGTTTGAAACAGGCTCTAGCGCCTATTTATCCAATAATGTCTCAAACTCCTCCTGCGGCATAGGCTTCGCAAAATAATATCCCTGGAAATAATCACAGCCGTAATTCTTCAGGAAGTCCGCCTGCTCCTTCGTCTCCACGCCTTCCGCAATCACCTTCAGATCCATTCGGGAAAGGTTCACACCGATATCTACATTCCGCTTGCCATCCCTCTAGCGTTTTTCCAGGAATCCATAAACGCTCTGGTAAACATAAGAATCCAACTTGGCAATATAACCGCTCTCTTCCAGGATCGGAATAAATTTCGCCGGGGAAATATTGCCGAACTCACAGCTGAACCATCTGGTCAGCGCCTCTGCCAGAACCACGTTTCCTGTCCAGGCATCATAAATCGGCTAATAAAAGACCTTGATCTCGCCATTCTGGATGGCATCGTCCAGATGAAGAAGAGCAATACTCCGCTGCTCGTAATCCTCCCGCATCTGCTCATTAAAAACAGCGTACGGCTGGACAAACTGGTTGGTAATACTGGACTTGGCAAGCTTGGCCCTGTCACTGAATCCGTTTCCATAATTTTCGCTTTTATCGTCATTTTTTTCACTTAGCCTAGCCATCTTCACGTCCCCCAACACATTCTCCAGAACCAGACATTTCCTTTCTTCCTCACATTCCTATACTGCTTATTCTACTATTGTTTTCTGGTTTTGAAAAGCAAATATTCCGTTTATTTTCCTTTTGCCGCAAGTAGCTCTTTCAAACGTGCAATTTCCTGCTGTTGAGCCTCGATTTCTTTTTTCTGCTCATCAATCCTGTTCTGCATCTGATCAACCATATAGTCCACTGTGTTCCGGTCTAATATACGCAACTCCTCTGAAAACATATCCATCACCCTTTCCACATTTAAGCAAATATAATACACATGCTCATACATAGCTTTAAAATCCGGATATTGTTTTATTAATTCAATTACCTTTTCCGGAGAATCTGCACTAAAAAATGTCAGCCATGCTTCAAGCCGATTACTGATATTTTTATTGTGCGTAATATTTTCAAAAATGTCAAGTGGGATAAAAATGAAGTTTTGAAGCAGAAAAATCGTTCGACAAATTATGCCATTAACTATTATGAAATTACAGCTCACTCCCAATGACCTTTACTAAAAAATGCCTTTAGGAGTGAGCTGCGCTGATTACAAATATAATATTTCAAACATAGTTTAGTAAATCCCTAAAACTCTGAATCCTCTTATCTGCTTTCTCATATCCGGCGGCGTCCCCGATTCCTACAGCCTGCATGCCTGCATTCTTAGCAGCATCAATTCCAGCATAAGCGTCTTCTACCACAAAACAGTCCTCCGGCTTCTCTCCCAGGAACTCTGCCGCTTTCAAAAATACCTCGGATCCGGTTTGGACTTCGTGATATTCGTGCCATCGGAAATTGCATCAAATGCATCCAGCAGATCAACCTTTTCCAGTATAAATTTCGCATTCTTACTGGAAGAACCAAGTGCCAGCTTATAGCCTCTCTTATGCAATTCAGCGAGAGTTTCTCTTACCTCATCCGCTACATCTGCCGGTGTCATAGATGCAAGAAGCTCCCTGTATGTATGATTTTTGCTTTCCATCAGTTCTGCCTTTTTCTCCTGGGAAAGAGCCGGGCCTTCATATCTTTCCAGAATGATTTCCAGGCTTTCTGCCCTGCTTACACCGCGAAGACGGTTATTAATGGTTTCATCGAAATAGATTCCCATTTCATCTGCCATCTTTTTCCACGCCTGATAATGAAATTTATCTGTAAAAACAATAACACCATCCAAGTCAAAAATAAATGCTTTCATCTGTTTTCTCCAATCTATTATCTTACAACATCCAAATGCATAAGCTCCGCGGCCGCGCTTTGTACCATCTCCGGGTTAAATCCCAGAAAAAACATATACTGTAATTCATTCAGGCTTAAATTTAGGTTCTCTGGATCCTGCTGTTGATCTTGTCCACTGCAAGTGGCAATTTACGCGCCAGGATTTCCATTGCACGGGGATCATTCTGCATTTCTTCCAGGCGGGAATTCATGGTGTACGCTTTTCTGTAGTCCCTGTTTGTTCTATAGCAGAATTCATAGATACCTGCAGAAAGCTGGATCTCCTCCTGCAAATTCTGTGGGTTTTCCTTACTTCCGTTTTCCTTTCCGTCAGTTCCGCTTCTTTCGTTTTCTCTCTTTTCATCCTTCAGTTCCGTAAACGATTTCATCTCCGCCACATCCGGCAGCACCGCCACCGCGCTGCAGCCAAAAGGAACCTCAAACCGAACTGTCACCGTGCCGTCTTCGTTTATTTTCCATGCAGAAGTATATTTTCCACTTACAGAATCATAGCTGTATGTGACATAGCCAAGCTTGTTATTTAACTGCGGTGCAAAACGAACCTTTTTAAATCCCGGCTCTGCTTCCTGGATTCCTGCCATGTAACGGTACACATATTCCATTACAGAGCCATAGGAATAATGGTTCAGGGAATTCATATCCGTTCCGCTGATGGTGCCATCATCCAGAATGGAATTCCATCTTTCCCAGATCGTGGTGGCTCCTAGATTTACACAATGCATCCAGCCAGGGAAGCCCTCCTGGAACAAAATATAGCTTGCTACATCTTCAAGTCCATTCTGGGCAAGTACCTGACAAAGCATGGTTGCGCCCACGAACCCGCCTTTAATTTTATAACAATCTTTTCTTAATCTCTCTTTTAATTCAGAAATAAGCTTATTTTTATCACGATATACACCAAAATTCAAGCACATAAGATATGCCGTCTGTGTATCTATCGCCAGTCTTCCATTTACAGCAAAGAACTCGTCCAGAATTGCGCCGCGGATTTTCTCAGCTTTCTCATGGTAGTACTCTGCTTCCAGCTTGTACCCCAGGATTTCTGCGGCTTCTGCCACTTTTCCTGTTGAAGCATAATAGTACAGGGATGCTACCAGTGCATCGTCTGTGCCACCCTTCATACTCTGTGGTGAGATGCCATCCTGGGCAAGCCAGTCTCCGAAATGGAAGCCGAAATTCCACAGATTCTGATTTCCATTTTGTTCCTCGCTTCGGATGATCCAGTCTACCCATTCTTTCATCATGGAATAATTCTGTCTTAATTCATCTTTATCCCCATAATGATGATACAGGACCATAGGAATAAAGGTTGCCACATCTCCCCATACACTGGAACCACCTGGAAGGCCTCCCAAGTTTGGAATAAAGTTTGGAATCGCACCGTTCTGTTTGCGCTGTTCAATATGCAGATCCTTTAAGAACTTCCGGTAAAAAGCCCTGGTATCCATGTTATAGCATGCAGTAGGTGCAAATACCTGTGCATCTCCTGTCCAGCCCAGTCTTTCATCACGCTGCGGACAATCCGTAGGCATGTCCAGGAAATTGGACTTTTGTCCCCACATACAGTTTTTTGCAAGACGATTCAACTGTGCAGAAGAAGAGTCAAAATATGTGGTTGTCTCCAGATCGGAATACACCACACATCCGCGAAATACAGACGGTTCTACTTCCCCAGGCCATCCAGTCACACGCACATAGCGGAAGCCAAAGAAGGTGAAATGAGGGCGTACCTTTTCCCTTCTGCCGTCCGAAATATACTCATATCTGGCCTTTGCGTTCTATAGTTATCATTATAGAAATTGCCTTGCTGCAGCACTTCCCCGAAATCCAGAATAACTTTTGTTCCAGCTGGAAGGTTGGAATCAAATTCCACGAAGCCAACCATGTTCTGTCCCATATCCAGGACAATCTCACCGGCTTGTGTATGAATAATCTCCTGTACCGTAAGTGTCTCTTTCACCTTCACCGGAAGACTGTAACGCTCAGTAAGCTGGGAGGAAGTAAGGGAAATTTCTCCCATCAGGGTTCCCTGGTCTTTTTCAATGAGCCGTACTGGTTTTGCTGTATTTTCTTTTTCCTTCCACAGCTGTCGGTTCAGCACTTCCCCATCATAGAGATCGCTCATTTCAATATCGCTGCCCCGGTATGTCCAAGTCTCATCTGTGGCAACCACAGTCTCGCTGCCATCCTCATACCAGATATGAAGCTCTACAATAGCTGCAAATCTGGTTCCATAGCACTGGGATGCGCCTTCATATCCAAGTCTGCCTTTATACCACCCATTTCCGCAATAAATAGAAATCTGATTTTCCTGACCAATAAGCAGATGGTCGGTCACATCGTAGGTCTGATACTGGATTTTTTCCCGGTAATCATTGCAAAATGGAGCCAGGATATCTTCTCCGGCTTTTTTTCCGTTGATATAGGCTTCATATACACCTAAACCGGTTACATAGAGTCTGGCCTTCTGGATTCCCATTTCATTTTCTACAGCCGCATTTCCCAATGCACTATCTTCTGATATAGCTTTTTCTGATGCAGTTTTCTCTGACATTCCATTTCTAATCACTGCCTCTTGCGCACCAGTCAGACTTTTTACTTGAAAATTCTTCTCAAAAACAGGATGGAACTTATCTTCTTCCGCAGTGGAAATAAATTTACCAACCCATGCCGTTTTTCCTTTTCCTCTTTCGAAAAAGGTTGTTCCACATCCCTGATCACCAGCATCTCCTGTTACGGTAACACGGCAGTAATAACGAGTGTATGGCTCTACTCGAACCCCAACTTTCTCTCCTGTACAGTCCAGATTAGTTCCCTGTTTTTTCCAGATGTCATTGAAATCCGCCTTATCACTTACCTCAATAAGAATATTCTCCGCCTTTTTGGATACGCGTTCCCGCACCTTCCAGGACAATTTCAGGTGATCCAGTTCGAAGCCAACCGGATTTTCGATGCCATTGATTTTTATGTCCTCAATTCTCATATACTATTTCCTCTTAATACGTTTCATACTTCCAGTACTATAAATCTGACATAGAACGTTACTATTCACCTTGCGCTTAGCAACGCTGTATGTCTTTCTAATAATTCTCTGTACTCTTCAGACTTCTTTTATTACATAAACTCAAATTCCATAAACTGCAGCGTTCCGGAGATCTCAAAGATGAAATACAACGGTTCCACAGCTTTTCCTGCCTTAAACGGAATTGTCACAGTCTGCCACTGGGACTCATTCTCTAACCGGATATCAGCTTCCCCTCTGAGCAATTCTCCGTTTTCATCCGCAGCTGCAAGAACCTTTCCTTCGGCACTTCCTCTTACGGTCATCTTCACACAAGAAAGTTCTTCCTCATAAGAAAAATACTTATATCCAACCTTCACATCCTGCTGCACATTTGCAATATAATGTGCCTCCCCATCCTGGAAAATATATGGGAACCGATCTCTCCTGCATTCACCATAATTTATTTTTCCATCATTCCCAGGGCATATCAGGTTACATGCAATAGCTGCCAGATATTTTCCTTTTCCTACAAGGGCACCAGCATTCAGTCCACAGCTAGTCATCTCCACCTGCTGGATTTTCCCATCTGCTCCAATGGTGATTTTCTCAGCGCATCCCTGTCTGGAACACTCAGTTCCATGTGTCTGGCGATGGTAAAAAATATACCACTGACCATTTACGCAAACCATTCCGCCATGGTTATTTCCCCATCATATTTCTGGGAACTGCATTCCCTGATATCCAATATCACCATTGAAATAAGCGTTCCACCATAAGAAAAACCCCGGTTTGGATAGTCGCTGACTGCATAGCACAATTCATGGCTTAAATGGCTGGAATACACGAAGTAATACTTCTCTCCCACTTTTCTCATAGAAGAAGCCTCAAAGAATCCATGACCTTCGAACTCTGTGCCTTTCTCCAGCTTCTGTCCCGGAACCATCATTACCGGCTCTTCCTTCAAAGTAAGCATATCCGGCTCCAACTCTGCCACCATAGCTCCCGGGCTGATGCCCATTTCCTGTTTTTCTTCCACACCCATATCTGGTTTCTCCATATCAATTTCCGGGCAAAATCCGTAATACAGCCATACCTTTCCATCATCGTCCACCAGCACTGCCGGGTCAAAAGGAAGATATTCATTTAATTCTTTTCCATTTCTGATACTTTCTGGATAACGGATATGTCCATAGAATTCAAAAGGTCCGGCAGGTGAATCACTGACTGCCACTCCGATTTCCGGCACAAAAGTCACACAGTAATACAGATAATATCTTCCGTCCGGTCCCTTTGCCACATCCGGAGCCTGAAGAGCCCTTTCACCACCAGGATTTGACGGATCCTGGTCTTTCCTGTAGGAAACGCCTTCATATTTCCAGTCAGACAGATCTGAAACAGGCGCTGACCAGACTACATAATCCTGCATGCAGTATCTTTCACCTCCCGCAAGATCGTGGGAGCCATATACGTATAACCGGTCTCCAAACACATGAGATTCCCCATCCGGTACATATTCATTAAGTGGTAAATACGGGTTGTATGCCTGTTTCTTCACTATCTGTTATTTCCTTTCCTCTTGATTCATGATATAAATGACACATAACACTTTAAATGCACTCTAAAACACATTTGAAAAAACTTCTGCTATATATCACCATGTGAAGCATACAGATTGCGAAAATGTTTTTTCAAACACGCTCGATCTTCTAAATACTTTGTATTTCGTCGATATCCCATCTCTTAATATCTTAGATATTCCTTTCCACAGAACGGATCCACCGGGCTTTTTCCTTTAAACTCAGACCGGCCCATTAATTTCTCCGCACATGCATCAATGACATAATCATTGTTGGAATAGCAGTTGATATACGTCTGAATCTGCGGTACATCAATGAGAGAATACGGATTTCCCATGCTTACATAAATAACCGGAACCTCTGCTGTAAACCATGGGCAGTTATCTCCATTTCCCCAGAAGGTGTACCACTGATAACGGTTGGTTACCTGATTTGAAGCATTCTCCATATTTCCTATATAAAGAACCAGATCGTATTTCTTGAGGAATCCTCCTACGGAAAAATCAGGTTCGGATGAGAAATCTTCTTTCTGATATACGGAAACTTCAAATCCCTCTTTTTCCAGAAGTGCTTTCCAACGCTCTGTAACTCTTGCACTGGATGGATAGTCACCAAGGATCTCCAGCAGGATTCTCTTTGTTTTTTCCGGTGAGATTGGCAGAACGTTTTCGTTATTCTTTACCAGTGTGACAGATTTATCTGCGCACTCATGTGCCCAGCTTTCGTAAACATCATTTCTCAGGATAGAAAGATCTTCTTTTGCTGGAACAAGCTCTGTTTTTGCCTTTTTATGCAGGCCAATTGCAGCCTTGGCTGCAAGGATCCTGGTAACTGCCTCATCCAATCTCTTCTCAGAAAGGATTCCGTTCTTATAGCCATTCAGCATGTACATATAATCTTCATGAAGATCTTTATTAAACAAGAACATATCACAGCCAGCTTCAATGGAATACGGAACAGCTTTCTCACGCTTCATTCCAACTGTAAATCCAAGCATACAGGTAGAATCTGTACTGATCAGTCCATTGAATCCAAGCTTACCGCGAAGCAGCCCCTGAAGAAGCTCTGGCTTAAGGTTGCCGGAACCAGTTTATCCGGGAAATCCGGATTGAAATGTTTCTGGTAAGCTGGCTGGGCAATATGTCCTACCATAACGGTCAATGCCCCGTCATCAATCAGGCCTTTATAAATTTTTCCGTATGTTTCATCCCACTCTTCGCAGGAAAGATTATTTACACTTGTCAAAATATGCTGGTCTACTTCATCACAGCCATCTCCAGGGAAATGCTTGATGGAAACTGCTACATTTTCCTCATCCGCACCACGTTTGTATGCCAGACCGCATTTCAGGACAAACTCCGGATCCGCTCCATAGGTACGCACATTTGTAATCGGGTTTCTCCAGTTTCTGTCAATGTCCACTACCGGGGCAAATGCCCAGTTACAGCCTACTGCTTTTCCTTCGGAGCAGGAAATCTTGCCAAGACGGTATGCCTGCTCAGGATCACCAGTCGCAGCCACTTCCATCTGTTTTCCAAAAGAGGTTCCATCTACAGCGATTCCGTCACCGCCAGCTTCCAGGTTTGCAGCAATAAAAAGCGGGATTTTGCTGTGCTCCTGAAGCCATCTGTGACAAGCCTGCATTTCTTCACTTTCCCCACAGCGGTACAAAATACCGCCGATATGATGATCCAGCATTACGTGCTGCAAATAGCCAAGATCAGCAGAATAGCCGATAGGAACCATCAGCTGTCCGATTTTCTCTTCCAGAGTCATTGCTTTCTTTGTCTCTTCTACCCATTTCACCCCTTCATCATCCAGGTTAAATGTACTGCCTTTATATCGATCATAATTTTTCATCCTTTTCTTTAATAATGGAAATTTACAAAAAAAAGAACTGCTGCAAACAGAAGCTCGCTTATTCCGTCCGCATCTCCATTTGCAACAGTATCTCATTTCTTTTTTTATGCTCTTACTGCTTTTCTTTTTTCAAAGAAAGCTGCTATTCTTCCAGACTGGGAAGAGAATGTATAGAATCCCAGTACGAAGATTCCCATGATGATCTGCTGCCATCCGCCAGCTCCCAGGTTCAGACAGTTCAGACCATAATTCAGGATTTCCATTCCAATTGCTGCGATTGCGATTCCGATCACATCATTGCTTGCCAGTCCGATAAAGGTTCCCATAAATACCGGAACGATATAGGAAAACATGATGGAAGAAGTTGCAAGTCCGGATTGTGGTGTGACATCATTCTGTGAAATATAGACGATTGCTGCAAGTCCGATGATCAGTCCGGAGAAAATATAAGAAACAAATACGTTTTTATTTTCATTGATTCCGATATTTACACCGGCACTCTGATTGTTTGCAAGAATCTTTCCCCTGCGTCCGGAAGCTGTAAAGTAGGTATACACTACAAAAAGTATCATTGCCAGCACTGCCGGAAGAAGGACCAGCGGCATACGTCCCATTTGGGAAAGTGCAGGAGTGGAATAAAATCCGCGGATTCCCTGACCTCCAAATAACAGATATGTCAGAGACTCATATAAAAGTGTCATTCCAATGGTACAGATAATGATCGGCAGTCTTCCCACAATATAGACAATTGCAGTTCCCATGGAAAGGACCACACCCAGGGCGATTGCTGTAGCAAATGCAGCCCACATGCTTCCGGTATGCTGTCCCACATATCCTGCACCGATTGCTGCAAGAACCATGGATGCACCGCCGGAAAAATCAAAGCGTCCATTTTTCAGCTGCAGCCAGATGGCAAGCGCCACACAAACTGTCATACAGCTGTTAATCACAACCTGCTTGACCAAATCTTTTCCAAGGAAAATATTACGTCCGTTTACAATACATTTATCGCTGTTCATGGTGATGACAAGCATCACCACAAACATCAGCACTGGAAAAACCAGTGACAATAATACTTTTTTTACAGCTTTCATAGCATACTCCAATCGTTTGCTTAACTTTGTCTTAGTAGGTCAGACACTGTACTGCACTTACAAGATCTGCATATGTTGCGTCCGGATTTCCAAATGCTGTCATGTTCAGAACATCCTCTGGTGTATATGCTGCAGCGGATACATCAGCAGTGGTGTAAAGAGAATTTACAAAAAGTTCCATATCCTCATCACTGTTTACAATATACTGCTCTGTGCTGATTCTCTCTGCTTTTTCCGGCATATCAACAAACTCAGTCTCATTGATCTTGTTTAACAGCAGTACAAGCGGATAAACAATTGTCTCAACTCCTGTAACTATAACCTGCTGGTAGGTCTGGTTTCCTGCAGAACCAAAATTGCTTTCCTCACCGCCTTCATATCCAGTTGTAAACAGCTTGATATCAGAATCCACACCTGCAGAAACCATTGTAGGATATACGAAGCTTGTTCCTGCTGCGAAGCTCATGATTGCCTGTGTGTCAGGATGTTTGGAGAAATAGGTGCTGTCAAGCGGTGCAAAGTTCAGGACGTCAACTTCCTCATCAAGTGGATCTACTGTAATCGGAGTCTCTGCTGTCTTGTTATATTCATCCACAGTTGCAACGAACTGATCCGCAGCAGTTGCCTGTGCCGGGAATGCCCATGATGGAAAAATAGCCATTGATACATGTGTAAGTGGAGCATCTGCATGGCTCTCATTATATTCGATCAAGCTGTCAAAGAACTGAGTTCCAACGCAGACATCATCTGGATTATGTCCGTCTGTTACGGTTCCAACGAAGTTTGGATTTCCAAACACATCATCATATGCATTTGTGTAGGAAGTATCAAAATCACAGAGATATCCTCCATAATAAACGCCTGCTGCTTCGCACTCAGAAAGAATAGACTGTGTTCCAAGATCCATAGTGCCGATAATTCCGTCTACACCAGAAGCGATCAACTCCTGTACTTTTGTCAGGTTTGCAGCTTCATCTGTCTGTGTAAAAGTACCATACTTAAATTCTACATTTAATGTGTCAGACAGAGATTCCAGAAATGCCTTTGTAGCATCTACAGCTTTTCCTGTATCCTGATAGAAGCATACGCCAATTGTGGCTTTCTTCGGTTCTGCGGATACAGATACCATGCTAAGAGAAGAAGCGGCCATTGTTCCTGCTAACGCAAGTGCCATAAGTTTTTTGGATGTTTTCATTTGACAAATCCTCCTTAAAAAATTGTTATATTTTGTTATATTTTTTGCATCATCTCGGAAGCACACCATCCCGTTTCCGGCATGTAATCATAACAATAATGATAAAAATAACTGCTTTCAGGAAATTGATCATGTTCAGGTCAACTCCCATGGTTGTAAGGTCATTGCTGAGAAGTACATAAGTAAAAGTTCCAATCAGTGCACTGCTGACTTTGGATTTCATTCCTCCTGAAAGAGGCATTCCGCCAAGGATCAGACAGATCATAACGTCCATTGCGAAACCAGTTCCAGTTCCTTTTCCTGCGCTGCCGGTACGGGTCAGCATGATAAAAGAACCAATTGCAACAGTAGCTCCAAACGCCATATAAGCAAATACTTTCCATTTCGTGGTATTTACACCAGACTGCTCTGCTACCACCTCGTTCGCACCGATTGCTTTGGTATATTTTCCAAATTTTGTATATTTGAAGAAATAACCAACCAGAAGTGCTACAACCACAATTGCTATGATCAGCATGATCGTGTACTCGTTCCTGTCCATAGCTTGATCTTCGCCTGGATGGAAATACTGGTATTTCCTGTTCCTTCCATCAGAAGCAGCTGTGCTCCGGTGAAGAAGAACATCAGGAACAGGGAAGTTACGATAGAGGGAAGTCCCAGCCATACTGCAACGGCACCGTTAAATGCACCGCATGCAAGGGCAATTGCAAGAACTACTATAAATGCAACAACTACTCCCTTTGTAGTTCCACCCATTTTATTGGAAATCAGTATGTACAAAATGGCATATACACCAACCTGCTGTCCTACACTGACGTCCATAAATCCCATAGAGTAAACAAATACCGAACCCAGGGAAATGATCGCATATGGGGCAACTGTCTGTAATACAGTTGTCGCATTATACATCAGCTTATCTCCACTGAAGATCAGAAAGAGAATTACGGTAATCGCAAGTCCTGCGTAAGCAGCAACATCATAAATATGTGTTTTCAGCCAGGAGGCTGTTTTACTTTTATCTTTTCCCACTTCTTTTGCCTCCTTATATTACATACTCAATAATGTCTGTCTCCTTCAGTTCAGGAGAACGCATTACTTCGCCAGTTTTTACGAAATCTTTCATGATAATGATCTTATCAGCCATACCGATCAGCTCTGCCATCTCTTCGCTGATCAGAATGATTGCTTTTCCTTCTTTTTTCATTTTCGCGATCAGCGCATACATGGATTGTTTGACCCCAATATCAACGCCTCGGGTAGGCAGTCCATGATCAGTACCTCAGACCCTCTTGCTGTCCACTTGGCAAAAGAAACCTTCTGCTTATTTCCACCGCTCAGGGTGCTGACCCACTGTTTTCCACTGTTACATTTGATCCGGAAGGAATCGATTTCTTTATCTGCACTGTTCTTCTCAGCTGCCGGATTGACGAAGGTTCCATGCTCCAGAGACGGAAGCAGCGGAAGTACGATATTTTCCTGGATGGAACCCTCCAGGATCAGAGCCTCTTTATCACGGTTTTTGGAAATATAACCAATTCCAGATTCGATTGCCTGTAAACAGGTCTTAATCTCTTTTCCATTTCGCACCACACTTCCGGATTCCAGTTTCTCAAGTCCGAAAGCCGCCCGGCCTACCTCATGCATTCCGCATCCGGATAAGCCGCCGAAACCGATGATTTCACCTTTATGTAAGGTAAGGGAAAAATTCTTAATTGGACCAAAAGAAATATTCTTCAGTTCCAGCGCAACCGCATCGCTGTGGCTGGTATCATAATCTTCACGGTAATAGGCCTCTCCGATTTCCCTTCCGACCATCATGTACCTGATTCTCTGTACCGCATTCGGTGCGTCCATTTCTTTCCGGTTCAGATGACCGATGATGTTTCCATCTCGTAAAACAGTCAGGTCTGTACACTGCTCCAGGATTTCATCCATATCATGGGAAATGAAGATTACAGATTTTCCTCTGTCTTTCATCTCATGAATCAGCTTATACAGAATCTGGCGTCCCTCCAAGGAAAGTGCTGTTGTTGTTTCATCCACCACGAAAACCTCTGTTTCATCGGATACGCAGCGGACAATTTCGATCAGCTTTCTGTCCTCGAATGTAAGCTTGTTAATGCTGTCCTTCACATGAATATTTGTGATGCCAAATTTCTGAAGCATTCTCTCTGCCTCTTCATTTGCTTTTTTCATGCTCACAAATCCAAATTTTGAAAATTCATCAAACCGTCCAGCCAGCAGGTTCTCTGCCACTGTACAATCCGGTATGGTGTTTGCTTCCTGAAGTACCATGCTGATTCCGGCCTTCTGGCTTCCACCATATTGCCAGGTTTCCAGCTTTGTCCTTTGTAAATCATTTCACCGCCGCTGGCAGCCTGCATTCCTGCAATAATTGAAGTAACTGTAGACTTTCCGCTTCCGTTCTCCCCGATTAGTCCACGAATCTCTCCGCGGTAGAACTTCAGGTTTACTCCTTTCAGAGCCTGGGTCGGTCCGAAAAACTTGGTCATATTTTTACTTCAATCAGTAATTCTTTTTCCATAGTTTCCTCCGAAATTTCCATTCCTTGGTCTGTTTCCTTTCATGGTTATATTGTACCTTTTTGAAAGAGACTGCTTCAAGGCTACTTTTTCATATTGGATAGTACATTTTTTCATAAAATCATAAATTTTCTTCAATAATACATGGATTTTAATTTTTCAGGTTAAAAAATGTACATTTTTTTTATTTACATTTCAAATTACGTATATCATAATAATTATAATGCCAGGGTCAAAGGTCAAAAAGCTGTTCGTGCTTGCACGATAAAGCTTTTGAACTTTGGAACAGCATAGCTGCAAAACAATCCGTAGCATCAATAAATAAAAAAGGAGATTCCCATGTTAGACGAGCGTCACGAAATCATTGAATTCGGTTCACATATCCCTCTGAAAATATTTATCCACAAGCTTGGCTCCGTTACCAAACACTGGCACTCCAGCCTGGAACTGCTGATGGTGTTGGAGGGAAATATCATTATCACCGTAGACGGAAATACCTGGAAACTGAAGGATGAGGACGTGATCCTCATTAACTCTAACAGCATTCACGAAATATATTCTGAAACAGGGGCAGTCATGATCGCAGTTCAGATCAAGCTCTCCCTGTTCAACCAGTTTCAGTCAGACCTAACTTCTATTATTTTTGACTGCAACAGCGCCACCAACCCTGATTTCAAGCGATATGCCAATATCCGCTTCGCCATAGCTTCCCTGATCCAGGCAAACTCCTATCACTCTGACGGAACCGACTACCTGAATTATTCACTCAGCTACTATCTGGTTTCCCAGCTTCTGGAGAACTTTAAGTCCAATGCCTCTGAAACCTTGCAGAAGCAGCAGAAATACATGGAGCGTCTTACCCGTATCATCAATTATATTAATGAGCATTATGCGGAAAACTTTTCCCTCAGTGACCTTGCAGCCATGGAAAACCTTTCTGTGCCTTACCTTTCCCAGTTTTTCGACAAATATATGGGAGTCAAGTTTACCCAGTATTACAACAGTATAAAACTGGAGCACGCTGTAAGTGATCTGATCTCAACAAAAGATTCCATAGAAACCATTGCCATGCGAAATGGCTTTACAGAATCCCATGCTTTTATCCGAACCTTTAAAAAACAATACCAGATGCTGCCAAGTGCTTTCCGGAAACAGCAGGCTCAGAATCCGACAGCAAAAACTGAGGGCAGCGATATTAATTATCTGCTTCTTGAGCCAAGTAACTACCTGCAGAAGCTTACCAGATATCTGTCAACCAACGATCTGTCTGCCCACTCTATGCCTTCTGCTGTACATAAAGAGATTTCGGTCTCAGATATCCGGGTTACAGAATCAATCTCGCACCTTCACCATACCTTCAAAACCTTTACCAGTGTGGGACGTGCAGCGGAACTGCTGGATCGGAATATCCAGGAAATGCTCATAGATCTGCAAAAGAACGTTGGTTTTAAGTATGTAAAATTTCACGGGATTCTTTCCGATGACATGATGGTAGTAAGCCGTGTAGGGCAGGAGCTCCGTTTTACCTATACTCTGGTTGACCAGGTTCTGGATTTCCTGCTTTCCATCGGACTGAAACCCTTGATTCAGCTTTCCTTCATGCCAAAGGAGCTTGCCGCCGATCCTGACAAAACCATTTGTTACTGTCCTTTTATCACCAGTCCGCCAGCTGATATGAAAGAATGGGATTCTTTAATCGACGATTTTACCCGGCACCTTATCAGCCGTTACACGCTGGAGGAAGTGAAGCAATGGCCTTTTACTGTGTGGAATGAGCCTGTTACCTCTAAGAAGATGTTTGGATTTGGAGATGATGCTTTATTTTTCCGATTTTATAAGCATACCTATGACACCGTGAAACGCCTCTGCCCGGAAATCCAGTTCGGCAGTCCCTCCATGTTGTATATCGAAAACCTTGGAAATGCAGACTGGATCTACCGCTTTATAGGCTGGTGCAGGGAACAAAGCTGTATGCCGGACTTTATGAATATTCATTATTATGCAGATATCATCCTTCCAACCTCCAGTGATGATTTTTTCCTTACCAAAGCTACAGCCTCCTGTTTCCCGAAGGCCACCGATGACTTCAGCCTTTTCATCGGCGGAATCAAAAAGATTTTTAAAACACTGGGTGTCCAGGATAAACCGGTTTATATGACTGAATGGAATTTCACCATGTCACACCGCAATCTGATCAGTGATACCAGTTTCAAGACCTGTTATATTATGAAAAATCTGCTGAAAAATTATGACAGGCTGGATTCCTTCTGCTATTGGAGCCTTACCGACCTGATCCGGGAAAATCCACTCCCGCCCAATCAGTTCCATGGCGGGCTTGGCATTTATACCAGCTGCGGTCTGCGCAAGGGTGTATTCTATGTATTTTATTTTGCCAATATGCTGGGGGATGAATTGATTGCTGCAGGAGATGGCTATTTTATCACCAGAAAAGGGGACTGTTACCAGATCATCACTTATCATTATATTCATTATGGCGATCTTTTCGCTTCTGGAGAACTATTTGATATTACAGAGACAAACCGCTATACCGCTTTTGATACTACCAAAGACCTGGATGTTTTCCTGCAATTGACCGACATTGCTAATGGCAATTACAATGTGAAAGAATATTTTGTAAATCGACATCATGGAAATGCTTATGACATCTGGCTGGAAATGGGTGCCATTCCCCTTTCCCCTCAGGATACGGATCTGCTGCGTGGACTGTGTGTTCCGGGATTTCACCAGAGCCGGCTTTTTACGGAGAAGCATACACTTACTTATACTGCACAGTTGGAACCGTTTGAAATCCGGTTTGCGGAGTTGAGGCCGGTGTGATAAAGAAAAAATCTTTCACCATAATATAAAAAGGCTGTAAACCGGATGATGCCGCTCTTTTATGTATTCTGAAATAAGAGATTTGCACCGATTTACAGCCTTTTTTATGCTCTGATTTTATAGTTTTTAATTTATGGCTCTTTCTGTTCTTATCTTTTCACTTTCTTAATTCTCTTTATTGCCCATAAGATTACATGCAATTGCTGCCGGATAAATACCTTATTACCAGAGCAGTGCTACCCGAAAAGGGCCAGAAAAGCTTTAAAAAATCTTCTGTAGGAAATTATAAAGTGCAAGATGCCAGGAACCAATGGAATGATATCTCATCGGATAGATATCAAATGATGTATTCACTCCTTCTGATAATCTTGGTTCTATTCTCATCAGATTCTTATAATCCTGAATCTGTCCTGGCAAAGCGAAATCAAAATTTCCACTGGATACATAGAGATAATGAATAGAATAGTCACGAAATTCTTCATTTTGTATCGTTTTTTTTTAAATACTCCGCAGTCGTTCTGCTTCCACTAAATGCTCCAAACCACGAAAAATAGTCCAGACTTCCACATAATACTGAGTGATACATTGTCACTGCTCCACGGGATAGTCCTGCAAATGCTCTGTGATCCCGACTATCTTTAAATCCTGCATCCGTACATTCTTCAGCATATGTTGCATATTTCTTTTCTACTGTCGGCATCAGATCGTTTCGTAATTCCTCTTTAAAAGAATAAGTCAACGGATCTAACCCATCGCTACAATCATTTTCTACATAAAATGTTGGCGTAACAATAATAAGTGGATTGATATCTCCCCGATAGATCATCCAATCAATCATTTTTTATTCTGGTCATTTGTCTTTAACCAGTATTCTTCATCATCCTGTGCCATGCATAAGGTAGAGAATATTGTATGACTCACTTTCATCATAGCCATATGGGAGATATACCAATGCTTTTTTCTCTACAATTCTTTTATCCGTTGCATATGCTTTTGTCTGATAAGTAATTTCTTCTACAGTTCCCTGTTGATCACACATCTGTGCGTCATACTGTTCTGGCACTGCCCAAATAGACTTTCCTGCTGCATGTGTCACATTCTTCGCTTTTACCGTATTTCCAATCCATCCTCCTAATGCTCCACATAATAGGATAGCTGCTACCAGCAAAATTGCTATTGACGGTTTCCGTATTCGTATTCTTTTTGTTATTATACTGATAATACCAGCCAGAACAGCAATACCTGAAAAAATTGCTTGAATCAGGAAAAACACATTGAACATTGTTGTTTCAAAATTATTAGTTGTAAAAAACAGTATAACTCCTGCAACCGCAATAGGAAAATACAGGCACAAAATTCCTGTTTTCCATGCTGTATATGATATGCAAAGGAATAAAATTTCAATTATACATATAGTAAGCAATGGAATAAGTGATCCGAGCAAAATATAACGTATTATATGAATAACACCGATAACCAGGATAGCCAGCAAAAATACCAGTTCCAATATCCGATACTTTCCGATTTCCTTTTTTTCATTCTCATGCATTATATTTATGCCTTCCTAATTTTCTTTTACAAACACAGTAGAAACAGCTGCTGCGATTACAGTCGCTACAATTAACACTGCACTTGCGATCCATGAAGAACTTAATCCGTTCATATTAATCTTGGAAAGTACATCACCAATTTCATCAAATGCAAGTTTTATAAATGCAGCCATTCCAATTAATATGCATAGAAACGTATATACTCAACATATGGAAATGTTTTTACACATAATATCAATTCCACGATTGCCGCAACTGCAAACATTGCAATAATAAAAGGAGAATTTACTTTTGCATCTGCCATCCCATATACAATACAAGTTGCAATTGCAAGAATTACTACGATAAGATTTAGCACTTTCGCTTTACAAAATCCGATATTTTTCATACTCCTTCTTCACTCACTTTCTTTCTGCTCGTATAAATCAATGATACTGCTGCCAACACATCAAGAGCTGCTAATACAGCTATAATAGCAGTCAGAATCTTCTGCCAATATGGCATTGCATTTTTAATCTGTGCCGTTGGTGAAAGATTATTCACGCCAGAGCTGTTTGCCACATTATAAAGAATTATATGACAAGACTCTCTCAGTTTCGCCAGCAAATCGCCATCTTTCTTTGCTTTTTCTATTGTGTAATCATAGAATGAGCTTCCAGATGTTGCCCACATATTTGTTCCTGCTGTTAATCCAGCTTCCACATTCTGAAGTGAAGTATTAATCGCAATATCTGTATCAACAATTGCTGTTGATCCCCATTCTCCACGTACAATTCCCGTCATCAATCCAGAATGTGCCCCACTCCATGTACAGCCAATTCTGTTAAATGAACCCATTGTTCCTTTTGTCTTTCCTTCAACAAATGCTTTTTCAAATGCTTTTAAATAAATCTCACGGATTGCCTGTTCGTTTGAGAATGTACAGATACCTATACGGTTTGTTTCCTGGTCATTCATTACAAAATGTTTAATATAGCAGATGGCACCTTTTTCCTGCATTCCAATAACTTCCTCATTAGCAAGCTCACCTGCTAAGAATCCATCTTCTGAATAGTACTCGAAATTACGTCCTGCATATGGTGTTCTATGTATATTAACTGCTGGTGTATACGCACCCTCTGTATCCGTTCTCAGCCAGTCTTCACCCATTGCGTCTCCAGCCCTGCGAATCAGATCCTTATTAAATGTACTTGCCCGGACTACTTCCCCACAGAATCCTGTTGCAGATGTTCCGTCTTCAACATAACTTCTCATATTATTTCCCTGCGGACCATCTTTCATAAACATACTTGGATATGAAACGGATGGTATGGTAGAAAGTCCGGATCCAGTTACCATTTTCACCATATCTTCAACGGTAAGCTCATCTAACAATGTATCCCATCTTTCATCATTAAAATCCGCTCCATTCATAGATGCAAAGGCAATTTCATTATCTTTTCCTGTTGTAATATCTTTATCTACAAGCCCACTGCTTTCATAGCTTCCCTGAGCATCAATATCTGCCATCATTTCATTTGTTGCAGCAAGATCCGTATAACTTTCCGGAATGTATTCCAATCACTTCTTGTAAGGTATCCTGTTTCCTGTCCATAA
>ENA-OQAA01000620-OQAA01000620.1-human-gut-metagenome-genome-assembly--contig:-NODE-620-length-22975-cov-7.116509_pt1 | contig 22975 bp, 32 predicted proteins | sample MGYA00242489_ERZ504515 | MGnify/ENA primary metagenome ERZ504515 (study PRJEB26092, sample SAMD00036237) | human gut metagenome | host: Homo sapiens | study: EMG produced TPA metagenomics assembly of... | reverse complement strand
GTCTCCCCCTTTCGGGGGAGCTGGCACAGGCGTAAGCGTGACTGAGGAGGTCGGTTCAAAGAATACAAAGGGGGAACCTACCCAATGGTCTATCGTATTTATGTGGAAAAAAAGCCCGGCTTCGATGTGGAAGCCACGGGCCTGAAAAATGAGCTCACCAGCCTGCTGGGCATCCAGTCGCTTACCGGTCTGCGTCTGCTGAACCGCTACGATGTGGAAGGCATCGACGAAGAACTGTTCAACCAGTGTGCAAACACCGTGTTCAGTGAGCCGCCGGTGGATAACACCTATGCCGAGCTGCCCGCCAGCGACGGCGTGTCCTTTGCAGTGGAGTATCTGCCGGCCAGTTCGACCAGCGCGCAGACTCCGCTGCTGAGTGCATCCAGCTCATCAGTCAGGGCGAGCGCCCGCTGGTGCGCTCTGCCCGCGTCTATCTGCTGGAAGGCACCCTGACTGACGAGCAGGTGGCCGAGATCAAGAAATACGTCATCAACCCGGTGGAGGCCCGCGAGGCTTCGCTGGACACCAAGCAGACCCTGAAAATGGAGTACCCTGTGCCCGCCCCGGTCAAGGTGCTGGAGGGCTTCAACCAGCTGGACGAAGAGCAGCTGAAAAAGTTCATTGCGGACAACGGCCTTGCCATGGATCTTGGCGATATCGAGTTCTGCCAGAAGTATTTCCGCTCGGAGCACCGCGACCCCACCATCACCGAGATCAAGATGATCGACACCTACTGGTCCGATCACTGCCGCCACACCACCTTCGGCACCATTCTGGACGATGTGCAGATCGACGATGCCGTGGTGCAGAAGCCTTTGACCGCTACATGGCCATGCGCGCCGATCTGGGCCGCGAGAACAAGCCCCGCTGCATGATGGACTTGCCACCATCGGTGCCAAGGAGCTGAAGAAGCAGGGCATCCTGAAAAATCTGGACGAGTCCGACGAGATCAACGCCTGCACCGTCAAGATCAAGTGCGATGTGAACGGTAAGGATGAGGACTGGCTGTTCCTGTTCAAGAACGAGACCCACAACCATCCCACCGAGATCGAGCCCTTCGGCGGTGCAGCTACCTGCATCGGCGGTGCCATCCGTGACCCGCTGTCCGGCCGCAGCTACGTCTATCAGGCCATGCGCGTCACCGGCGCAGGCGACCCGCTCAAGCCGGTCAGTGAGACGTTGCCCGGCAAGCTGCCCCAGCGCAAGCTGGTGACCACTGCTGCCGCAGGCTATTCCTCCTACGGCAACCAGATCGGTCTTGCTACCGGTCAGGTGGAGAGATCTATCACCCCGGCTATGTGGCAAAGCGTATGGAGATCGGCGCCGTTGTAGGCGCTACCCCCGCTTCCCACGTCCGCCGCGAGTGCCCCGCCCCCGGCGATGTCATCGTTCTGCTGGGCGGCCGCACCGGCCGTGATGGTGTGGGCGGTGCTACCGGCTCCTCCAAGGCCCACAAGCTGGACAGCCTTGAGCACTGCGGTGCCGAGGTGCAGAAGGGCAATGCTCCCATCGAGCGCAAGCTGCAGCGCCTGTTCCGCCGCGAGGATGCCTGCAGGATGATCAAGCGCTGCAACGACTTTGGTGCAGGCGGTGTGTCCGTTGCCATCGGTGAGCTGGCCGACGGCCTGTACATCGACCTGAACAAGGTCACCAAGAAGTACGAGGGTCTGGACGGCACCGAGCTGGCCATCAGCGAGAGCCAGGAGCGCATGGCTGTGGCGCTGGCCCCCGAGGACGTGGACAAGTTCATTGCTCTCGCCAACGAAGAGAACCTTGAGGCCACTCCGGTGGCAAAGGTAACGGCTGAGCCCCGCCTGAACATGGTGTGGAACGGCATGTCCATCGTGAACATCAGCCGCGAGTTCCTGAACTCCAACGGTGCCGAGAAGCACCAGAAGGTCCATGTGGAAAAGGCCACGGTCTGGCAGCCCCAGTGGGAGGGCCTGACCTTCAGCCAGAAGATGAAGAACATGGTGGGCGATTTGAACATCTGCAGCAAGAAGGGCCTGTCTGAGCGGTTCGACTCCACCATTGGTGCCGCCACTGTGCTCATGCCCTTTGGCGGTGCCTATCAGCTGACCCCGCAGAACGCCATGGTGGCAAAGCTGCCGGTGGACGGCGAGACCAGCACCTGCTCCGGCATGGCATGGGGCTTCAACCCCTTCCTGATGAGCGCAGACCAGTACAAGGGCGCTCAGATGGCTGTCATTGAGAGCGTTACCAAGCTGGTGGCCTCCGGCTTCCGCTATGAGGATGCTTACCTCACCTTCCAGGAATATTTCGAGCGTCTGGGCACCGCCCCGGAGCGCTGGGGCAAGCCGCTGGCCGCTCTGCTGGGTGCACTGGATGCTCAGATGGGTCTGGGCATTGCATCCATCGGCGGCAAGGACAGTATGTCCGGCTCCTTTGAAAAGCTGGATGTGCCTCCCACGCTGGTCTCCTTTGCAACTGCCATCGGCAAGGCAAACAAGGTGGTGTCCACCGAATTCAAGAAGCCGGAGAGCACGGTGGTGCTGGTACGGCCTATCATCGACTCCGAGACCGGCTGCCCCAACTTCTTCTCCCTGAAGGCCAACTACAAGATCGTGGAGGACATGATCGAAGAGGGCATGGTGCATCCGCCTGCTCTGTGGGCTACGGCGGCATTGCCGAGGCTCTGTTCAAGATGGGCCTTGGCAACCACATCGGCTTCAAGATGCGCGCGGATAAGACCACCCATGAGATGTTCCAGCCCATGTATGGCTCCATCGTTCTGGAAATGGTGTCCGATTCGCCCGCCGGTGAGATCCTGGGCGAGACCACCAAGGAATACGTCTTTGAAGCCTGCGGCGAAAAGCTGGATATGGCCCAGCTGCAGGAGATCTGGGAAGGCAAGCTGGAGCCGGTGTACCCCTACCGCAAGGCAGGCCCCACCGTGGAAAAGATCAACGGCAAGCTGACCGCACCCGCCGCACCCAAGATCGGTGTGGCAAAGCCCAAGGTCATCATTCCGGTGTTCCCGGGCACCAACTGCGAGTACGACACCGCCAAGGCCTTTGCCCGCGCCGGTGCCGACCCGGAGATCCTGGTCATCCGCAACCTGACCCCCGCCGACGTGGCCGAGAGCTGCAAGGCACTGGTCAAGGCCATCGATAACAGCCAGATCGTCATGCTGCCCGGCGGCTTCTCCGGCGGCGATGAGCCGGACGGCAGCGCAAAGTTCATTGCATCCTTCTTCCGCAACCCGGAAGTCACCGAGGCGGTGCGCCGTCTGCTGCAGCAGCGCGACGGCCTGATGCTGGGCATCTGCAACGGCTTCCAGGCCCTCATCAAGCTGGGTCTGGTCCCCTACGGCGATATCCGCCCCATCACCGCTTACGATCCCACCCTGACCTTCAACACCATCGGCCGCCACCAGAGCATGCTGGTGCGCACCCGCATTGCATCCACCGGCAGTCCGTGGCTGTCCAAGTGCGAGGTGGGCGAACAGTTCACCGTTGCCATCAGCCACGGCGAGGGCCGCTTCGTGGCTCCGCAGGAGGTGCTGGACACCCTCATGAAGAATGGCCAGATCGCCACCCAGTATGTGGACATCGAGGGCAACCCCACCATGGATCAGAGCTATAACCCCAACGGCTCTGTGCTGGCGATCGAAGGCATCACCAGCCGGATGGTCGTGTGTTCGGCAAGATGGGCCACTCTGAGCGCAGCGGCGAGTACCTGTACAAGAACGTTACCGGTGACAAATATCAGCCGATCTTTGAGGGCGGCGTGGACTATTTCAAGATTTGATGGTAGAATAGAGAAAAACTCCTTCCGTCATCGCTGATGCGATGCCACCCCCCTCGGAGAGGGAGGCTGAAAGGCCCCCTCCCGAGGGGGCTGTCGCCGGAAGGCGACTGGGGGAGTCACTTTCAGGAGGAAACAATCAATGTCTCAGCATGATCGTTATATCAGCCCCTTTTCCACCCGCTATTCCTCGGACGAGATGCAGTATATCTTCTCGGACGATAACAAGTTCCGCACATGGCGTCGCCTGTGGGTGGCGCTGGCCCGGGCCGAAATGGAGCAGGGCCTGACCAACATCACCCCCGATATGGTGGCTGAACTGGAAGCCCATGTGGACGATATCAACTATGAAGTGGCCATCGAGCGCGAAAAGCTGGTGCGCCACGACGTGATGAGCATGTGTACGCCTACGGCCAGCAGTGCCCCAAGGCGGCCGGCATCATCCATCTGGGTGCCACCAGCTGCTATGTGGGCGACAACACCGACATCATCGTGATGCGTCAGGGTCTGGAACTGGTGCGCAAAAAGCTGATTGGTGTGTTGGCAAAGCTGGGCCGCTTCGCCGAGGAATACAAGGACATGCCCTGCATGGCCTACACTCACTGCCAGCCCGCTCAGCCCACCACTGTGGGCAAGCGCGCCACCCTGTGGGCCAACGAGCTGGTGATGGACCTGCAGGAGATCGACCACCGTCTTGCTGTTCTGCAGCTGCGCGGTGTCAAGGGTACCACCGGCACGCAGGCTTCCTTTATGGAGCTGTTCAAGGGCGATGCCGATAAGATCCGCGCCGTGGATGCTTCCATCGCCAAGGAGATGGGCTTTGCGCCCGAAGCGGTCATCCCCGTGTCCGGCCAGACCTACAGCCGCAAGGTGGATGCCTTCATCCTGAACGCCCTTGCCGGCATTGGCCAGAGCTGCATGAAGTTTGCCACCGACCTGCGTCTGCTGGCTAACTTCAAGGAGATGGAAGAGCCGTTTGAAAAGAACCAGATCGGTTCCTCCGCCATGCCTTACAAGCGCAACCCCATGCGCTGCGAGCGTATCTGCGCACTGAGCCGCTACCTGATGGTAGATGTGCTGAACCCCAGCTTCACCACCGGCACCCAGTGGTTTGAGCGCACGCTGGACGACAGCGCCAACAAGCGTGTCGCCATGGCTGAGGGCTTCCTTGCCACCGACGCTATCCTGAACATCATGCTCAACGTCACCGACGGCATCGTGGTGTATCCCAAGGTGGTGCGCAGCCGTCTGATGGCAGAGCTGCCCTTCATGGCCAGCGAGAACATCATGATGCAGGCTGTGGAAAAGGGCGGCAACCGTCAGGAGCTGCACGAGCGTCTGCGCCAGCACGCCATCGCCGCCGGCAAGCAGGTCAAGGAAGAGGGCCTGCCCAACGATATGGTGGACCGTATTGCTGCCGACCCTGCCTTTGGCCTGACCCGCGAGGAGATCGTGGCGGGCCTTGTGCCGGAGAACTTTGTGGGCCGTGCACCGCAGCAGGTGGAGGAGTTCATCGCCAATGTGCTCAAGCCCATCTTCGATGCTAACCCCGATGCCGTGGAGCAGCACGCATCTTTGAGTGTTTGATTTTAAATGCTCTCCGCTTACGCTCTGAGCATAAACAGCGGAAGTTACAGTTTGTTTTGCAAGAAGGAGAAGCCTGTGGGCTTCTCCTTCTTGCTTTTTCACGAAAAGGGCCGGAAAGAAAAACTCCTTCAGCTGAACTTCGTGCGTCAGCCGTTCCCCTTTTGTCACCTTTCGGTGACAAAAAGGGGAACAGTGGCATTGCGCAGCGATGACGGAAGGAGTTCTCTTGCGCAAATCATTTTATCATGTTACACTAAAACTCCAAACCTATGTAAAAGGAGAACCGCGTATGCGATTGGATAAATACTTAGCCGAGACGGCCCAGTGCACCCGCAGCGAGGCTAAGGCGCTGCTTTCCAAAGGGCGGGTGCAGGTGAACGGTGCTGTCTGCAAAAAGGGAGACACTCAGCTCAGGGAAACCGATACGGTGGCTGTGGATGGCAGGGCGCTCAGCTATCAGCAGTTCGTGTACATCATGCTCAACAAGCCCGAGGCGTGGTGAGCGCTTCCACCGACAAGCGTGACACCACCGTGGTCGATCTGGTGGGGGATGCCTATCCCCGGCGGCAGCTGTTCCCGGCGGGAAGACTGGACAAGACCAGCACCGGCTTTGTGCTGCTGACCGATGACGGCACCTTTGCCCACGACATCCTTGCTCCAAAGCGCCACGTCTCCAAGACCTACACTGTGGTGTTGGACACGCCGCTGACCGAGCAGATGCGCACCGGCTTTGCGGCGGGCGTGACCCTTGCCGACGGCACAGCGCTTTCGCCTGCGGAGGTCACAGCTCTTTCGGCCGACGGCTGCACTGTGCGGGTGGTGCTCAAGCAGGGCGTATACCACCAGATCAAGCGGATGTTCGGCGTGTACGGCGCAGGTGTGAACGGCCTGCACCGGGATGCCATCGGCGGCCTTGCACTCGACCCGGCCCTTGCACCGGGCCAGTGGCGGGAGCTTTCTGCCGAAGAAGTGTCAAAAATTTCCAGCTGACAGGGTCGGCTTTTCACCCGAATTTCAAAAAAGCAACACATTTTTCCGGTAGAATAGGGGGCAGAACCACGCAAAAAGGCACTTTTTTGGTTCAGAATGGCCCCTGAAGATAATATTCACAAGAAAAAACTATCTTTTTTGTTGAAATATGTTGCAAAAGTAAATTCTTTTGTGTAAAATATAAAATGTAATGCAGCTAAATTGTTAAAAATCACGACCGGCTGCCGCTGCGGTTTGCACAAACGAGGAAAAGGGGTATCCATTATGGCCAATAGAGTATTTCAAAGCGTGATCTACCAGATGAAAGACGCGATCAACCGGGTGGTCGGCGTGGTGGATGAGACCGGCGCTGTTATTTCCTGCTCGGAACTGAACCTGATCGGCGAAGTGCGCGAGGGTTTCATGGCGGAGCGTCTGACCGCGGGCGACCGCTTTGTGCGCGATGGCTACACCTATCAGCAGTTCTCCAGCGCCAAGCATAATGATTATGCAGTATTCGTGGAAGGCGTGGACGAGACGGCTGGTCAGTTTGCCGCCATGCTGTCCATCAGCCTGCAGAGCATCAAGCAGTACCACGACGAAAAGTTTGATAAGTCCAACTTTATCAAGAATGTGGTGCTGGATAACATCCTGCCCGGCGATATCTATGCCAAGGCCCGTGAGCTGCACTTTGCCACCGATGTTTCCCGCGTGGTGTTCATCGTGCGTGTTACCAGCGGCGGCGATATCTCCGCCTACGATGTGGTCAGCAGCCTGTTCCCCGACAAGCAGAAGGACTTTGTGTTCAATATCAGCGAGACGGATACCGTGCTGGTCAAGGAGATCCGCAAGGGCATCGACCGCACCGATATGGAAAAGCTGGCTGCCAGCATCGTGGATACCCTGTCCGGCGAGCATTACATCAAGGCTGTGGTGGGCATCGGCACCCCCATCTCCAACGTGAAGGATCTGGCTACCTCCTTTAAGGAAGCACAGATCGCCATGGAAGTGAGCAAGGTGTTCGACACCGAAAAGCAGATCATCCGCTACGATAATCTGGGCATTGCACGCCTGATCTATCAGCTGCCCACCACCGTGTGCGAGATGTTCCTGCGCGAGGTGTTCAAGCAGGGCAGCATCGAAAGCCTGGATCAGGAGACCCTGTTCACCATCCAGCGCTTCTTCGAGAATAACCTGAATGTGTCTGAAACCAGCCGCGGCCTGTTTGTGCACCGCAACACGCTGGTGTATCGTCTGGAAAAGATCAAAAAGCTGACTGGTCTGGATCTGCGTGAGTTCGACGATGCTATCGTCTTTAAGGTAGCACTGATGGTCAAGAAGTACCTGTCCAACAATCCGGCCAAATACTAATAAGCTGCAGGCTCTGCCTGCAGTGCAGAACCGGCCGCTCGAAACCGATGCTGGCCGGTTCTTTTTGCTGTGAAAACAGATTTTAATGTCAGGAGCTAATATTACCCTATGATCGATTTAGAACACGTTTCCAAGGAATATAAACGGGGCGGACCGCTGGCACTGGACGATATCAACCTCCATGTGGACGACGGCGAGTTCGTGTTCCTGCTGGGCCATTCCGGCGCAGGCAAATCCACCCTGCTCAAGCTGCTGCTGCGCGAAGAGCTGCCCAGTGAGGGCAAGGTGACCGTGCTGGGCAAGGATGTTGCCAGCCTGCACCGCCATCAGGTGCCGTATCTGCGCCGTCAGATGGGCATTATCTTTCAGGATTTCCGGCTGATCCCCACCATGACTGTGTACGAGAACATCGCCTTTGCCATGCATGTGACCAACGTCAAGAGCCGGGAGATCAGCGACCGTGTGGAGTACATGCTGGAGCTGGTGCATCTGGAGGATAAGGCCAAGGCCTATCCGGACACCCTTTCCGGCGGTGAACAGCAGCGCGTGGCTGTGGCCCGCGCCCTTGCCCACGGCCCCAAGCTGGTCATTGCGGACGAGCCCACCGGCAACATCGACCCGGAATTGAGCCTGGAAATGATGGAGCTGCTGGAGCGGGTGAGCGAAACGGGCATCACCGTGGTGGTCGTTACCCATGAGCACGAGCTGGTGCGCCAGTTCCACCAGCGCGTCGTCACCCTGAAAAAGGGCCGCATCATTTCGGATGTGCCTGCCGACAAGGAAGCCATCCGCGCACGCGCAGAGCGCAAAGAACGCCTGTTCGAGACCGAGCTGGAACCTGCTGACACCGCAGAAAAGGAGGCGGCCACCGTATGATGAGACCTTCTACCTTCTTTTTTCTGATCCGGCGCGGCATCCGCAATCTGGGCAAGCACTGGGCCATGACCTTTGTGTGCATCCTGTCCCTCAGTGTCTGTATGACCCTGAACACCTTTGCAAGCCTTGCCGAGGTGAACGTGGACAGCATGGTGAATTATCTGGGCAGCCAGAACGAGACCGTGGTCTATCTGGACCCGGAGTGTGATGATGCCACTGCGCAGGCCGTGGGCGAAAAGCTGGCGGCAATGCCCGGCGTGACCAATGTGCAGTTCGTCTCCAAGCAGGACGTGCTGAACACCTACCGCAATTACATGGAAGATTACTCCTCCCTGTGGATGAGTTTGAAAATGACAACCCCTTCAAGGCCAACTACCGCGTTTCCATCGCGGATCTGAGCCAGATGGAGAGCATGAGCAAGCAGATGCAGGCCATTCAGGGCGTGTACAGCGTTACCGCCCCGGTGGAAATGACCAACGTCTTTGTGCAGGTGCAGCGCTCTGTTACCAAAGTGGGCCGCGGCATCGTGCTGGTGCTGATGGTCGTCAGCATCATCACGGTGGGCAGCACCATCCGCCTGAGCGTGTTTGCGCGCCGCCGCGAAATTGAGATCATGAAGTACGTGGGCGCCACCAACGGTCTGGTCACTCTGCCCTTCGTTGTGGAAGGTCTGGCCATGGGTCTGATCTCCGGCGTGCTCACTGCAGCGATCAGTCTGGGCGGCTACTCCTACATGGTGCAGGCTTCCGACGGTCTGGGTGGCGTGTGGGAAATGATCATGGGTCAGGCACTGGTGCCGGTGAGCGCCGTCTGGTCCACTATCATCCGTACAGCCTCATCGGCGGTGCCGTTGTGGGTGGTCTGGGCAGTATGTTCTCCATCCGCAAGCACCTGAACGTGTGATCGAAAGGAGCCGCACATGAAAAAAGCACTTCATGCAAAGCCCTTCCGGCTGCAGATGCCCGGCCATACGCCGCGCCATGCACGGCCGGAGCCTGCCCGCAGCAAGCTGCTGCGCGGCGTGAGTCTGTGCCTGGCGGCGGTATGCCTTGCGGCAAGCGTCAGCTTCCAGCCGGCCACGGCAGCCACCAGCATGGCCAGCCTGCAGAACAAGCTGAACAGCCTTTCCAAATCCATCGACCAGCACAAGAAGGAGCTTTCGGACGCAAAGAAAAAGGAAGTTGCTGCAAAAGCGCTGGAAAGTGAGCTAAAGGAGCGCGTGGGCGTCATTCAGTCTCAGATCAGCGTGCTGAGCACCCAGATCGCTGCTGTGCAGAACAACATTGGCCAGACCGAGCAGAAAATCACCGCCAAGGAAGGCGAGATCACCCAGAAGCAGGCCGAGATCGACAGCCAGTGGGGCGATTTTAAAAAGCACATGGCTGCCATGCAGGAGCTGCGCGACGGCGGCAGTGTGGCCATGCTGAGCGCAGTGAACGACCTGTATGAGCTGCTCACCTTCAACGAGGTCATGCAGGATATCTCCATTAAAGATACCGAGATCATGGACAACATGAAGGCCGCCAAGAGCGCTCTGGAAGCAGATAAGGTGGAGCTGGAAGCCCAGCGCAAGGAGCTGACGAGCCAGAAGGCGGAGCTGGATACCCAGAACTACCAGATGAAGGCAAAGCAGAGCGAGCTGAACAGCAGCATTTCTGCGGCGCAGCTTTCTGCACAGGATGCCCAGAAGGCCCAGCAGACGGCACAGGCCGCTATTGAATCGGACGAGCTGAACTATGAGGCCGTCAAGAAAGAGATCCAAAAGCTGATCGCGGCCGCTGCATCCAGCAAGCCGCAGCTGAGCTTTACCGGCTTTGCCTGCCCGCTGAAGAGCTATACCCGCATTTCCAGTGAGTACGGCTGGCGCAAGAACCCGGTGTCCGGCGTGAACAGATGCATGCCGGCATTGATCTGGCTGCGCCGGGCGGTACCCCCATCTACGCAGCCGCAAGCGGCTATGTGCAGGTGGCGGGCTGGTCCAGCGGCGGCTATGGCAACTATGTCATCATCTACCACGGAAGCATGTCGGACGGCAACGCCTACAGTACCTTGTACGGCCACATGAGGTCGGTCGCCACCAGCGCAGGCAAGTATGTCAAGCAGGGCGAGTTGATCGGCTACGTTGGCTCTACCGGCAACTCTACCGGCAACCATCTGCATCTGGAGGTCTGGAAGGGCGGCAAAAAGGCCAATGCGGTCAATCCGCGCGGTTATATCCCGTTCCCGCACAACTGAGTGTGTTTATAAGGAGTCTGGTATTCTATGAACGAACAAAAACACAAGCGCTGGCTGCGTATCGGCTGCCTTGTTCTGGCAGGCGTGTTTGCACTCTCGCTGCTGAGCAGTGTGATCATGATGCTGCTGTATTAACAGGGAGGGGCAAGCATGAACCGTAAAATCTCTGTGGGCATGGCTGTCACCATTGTGATCCTTGCCATGACCGTGACCTTTTCCATTACCATGCTCATTGCCATGCGTCTGTTTGACAGCACGGTGAGCAGCGTGAAGGAAAAGGAGAGCATGTACAACAAGGTGGCCGAGGTGGACCGCTATGTGCGCAGCAACGACTACTACACCATTGATGAAACGGTGCTGTACGACCGCCTGACCGCAGGCTACCTGCTGGGCACCGGCGACAAGTACGCCCGTTACTACACCGCCAACGCCTACACCGAGCTGATGAACCAGCAGAGCGGCAAGGTGATGGGCATTGGCGTGGAGCTTGGCATGGACCAGACCGGCTATGCCAGAGTGACCAGGGTGTATGAGGACTCGCCTGCGCAGGAAGCCGGTATCGTGGTGGGCGATTACATCACTGCTATTGACGGCACCGATGTGAAGAGCCTTTCCGGGGTGGATGCCGTGCAGTCCCGCCTGCAGGGCGAAGCCGGCACCATCGTCAATGTTACATGGCTCGACAGCAAGGCTGCTTCCCGGACGACGGACCTGACCCACTCCGGCTACACCAGCACCACCGTGGACTACCAGATGCTGGACAGCGTGGGTTACATCAAAATCCGCCAGTTCGACGGCAGCACGCCCAGCGAGCTGGACTATGCCATCCGGTCTCTCACTACCAGCGGTGCCCAGAGCCTTGTGTTCGACCTGCGCGATAACGGCGGCGGCGTGTTGGATGATGCCATCAGCTGCATCGACCTGATCGCCCCGGAAGGCACTGTGGCCTATGCCGAGGATAAGAACGGAAACCGCACCATCATTGGCAGCAGCGACGATGAGAGCAAGGTGGAGCTGCCCATCGTCTGTCTGGTCAACGGCAACACCGCCAGCGCAGCAGAGCTGTTTGCTGCCAGCCTGCGCACCATGAACGGCGCACGTCTGGTGGGCACCACCACCATGGGCAAGGGAACCATCCAGAGCAGCCCGCAGCGCCTTTCGGATGGCAGCGCCGTGAGCATCACGGTGGCAAAGCTCATCTGCGGCGACGGCTCCTGCTTTGATGGCACCGGCCTGAGCGTGGATGTGGAGCGTGCCTCAGTGCCGAAGAGACCACGAATTTCTACGATTATACCCCCGAGGATGACCCGCAGATCCAGCGTGCGGTCAGCGCAGCACAGCAGCTGAGCGGTACCACGACTCTAGGCGGTGTCAACGAAGCAGCTTCTTCGGCTGCTGCTTCCGAAGAAGCCGACAGCGCTGCCACTGAGCCGGAGAACGCTTCCTCTGAGGAAACGGCTTCCTCCACCGAAGCAGCATCCAGCGCAGAATAAAGGGTAAAACCGGCAGAAATGCTGCATGGGCTTCTTCTTGTAAAAAGGAACCCGGTTTATTGCGGTGCTGTTTGCCGTACGCATGTTCCTTTCTTGAAACGGCTTTTGATCGCGCCCGTAGGGCGCGGTGATGCCGCCTGCCGTATCGACTCCTCACGTGAAAAGGCGTTTTGGAGCGCCCCGTAGCGCTCCCGTTTACCGTACCGACCCCTTCTCGTGAAAATGCAACCCAGCCAGACCCGCAGGTCTGGCTGGGTTGCCATATTATAATAATATTTCCGCTGAATATGCCCAAAGCGACGCGGAGGGCATTCAAATCGTACTATGAAAAAGGATGGAATCTATGCCCGAACTGACCGACCTCTCGGTGATCCGCGCCCTGTGTGAAAAATACGATTTTGCACTTTCCAAGGGTTTTGGACAGAACTTTATCATCAACCCGGGTCTGCCGCCCAAGATCGTGGATGCCAGTGGCGTGGATAAGCGCTATGGTGTCATTGAGATCGGCCCCGGCATCGGTGTGCTGACCCGGGAACTGGCAAAGCGCGCCGCCAAGGTGGTGTCCATTGAAGTGGACGAACGCCTGCCGCCGCTGCTGGCCGAAACGATGGCCGGAGTGGACAATTTTAAGCTGGTATTACAGGATGTACTGAAAGTTGACCTAAAGGCTCTTATTGCGGAAGAGTTCCCCGGTATGCCGGTGGCTGTGTGCGCCAACCTGCCTACTACATCACCAGTCCCATCGTCATGAAGCTGCTGGGCGACCGCCTGCCCATTGAAAGCCTGACCGTCATGGTACAGAAGGAAGCTGCCGACCGTCTGGCTGCTGCGCCCGGCACCCGTGCATCCAGCGCCATCAGCTGCGCGGTGAGCTACTATGCCACCTCCAAAATGATGTTCACCGCTGCGCCCGGCAGTTTTTACCCGGCCCCCAAGGTGACCAGCGCCGTGGTGCGCATGGAGATCCGTCCGCAGCCCGCTGTGCAGGTGGAGGACGAAGAAGGCTATTTTGCGCTGGTGCGTGCCGCCTTCGGACAGCGCCGCAAAACGGCTGCAAACGCCATTGCCAGCGGCCTGGGGATGCCCAAGGACGCGGTGACAGCCGCCATTGAAGCCGCCGGTTTTGATGCCCGCATCCGCCCGGAAGCCCTCACACTGGAGGATTTTGCAAAGATCCAGCAGGCCCTTGCCCGCTGAAGTAGCCCGCTGCTCAAAAAAGAATACAACAGACTTTGAACCCCACAGGAGCCGTCCGCGGTTCCTGTGGGGTTTTTATGATAATAGAATCGAATGGTTCGATTTTATTATCGATGTATTGCGTTGAAAATTCCTGGTATCAAAACGTGATACAACAGAAAAGAATGCTAAAAGCAGACGAAAGTATGAACTGATGGCAATGGCACCTCATTTGTTAAACGGTATAGTATACTGCTTGGGGAATGGGTTGTTTTTTTGCGCGCCAAGAAGATATTGACAAGCCGCGCGTTTTTTTGGTATTCTATCAAAAGACCGCTTGGTCCATGCTGGTGTGGCGCAATGGCAGCGCAACTGATTTGTAATCAGTGGGTTGCAGGTTCAACTCCTGTCACCAGCTCCAAAAAGCCGCTCAGGAACGTTGATTTCTGGGCGGCTTTTGCTTTTGTGTTTTTGCTTTCGGCACAAAAATCCAAAAATTCCGCAAAAGATGTTGACAAACTACCATCCGGGTGGTAATATATACAGGCAATCCATGGACTGCAAAAAGTGAATATGGGCGTGTTCCCGAGTGGCCAATGGGGACAGACTGTAAATCTGCTGCTTTCAGCTTCGGTGGTTCGAATCCACCCGCGCCCACCAAACAAGAAAATCCGAACCTGTTTCCGATTGGAGAAGGGTTCGGATTTTTCGTTTTCTTTGGGTACAGCAATGAAGGCTCCCGTGGACGGCGCAAAACTCCGATACCTTGTCATAGACCGTAAGCCAATAACAAGATTTGGAGGGTATGATTATGAAGTACGATGAAAGAGCCTGCAAGTTTAACATGGATACCGGGTGTGTGGAGTTGACTCTCCAAGATGGGAGAAAAATTTCCATTGACTGCACCGGGGTTGAGGATGCTCTGGATGTTACCATGGAGCAGAGGTCAGAACTGGACTACCTCATCTACAATGACCCGCTGGGCTATGCGGACTTGATTTTGAATGGCGACCCAGAGGAATATTTGAAGAATGTAGCAGGGAGCCATGGGTTAGAAGATTAAGGACAAAAAATAAGAGTTGTGTCCAACTGGACACAACTCGGTGAGATACATCTATATAAGGCAGGGCGTTCCCTCTTTACTGGGAGCGTCCTGCTGTTTTTATGCGGCAACAGGCAAGGCTTGCAGAGCTTCCTGCTCTTTCAGCCATTCCTCATATTCACGCTGGCCTTCCTCACTGTTGAAAAACTCAACCATGGAGGGATAAAAGCAACGCGCAAGGGTCTTGATTGCTTCATCCGGGTAGCCGGATTTGTTCGACTTCTTCTTTTTGTTCAAATGGTATCCTCCGAAAATCAAAGTTCCATATCCTGCCCACGCTTGCGGTTTCGCTGCGGCACATTCATGGTGCGCTCCTGCTTGGGGGCAAGAATCTTTTCCAGAAAGCCGCGCACCAGTTCGGGCGCACGGTGGAGAGCATCCAGATAGGGTTTCACGTCGTACCACAGGTCGTGGTACTTGTTGCTCCAACGAACGGCCTCTTTCTTGGCGGTGGAAAGTTCTTCTTTCAAGCGGCGGTTCTCCACGTCCATCATATAGCCGTGGTCGGCTTGCTTTTTCAGTTTGGAGAATTCTTCTTCGGTCAGCGAATAGTTGCCGAGGAAGGTTCGCTTACCGATATAATCCAGATCGCGCGCGTGAATGAGGGCTTCTTTTGTGAGCGTGGCCTTTTTCTGAACAGCGGCAAGTTCCTTCTCCTTTTTGGAGAGGGTCTGACTGGTTTTGGCAAGCGACTGCGCCTTTTGGTCGGCTTGGGCGGTCAGGGAGTCCAGCCGTTCCTGCTCCCGTTGAACTTTGAACTGGGTGACGGTCAGGTGTTCTTCGGTGCTGCCACGTTCGCCGCGCTCTACATCGGTATACCCAGCATTGTGCATTGACCAAAGGGCAGGATGTGCAGCACCCAACGATTACGGCAGAGCAGTTGACAGATGCAATGTTGGACAGCGTTTCGGGTATGGAAGGAGCCACGCCGGAAGCACTGGAACAGCTGCGGAACGGTCTGCTGGGAATCTTGCAGTCTGCCGCAGAGCAGGAAAACGCCCATGAAGCAGACGAATGAACGGCTTTGTGCGCTGGCACAGAAAGGGGACGCCACCGCACTGGACAGCCTGATCGACAACAACAAGTCCTTTATTGGCAAGGTGGCAAATGACCTTTTCCGCAGCATGAATCTGGCACAGTCCGGCCTGAACCTTGACACGGACGATTTGAAACAGGCAGGGAATATGGGCTTGTGGAAGGCCGTGCCGAAGTTCGATGCAGCGCGCGGCATGAAGTTCCTGACCTATGCGGCTCCTGCCATTCATAACGCCATGATGGACATGGTGCGGGATGCCTTTGCTGCTTTTGAGCAGCGGATGGTAACGGAGGACAAGGACGGTATCTGCTACCAGCGCGTTTCGCTGGACGATGTTCTGCCGGGAGAGGAACAACTGCGGCGCATCGAAGCCATAGCCGACCCTTATGCCATGCAGCCGCAGAGTATTATGGAAGAGCAGGAATCGCGCCGGGAACTGTACGATGGCCTGAAACGGCTGACCCAACGGGAGCAGACCTATCTGCTGTACCGCTATGGCTTCACCGATGGCGAGGAACATCCGCTGATCGGCACGGCGATATACTTTCACCTGACAAAAGGCCGCGCCAAAAAGACCGAGGAACAGGCCATGGATAACCTGTGGCTGGAATTGCGTGGTGGTTTATCTGAGTGAAAAGAAAAATCGTGATTGTGCTACAAGTTTTCTGGAAATTTATGTGCAGCTATACGATTTTGAGGAATTTTGTAGACGGATGAAACAAAATAGGATTAAATCTAAGTATCTAAGGAACGTTGATTTCACGAAGCTGCTGATTACCGACTGTAGGATTTGAGGAGGATGCCGTTTTATGAAAATTACACGAGATAAAATGTTTTTTTCAAAAGATCTTATTCATACACTGGCATATGTCGGAATGTTCGTGGCGGCAATTATATCGGTTGGAGCGTGTAAGTCTGGTATTTGGGTGGCTGCGATATTAGCATGGATTGTAGCAGGTATAATTATCGGATTGGCGATTATTTCCGACTATAAAAAGGCAGAACTTTTGAAAAATGGAACAAGAATCATCGGAAAGGTTACAGCAACAAAACGAGTACATATAAAATTTCATATGAGTACCTACCACCTTGCCGATGAAGATGTAATCTATCCATATGTGGTACATTATCAGTATAAAGTTAAAGGTGAAACCTATAATGGAAAGTCGCAGTGGTTTTGGTTCAATCCATGTATTCCGAAAGGGGCACCAATAAAAATTCTAGTAGACCCAAAGAATCCGGCCCGAAGTACAGTTCTCAAACCAGAAAGCTAAAGATGGCTTTCAATCGAGGTAAAACAAAAAGTTTATCCTTATAGCGTGTTTATTTAAAAGAAGATTGCGATTGTGCTACAAATTTTCAGGAAGTTTATGTGCATCTATACGATTTTGAAAAATTTTGTGGACAAACGAAATAAATCAGGCTTAAATTTCGTTATCTAAACAAAAAAGCAAGGCGGGAAGGTTTGATGATTTGTAAAAAATGAGGGCATAAAAATAAAGTAGGCGTTTGATATTTCCAGCAATGTGGGCAGTAGTGAAAGAAGGTATAGAAAATGAAGAAAACTTTATATACATTTTTGGTTTGGAATTTTCTGTTGTTTGTAGCTGGTTTAAGTGATATTGTTTTTTATAGAAATCTTACATCGGTAGAAGGTATGACAATAAGCTGGACCCAGCCAGCGCTTGTAAGTATTACTTCATTTTTAATATTGCTTTCAATATATTATGGGATGCACCAGCTCCTTTTCGGGAAAAATTTTTATTTGAAACTGGAAATCAAGCAGGAAGACATAGATAAATTGCGAAATTCAATTTATGATTTTCTGAAAAAAGGCGAAATTGACCCCGAAAAATTGCAGCAACACTTGAAGTGTTTGATAATTGCTGAAGTTGTTTTGTGGGGTGGATTCATCGTTTACTTATTTATATCAAAGGGCTACTAATTTTCAATTCTAATAATGGGGTAAAGTGGTACGAATGAAAAAGATACAGAACTTTTTCTCGACGATTTTGCAAAAGCTGTGGAAAAGTTCGATAACTATCGTTTAGCATTAAAAACTACGGAAGCTTTACGCTGAAAGCTGTAACTTTAAGCAGACCGGAAAGCTTATAATGAGGGTAGAACAGAAATATGACCAACGAAGATACCACTGATTTTGACGAGCACTTCGCTAAAATTTCGTCCTATATTGTGGACACATTGCACGGCGTTCCACTTGAGATGACCGAGGATGAAAAAGAACAATTTCGCATACAGGTTATTTCAAATCAGTATGCAGAACGGTTGCTAAGTGAAGCCGAAAAGACAGAAACGTATAGAGGTTTATCAAAAATTGATATTCTCCATACAGTTTCTATCCCTCAACTGGCTAGAACAATCCCACTTAAAGGTTTGAATCTCAGTTTAGAAAAATACAGAATGCCGGATGGTGTAATAATAGAGGTTGAGAGTTCGTCACATTATTTGGGGTCATTTAGTGAGAAAAATGATTCTTCCACAAATTGGATAGAAAAGATCATGGAGGGTGTCGGTATTCACTAGATGGATTCTCAAGAAGCATAAACAGCCCGCTATTTGCAGAGAATTCTGGAAGAAAATTGAAGAAAGCATCCTTCCGGCAACAGCACCCCGGACGTTTGTGAACTCTCACAACAGAGATCAAGAACCAATCCCTGCTTTGCGCTTACACCGTTTTGGTGACATTTTTTCTCCGTCTTGCTACAATATTGTGGATTTTTTCTATTTGTGCTTTGCTATTATCAACATCTAAAATGGAAACCGTGATGGAGGTGATTCCAATGCAGATAATTTCCTTGAAAACAAATTGAATGCTTTGGCAAACGGTGGCCAGTTCTCCATTTCCTACGACATCACGATTCCGTAATAAAAGCATTAGATAATGGGTATAAAAGCCACGATTCTTTAGAGTCGAAAGAAAAGAATCGTGGCTTTGTACGTTTGAATTATGGAGCAAGCCAAATGAATAAGAAATTGGAATTTTTTAGCAGTATGGCGGTTGCCTTTATAGTTTTGATATTGGTCTTTCTTTGCATTCGTTTTTCAGGTCAGGGAAATTTGCTACACATGGAGGAACCAATCCGTCTGATGTAAAATGTATTTATACTTCAGTTTGGCCGGATAATGAATACACTAGGCTTATTTGTGAGCCGGAAAGTGGAACGATAGAATATATATTGGATGGTTCTAATGCTGGGTATTATGCAATCTTTTATAATAATATCTCTGAAGAAGAAATACAAAAATATATTGACCAATTGAAAACCTTAGGATACGCTGAAGAGGCATCGGCTTCAGAAAGCGTTTCGACAGGCGTTTTGCTAAGAAAAGATGAAACATGGATAAGCATTGCATACTCAGAGGGAGGATTTGGAATCCGGATTTCAGTAGAAAAATCCTGAATAAAAGAGATGCTGGGGAATCCCGGTTATCCCTATGATGCAGTGGAAAGAAAATGGATTGCTCAATATTGGAGGCTCCAACCACAGCTTCTTTGTTGAAATGTTAATCAGTTAGATACCGCCAGACGGTTTATTTAGAACGAGGTTAAGTTGGAACAGCCGATGCCACACTCGGAACAAACAATAGCGGAGGCCGTACAAGATATGTGCTAGTATGGGAGAAAGATGGCATATCACATACGATCATTGGAAAGATACCGCGTGAAGAGATTCTAAAAATTGCAGAGAGCATTTCCTAACTGGCTGAATTTTTGCCCACACGCTTGTAATTATTTACAAATGTGTGGACACTTTTTCGTTGAAGCGTCCAAAGCTGACAAGATTTTTGAACTTTTTTCAAAAAAGCTGTCACAAACGCAGTGTGAGCAACGTTGACTAAGCAAAAGCTCCTGGGGGAGTGTACAAAATGGAGGTTATTCATTAATCAAAATGACGAAAGAAGAAATCATTTCCATGCTATCAAAGGAATTGAACAGTGAATGGACGAATGGAGTCACATGTTTGATGGTGGAAAATTCCGATAGCTATATTCCAGTAATAGTTCATCACAATAAAAATGAACTTATTGTTGAAGTAGGAGAACAAGACAAGAAGATTTACCGCATCGGACGAAATGAGCTAAATAAAACATCTTAGTCATCACCAAAAAAATCATTGAAATCAGTCACGATTTGACGCATAAAGGCTATAAAATTGGTGGCAGACTAACTGTTTGGACGGCTAATACGAGCAACCCGTCTCAAAGTAAGAGGTATGCTATTTATGATGTTAATTCTACTTTGTATCCCAGTGATACTTTGGACATTTTCTCTGAGTCGTACAATGCAAACACTTAAAAAACCGCCTCTGACAGTGCTGCTCTGTTTGATAGTTTGCTTTACATTAACATCTTGCTTTAATACAAAAAATAAAAGTGAATCGGTTCCGGATAACTATTCATTGTATTCGCAATATGTTGATAAAGTTGTAAAAAAATTCGAGCCAGAAGGATTTGAGATGTTAAATAGTACAGCCGATATCTATAGCTCTGGATTTCCTGAAAACGAATACTTTGAGGAGCGAGATGATTTGTATGATGGTAATCCACTACAACCAAAAAACAGAAAAGCTATCTATTTAAACTCAACAAATGGTATCCTTGCGTGTATGACATTTTTATATTCTGAAGAAGAACTAGGAAAGCGAATGCTGACAATTGATTCCTTGCCAGCAGAGGCGGTTGCTACTTTTCAGAAGGAAGATGACATAAACATTCAAGAAACATACGAAATGGTTCTGGAAGATCAACACTGTATTGTGTTGCTTAAATTTGTCTCAACTGAGTCATTGCAGAGCAATCAAGAGCAAGCAGTTACCCGCTACAGAGCATCAGTAATTGATTTTTTTGAAGAATACACACAATTTCTAAAAAGTCAAGAAAATATAGAATAGCCTAAAACCAATATACAAGGACACCATGAATCGGTGTCTGAAAAACGAATAGCTAATAATAAACAGCTCTCTATTTGCAAAGACTGCAGGTAGAGGGCTGTTTGTTCCACTTCAGATATTTTAAGTTTGCCATTGTCACGGTTGAAAGAAGTGGTTTTCCAGTTTCCCTTTCAGCATGAATTGTTTGTAAGTTGCTTTTCGACATGATGAGGTCTCTTTTTTTCTTTTAAGTCACCTAACCGCACTACCCTGCATCCGTAGCACAGATCACGCTGTCAACATCCGGGCGGTGCATGAGCTTTTGCAGGATGCCAAACTGCTTTTTGGTGCTGGCAGACACCAGATACTGCCACTTCTGCGGTAGGATGGGCAAGTCTGCAATACTCCACTTGACGTATTTGGCATCATAAACATTGGGCGGTGCCAGTTCCACCAGATGACCAACGCACCAGCTGACGAGATAGCCGTTGCCCTCAAGGTAGCCGTCCTGCCGGTTGGTTGCACCGAGGACTTTGGCGTAGGACATGGCAACCGACGGTTTTTCTGCCACGATCAATTTTGCGATAAGAATCCCTCCAATCTGTTTCGGATTGCAATATGTACGGCGCAAAACGCCGCCTTAAAATCAGATAGGTTCGGTGTCCTGCTCGTCCGGGGCTTCGCCCTCATCCGGCATATCGGTCGGAATCTCAAAGTCGCCCTTGTCCTCAGTGTAGTTTGCATCGGGGTCAAGGGCTTCTTTTTCGGCCTGCTTTTTCTGCTTCTGCTTTGCGAAAGCGTAGAAAATGCCGCCTGCCGCCAGCGCAATCAGCACCACACCCAGAAAGCCGGATGCGATCTTTGTGACCTTGTTTTCCTTGGGCTGTTCTTCGCCGGATGCCGCCGCTTCTTCTGCGGCTTTCTTGGCTTCTTCCTCGGCTTTCAGCTTATCCTGTTCTGCCTGCGCCGTTGCTTCCTTTTCAGCGGTATAGGCATCCGCATCTTCTTCCTCCATCAAAGCCAGAAGATCAGCTTCGTCCACAAGGTTCATAAAGTGGACGGTCTGCTGTCCTTTGGCGTTGCGGTCGATGACCAAGTAGAACGTATTGCCCGACTTGCTGACCAGCGTAATAAACTGCTGACCGCTGCCGTCGGAATAGTCGGTGTGGTAGTCGTCTACCAGCGTCAGATTGCCCTCCGGGGTCAGGGCACCAGAGGTTTCGTCCGTGACGGTGACAACATCTTCCTCCACGACTTCCGGCAGAACCGGCTGCTCCACCGGGGCGGCTTCGCCTCAAAGGCAAAGGCGGGAGCCGCCATACCAACGCACAGTGCCGCCGATACCAGCAGCGCACCCAGTTTCTTAATCTTCATCTGCATCGACCTCCTTCTCAAAAGTTGCACCCACGGCAGACAGCGCAGCCGGGTTCGGGGTGGCGGTTGCCGACTGCCGCAGCAAGGCAGCAAGCTGTTCCGGCGTGACCTTTGCAGTCCGCACCATCTCGTTGACCTCGGCGGAATCCTCCTCCTGAATGCGCCGCTCCAAAATCTCGATACGATTGTTCAGTTTGATGCGGCGTTCCTTCTCTTTTGCCAACATCGCCCGCAGCTTATCCGATTTTTCGCTCATAAAACTCCTCCAATCATTTTGAAAGCCGTCCGAACCCGGCGAGATGCTTCTCCCAGTAGGACGAGTGAATGTTTGCGTACTTGATGGGGTCGCCAGCGGACACCATCATCCCATTTCCGAGGTAGATTCCGACATGGCTTTTCCCCGGTGTATCATACGTCCCTTCAAAGAAAACAAGGTCGCCGGGCTTTGCTTCGGCCTCGCTGATGTGCTGGCTCTTATTCCACAAGCCGTTGGCGGTAGTGCGCCCCACATCGTAGCCGTTCTGGTTGTACACCCAGCAGACGTAGCCGGAGCAGTCAAAGCCTGTTTCCGGGGTGGAACCGCCCCACACATAGGGCGTGCCCACATACTTTTGGGCTTCCTTGTAGATGGCGGCAAATTCGCTGTCGGTCAGGGCTTCTGCCGGAACCTGATAGTCGATGCCCGGTGTGCCGGAGCCATCGGAGCCACCGGGCGGCAAGCCTCCATTAAAAAGATAAGGTCTGCCGCCCAAGGTGTCCTGAAAAATCTCGTACCGTTTCCATTGGTCGGCATTCAATTCTTCCCGGATAACGACTTCCAGCCCTTTGTTCACCAGCTTTGTGTGAAAAATGCGGTACTCATAGGGCACCTGCGTGGGAACAGGGATTCCTGCCGGGCTGATGACCCAGACGGTCTTATACCGTATCTGCACCTCCACCCATGTGGTCAGCTTGTACTGCTTTTTGAAGGTCTCCTTCAACTTGCCCTGTACCTCCGACCGGGTGTAGTCGTCGTAGAGTGTGGTCAAATACGAAGTGAGCTGCCACGGGTCATGCTCGATGGGTCAAGGTGATACTGGTACTCGTTGTAGCCGGG
>ENA-OQAA01000619-OQAA01000619.1-human-gut-metagenome-genome-assembly--contig:-NODE-619-length-23050-cov-2.966148_pt1 | contig 23050 bp, 36 predicted proteins | sample MGYA00242489_ERZ504515 | MGnify/ENA primary metagenome ERZ504515 (study PRJEB26092, sample SAMD00036237) | human gut metagenome | host: Homo sapiens | study: EMG produced TPA metagenomics assembly of... | reverse complement strand
GTTCCGGCGGGGCTTATTAAAGTGCCCCTAATCACAGAACTGCCATTCTGAATTTTTCAAAAAGTCGGCAGATTGGCACTTTGGGCAGACATATTCATTTTTGAATTACAGTTTGCGGAAACTCAAGAAATCCTCATTCCTGCTGCACTGTAATGGTCTTTTTCTTACAGATTTTATTTCTTGCTGTCTACGCTTTTCTTCTTTTTTTCTCATACATTCTACATCTATTTCATAAATGGTGTTTTCTTCTTCCACCAGTTTTGTTTTGAACTCTTCCATACTATTTCCCTCTCTTTCTCTATATTCTATGAGAGCCAGATGCAAAAGGTCATAAACTGCTCTGCATTTACATATAGTGTAAAAATTCAGTTCACAGGGAGGTCCGACTATGGATTCCCAGTCCTTCTTAGATGAGATGATTGAGGAAGACTCTGTTCAGATTTTAAAAGCAGCGCTTCCTTATTTGCCTGCTTCTGGGCAATCCTTTGTCTCCATTTTCGCTAAATTCTGGAGCTTCAAAATACCATTCGTCTTTTTGCCGGTTCTAACGATAGAGTACAACTGTGCGCCCAGTCTCAGGAAAAAACAAATCCTCTGGAAATGCTTACGGCTTGCAGTAATGTGTGTCACGGCGCTGTAAAAGAACGCTTAGACAATCTCATTAGCACAATCGCTATGATACAAATGTTTGAATTATCCCAAAATCAGGAAAGGAGTCAGCCGCCTTATGAATAATGCCAGAAATCCTTCTATGCAGAAAAAAAACATCCAGGAAGGCAATACTTCCTGATGAATCATCCCAATCTTGCTGATATTGATATGTCAAAGCTTGCTTTACTGAACACGCTTGCAGGACAGGGCGCTGGTAAAACTCCAAACGAGCTACTCCCTTTCCTCATGTCCGCCGTTTCAAAAGGGAAATCGAAAGGTATGCAATTTAATCCCCAGGAAATGGAACGTATTATCCAGGTATTAAAAATTGGCAAATCCCCTGAAGAGGTTCAGCGTATGGAACATATTATTCAAATGATGAAACTGATGGGGTAAAGATTATTCTCTGTCTTTTTGTTGAAAATTTTCCAGTATACACTCCCGCAGCAGTACCAGGCATAGGCAACAGCCTGTTCTCTGATGCTGCTCCGGTCCCCTTGAAAGTGATGCTCCTGTACACAGTTTTCCTTTTAAGGTGCAGCCTATGAAAACCGTTCCTACAGGAACATTTTCTCCGCCATCTGGTCCTGCAAATCCGGTAACAGAAAGTGCTGCATCTGCTCCTGTAGCAAAAGCGCCTCCTTTTGCCATTTCTTTCGCACATTTTTCACTTACTGCCCCATGTTTTTTCAAGGTGCTTTTTTTTACCATGGCATAGCGTTTTTTTTGCTTTATTGGAATACGTAATAAATCCCTGCTTAAACACAGCAGAAGCCCCTGGAACATCTACAATTCTAGCAGATAAGGCGCCTCCTGTACAAGACTCTACGGTAGTTACAGTAAGCCCCTGATTTTTCAAAAGTTCTACTACCACAGTCTCCAGATGTTTGTCCTGCTCTGTGGTATAAATATGGGCTCCAAAGCGTAGCTTCAACTCTCGTATCAAGGCTTTTCTTTCTTTTCTGGTTTCTTTTTCTTCTCCTTTAGAGGTAACCAGCAAATGCACTTCTCCTGGCATGGTTTCCATAGTAAGGGTGAGGTTCCCCTCTGTTTTTGTCAAATCCTCAATCATTGCATTTACCTGGGCTTCTTCCAGTCCGCACAGCTTCATGGTTTCTGTCATTTTTTTCACTTCCTTTTAATCCTGCATGCTCAGTACACTTTTATTTTTCACAATATAATCAATAAGAGAAATAATGGTAAGAGCCACTGCAATCACAACAAACAGAGTAATGGCTCCCTGGAACACCTGATTGTCCAGATTCATAATCATCAAAATAATCATAATCATCTGGGAAACCGTTTTAAATTTTCCCCAATAGCTGGCAGCAATCACAATACCATTGTCTGCTGCAATTAAACGAAATCCGCTGATAATAAATTCTCTGGCAATGATAATAATGGTAATCCACGCCGCAAGCTGTCCGGTTGCAGTAAAACAAATAAGAGCAGAGCATACCAGCAGTTTATCTGCCAATGGGTCCATAAATTTTCCAAAATTGGTGACCAGATGATATTTTCTGGCCAGATATCCATCCAGAGTGTCGGTAAGGCTGGCAATAACAAAAATAGCCAGGGCAATCCACTTATCTGCGCTTCCGGTAATGTCATACATTAAAAAAGCAACAAAAAAAGGAATCATAATAATTCTTGCTATGGTAAGTTTATTCGGTGTATTCATCTTCTAATTCTCCTATCAAATCATATTCCAGAGCTCCCGTCACATGAACTCTGGCAAAATCTCCTGACATCAACTCTCTGTCTGTATTCACGAAAATATACCATCCACATTTGGAGCATCTCCATAGGTGCGGGCAACATAAGCATTTTCATCTGCTACCTTGCCTTCAATCATAACCTCCACTACAGAGCCGATTTTTGCATTTCCCTTATCCAGAGAAATCTCCTGCTGAAGTTCCATAAGTTCTGCCTGCCGGTCCAGTTTCACTTCCTCATCTATCTGATCCGACATTTTCGCAGCCGGAGTATCTTCCTCAGGGGAATAGGTAAACACTCCAAGGCGGTCAAATTCCATGGTGTCAATAAACTCCATTAATTCCTCATGGTCTTCCTGGGTTTCTCCCGGAAATCCGGTAATCAGAGTAGTTCTTAACAGAATATCGGGGATTTCCTTTCTAAGAGTTTCTACAATATCCACTAACTCCTGTTTGGTGGTTCTTCTTCCCATTTTCTTCAGAATCTTATCACTGCAGTGCTGAATAGGCAAATCCAGGTAGTGACATATTTTCGGCTCTTCCTTCATAGTCTGAATCAGTTCCGGATAGATTTCCTCCGGGTAACAATACAAAATGCGAATCCACTGAATTCCTGAAATTTTGCACAGTTTTTTCAGCAAAATATGCAGACTTTTCTCCCCGTATAAGTCTTTTCCATAAACTGTGGTCTCCTGGGCCACCAGTATCAGTTCCCGCACTCCCTGATCAGCCAGATACTGAGCCTGCTCCAAAAGCTGCTCCATGGGAACACTTCGAAAGCTGCCACGCAGCTTTGGAATAATGCAGTAGGTGCAATGCTTATCACAGCCTTCTGCAATTTTCAGATATTCAAAATATCCTCCTGTGGTCACTACTCTTTTTTTGCTGTTTTTTGGAAGGCTGTTAATATCCTTAAATTTCAGAAAACTTTCTCCCTCAAAAATATGATCCAAAGCAGCCAAAATCTCATCATAGCTGGCAGTTCCCAGCACTCCGTCAACCTCCGGAATCTCCTGTACAATTTCTTCTTTATAACGCTGTGCCAGGCATCCGGTGACCAGGAGCGCCTTCAGACTGCCTGTTTCCTTATATTTTGCCATTTCTAAAATGGTATTGACACTTTCTTCCTTTGCATCATGGATAAACGCACAGGTATTAATCACAATGACTTCTGCTTCTGTTTCATCATTGGTAATCTCATAGCCGCGTTCCACCAGCATACCAAGCATTTCCTCAGAGTCTGCCAGGTTTTTATCGCACCCAAGAGAAATAAACAATACTTTTTTCATGTATCCTCCTATTTTTCACAGATGGTAGAAAGGACTACCTGCATCTACTGCCGGCAGCCCTCTGCACCCTATTCCTGTTCTTCTGTTGTTTCTTCTTCCTCTGGAAGAATGTTTACTTTTCCTTTGTAGATTTCCTCCACAGCAGTAGAAAGTGGTTTTTTTCCATCTGTGCGAACCATAGCCTCTTTTCCGGCAATCAGTTGTCTGGCTCTTTTGCTGGTTGCCAGAACAACAGAGTAACGGCTGGTTACTAATGGTTCGTCTTCCATTTCTGCTCCTTCGTTAATTGCTTCCATTAATTCTGTGTAAGATGGATGTATCATTCTTCTTCTCCTTTCTCAAATACAGCGATTTCCTCTGTGATCTCTTTAATGAAGTCCCTGCGGTTTTTCACTGTCTCGTGCTGACTCTGGATAATTGCATGCATCTTGTCAACACATTCTTCAATCTGATCATTAATCAATATATAATCATACTCAGACATACCTTCCGCTTCTTCGGAGGCTCTTCTGAGTCTTGATTCAATTACGTCCATGGTCTCTGTTCCACGGTTTACCAGACGGCGTTTCAGTTCTTCTGCTGTAGGCGGCGTCACAAACAGCAGCAGGGTATCCGGAAGTTTTTTCTTCACTTTTAAAGCTCCCTGAATCTCAATTTCCAGAATTACATCTTTTCCTGCGTTTAGCTGCTTCTCCACATAGGCCTTTGGCGTACCGTAATAATTCTCTACATACTGGGCGTATTCAATCAGCGCGTCCTGTAAAATCAGTTCTTCAAACTCCTGTTTGGTATGGAAAAAATATTCTCTTCCGTGTTCCTCTCCCGGTCTCGGCGCTCTGGTGGTAGCTGAAACAGACAATGCATAATTGTCATATTTTTCCATAAGGCGCTTCATAAGCGTTCCTTTTCCAGCACCGGAGAATCCGGAAACAACTACTAAAATTCCTTTCTCAGCCATCATATTCCCCTTTTGTCTCATTTTCTGTAAAAACTCCAAACCGTTTCGCTATGGTTTCCGGCTGCAGTGCAGACAGGACCAGCATATCTCCGTCTGTTACCAGAACAGCTTTGGTTTTCCTTCCCTGGGTGGCATCTACCGCCCTTCCGGACTCCTTGGCAGCCTGAACCAGACGCTTAATGGGCGCTGCATCCGGGCTCACCACTGCTACAACCTTATCCATATTTACAACGTTTCCAAATCCGATATTTAATAGCTTTGCCACTGCCTGATCCTTCTTCCCTGCTTATTCAATGTTTTGAATCTGCTCACGGATTTTCTCTATCTCTGTTTTTAAATCGATAGCAAGATTGGAGGTTTCCAGGTCATTTGCTTTTGATAAAATGGTATTTGCCTCCCGGTTCATTTCCTGAGCAATAAAATCCAGCTTTCTGCCAATGCCTTCCTTTTCAGTCAAAACCTGTTCCATATGGTGGATATGACTTCTTAATCGGACAGTTTCCTCATCTGTGCAGATCTTATCTGCAAATAATATGACTTCTGCCGCAATCCGGCTTTCTTCCATCTGGGTATCTGCCAGGAGCTCTTTTACTTTTGTCTCCAGCTTCTCCCTGTATTCTCTTAGAATCTCCGGTGAACGGTTTTCTACCTGCTGCACCTTTTCCTCCATGCCATGGAGCTTCTCCAGTATATCCTGGCGAAGATGCGCGCCTTCCTTAGTTCTGGTTTCTACAAACTGTATGGCAGCCCTGCGGATGGTCTCCTCCAGAAAACTCCAGAGCTCCTTCTCATCCTGGGTCTGTTCTTCCATGGTAAAGACCTCCGGATAACGGGAAAGTTCCGCCGCACTGATTTTGCTGTCCAGATGAAAGGTATCTCCAATCTGTCTTAAATACTCCAGATACTGTCCTGCAATCTCCTGGTTGTATTTCACAGAAACCCTGCTCTGGGTATAATCCTCATAGGTAACAAACAAATCCACCTTGCCTCTCTGGATATATTCCTTCAGCAAAGTCCGGATTGCCGCCTCAAAAACACTGAGTTTCTTTGGCATTCTCATGTTAATATCCAGATAACGGTGGTTTACGGATTTCATCTCCACTGTAATCTTTTTTTCTTCATCCAATAGCTCTGCTCTGCCAAAGCCGGTCATGCTTTTCATCATGTTTAAAACTCTTTCTTATGTCTTTTATTTACCATAAGGCATAAACATACATGATTATTATAATTCAATCCCTGATACCCGTCAAATACTTTTTGCCTGTAGAGAAAATTTGTGCTAAAATAAAACGAGTTCTCATTCCCAAAACATTGAAAAAGGAGAAAATTATGGCATTTGACGGAATTACCATAGCAAACATGGTAAAAGAATTTCAGGAAACCATCGTGGGAGGAAAAATCAACAAAATTGCCCAGCCCGAACCGGATGAGCTTTTGATTACCATAAAAAATAATAAAACTCAGTACCGGCTTTTGATTTCTGCCAGTGCATCCCTCCCTCTGATTTATTTTACAGACAAAAATAAAACCAGTCCTTTAACAGCGCCAAACTTTTGTATGCTTCTTCGGAAACATATTGGAAGCGGACGCATTACTGCTGTGACCCAGCCGGATATGGAACGGGCTATTGAGTTTCGCATTGAACACTTAAATGAACTAGGTGACCTGTGTTTTAAAACCCTGGTGGTGGAAATCATGGGAAAACACAGTAACATTATTTTCTTAAATGAAGAGCGGATGATTCTGGACAGTATTAAACATGTATCCTGTAATGTAAGCTCTGTGCGGGAAGTGCTTCCGGGAAGAAATTATTTCCTGCCCAAAACCCAGGATAAATACAATCCTCTTACTGTATCGGAACAGGAATTTTTTGATACAGTCTATACAAAACCAGTTCCTGTGGCAAAGGGAATTTATACCTCTCTTACAGGAATCAGCCCCTGTATTGCAGAGGAAATCTGTTTCCGGGCATCCATTGACGGCAGCGCTTCCTGCCAATCCTTAGACCAGCCTGCCAAAGAACATTTGTACCACACCTTTGCCAGAACCATGGAAGAAATCTCCCACTGGGAATTTCAGCCAAACATTGTGTATACCAAAGACCAGGAGCCTGTAGAATACGGCGGCATTGCCCTGACTAAATATCAGGGGTTCCCGGTAAAACATTTTGATTCTATGTCTCAGGTATTGGAGCAGTATTATGCGGAAAAAGATAAAATCACCCGAATCCGCCAGAAGTCCTCAGACCTTCGGCGCATTGTCCAGACTGCACTGGAACGGAACCGGAAGAAATTCGACCTCCAGACCAGACAGATGAAAGATACAGAAAAGATGGAGAAATACAAGGTTTATGGGGAATTAATCAATACCTATGGCTACAATCTGGAAAGTGGATGTAAGTCCTTCCAGGCTTTGAATTACTACACAAATGAAGAAATCACCATTCCTCTGGACCCTACCCTGACGCCTCAGGAAAACGCAAAAAAATATTTTGACCGCTATAACAAACTAAAACGTACTGCTCAGGCTTTGGAGGAACAGCTTCAGGATACAGAAGAAGAAATCCAGCATTTGGAATCTATCAGCACAGCCCTGGATATTGCTCTTTTAGAAAGTGATTTGTCCCAGATTAAGGAGGAACTGCAGGAATATGGCTATATTAAAAAGCATTCTGTGGGAAAGAAAAAAGCTCTGGCAAAATCAAAACCATTGCACTATATTTCCAGCGACGGATATGATATCTATGTAGGAAAAAACAATTATCAGAACGAAGAGCTGACCTTTAAATTTGCCACTGGCAATGACTGGTGGTTCCACGCAAAAAAAATGGCAGGCTCTCATGTGATTGTAAAAAGCAGGAATGAAGAGCTGCCTGACAGAACCTTTGAAGAAGCAGGCCGACTGGCTGCCTATTATTCCAGCGGACGAACTGCCCCAAAGGTAGAAATTGACTATATTCAGAAAAAACATGTAAAGAAACCAAACGGTTCCAAACCAGGATTTGTGGTGTATTACACCAACTATTCCCTTATGATTGAGCCGGATATCTCCGGGCTGAAGCTTCTGAGTGAATAAAGAAAAGGGGCACCCCCCTTTTCCTTAAATTCCTTTTCGGTAAAGCATATAAGAATATACATAAGGCACAACAAGCAGCAGAGCAATGGTTATTCCCATAACCGGAAGCACAAGATTCTGTGGCAAAAACGCCATGGCTATCATTGCAATTCCTGCTGCAATCCACAAAAAGGCGGCTACATGATGGGTCCGTCTCCAGTTTTCATCACTGTTAAGGGCCCAGGGTGTCTTAATTCCTGTGGTATAACTTCTTCTTGTTTTTGGAAAATAATTTCCCATTGCCACAAATAAGATTCCAATTAAAACAGGTATCACTCTGCTGATGGGAATCTCATATCCCATGCCCCATAAAATTGTCATAGGAATAATCACCACAGACATTACCGGAATCATCCATTTTCCCAAAACTTTCATCATGCTTCCAATATTCTGCCTCTTTGGATCCGTATTCATACCAAAATGTACCAATGCGTTAATCAAGGCAAAAAGCAAAGGCATGCCAAACACAGTAAATTCCTTTGGCATATACTGTCCTACAGTACCGTCTGAATACCATTTCGTAGGAATTTCCAGGGGCAATTTCTTGTACACCAGCAGTCCGAAAACCAGCGGCAGCAAGCATATAATGGTTGAAATAAGAAATTCTTTACTTGTCTTCTTCATGATTCTTCCCTCCAAACTGTGATAACCACAACATTACTTCTTCAAATACTGAAATATTAATTTCATAAAACACAAAATTTTTGTACTTTGATTCCAGAATCAAATGTGCCTTTTTTAATTGTGACAAATGATAAGAGACCGTTGCCTGAGTCATATCAAACTCCCTGGCAATATCCCCTGCGGACTTTTTTCCGTCTTTTAACAGCACCAAAATCTGTCTCCTCACAGGATCCGAAAGCGCCTTAAAAGTTTCTGCAAATCCCAAAACATCCACTCCTTTCAAAATTTTATTTAGAAATATTTCTAATAGATAGTAGCACAGTTATATACAAAAGGCAACACCTATTTAGAAAATATTCTAAATAGGTGTTGCCCAAACCTTCGTTGTATGCGATACACTAATCTGTTTGTATCATCAATTCTTCTGCTCCAAAAGCCACTTAATTCACCTTTTAATGGTTCTGGTTTTCCAATTCCCGTAACTTATTACGTTCCACATCTTTTAACAGTGCATTAATACGTTTTAACGTTTTTTATCTTGTGTTTGCCAATACAGGTAATCTTCCCATGCTTCGTCAAACCATATTTTTCTCATTCATCCTCTGCCTCAATCAACTCATGCTCTATACCGTTTCCGGCATTTAAAGCATTTACCCCACGTTGCAAATACGCCATATTACTGTCTGAATAAAAAGGATCCACAGAAACTTCAAAAGGTATCCGTTTTTCTCTTCCGACTTTTTTTGCAAAAATGGTAAATGCTGCACTCATAGAAAGCCCCAACTCTGAACAAGCTTCCTCCATTCTTTTCTTCACATCCGCATCTAAACGGAAATTTACATTTACTGCCTGTGCCATATATAACACCCCTTTCTCTATAAACAGTATACGCAAAGATAAAGAAAAATGCAAGTATTTTTCTTTATCTCCACATCATAAGCGCAAAGCAAAATATTCCACTATAATATAGACTCAGCGCCAGGTAATCCGCCGGCTTAGATAGTTTCTTAAAAAATCCTTTCCCTACCATCATATCCGAAATGCTAAACAGCACAGCCCCAATTCCCGCAAAAAGATATCGGCTCCCCAACTGTCCCGGAAGCATCACTGCTATAGACGTCATTCCCATGAGAATTCCCGGATACAATGTCATGAGATACAGCGTGGGATTTTTCTTTCCAAGCTGCAATTCCCTGCGAAACAAGAAAAGCGTCATCCCCCAAAGCACCAACCATAAAACCACTGTTTTCCAGTTTACCGCCGCCCTTTTCAGAAACCAGAAAACCAAAACTCCATGTCCTATTCCAAATACTGCCATTCCTATAAAAAACTGCACTTCCAAAAGAGCATCTGCAAAAAGGAAGAAAATCAATGCCGTCAAAAGCCATATTTTTTCCATCCCCTGTTGATTTCCCGCAAATCTGATCCCTAAAATTCCTGTGCATACTACCATCCAGGTGCAGAGACATTTTGGCACAATATTCCAGGGCTTTTTGTCCCATTCTTTCAATTTAAAGTGCATGCTCATGCATCCAAGCATCACCGGAATACAAATAACACACCATAACCACAGCTTCATACTTCACCTCCAAAAACCTCATAGGCAGTGTAAACCTCCTCTAAATGATACCCAAGTTTCTTTGCCAGTGCCGCTGACTCCAGGTTATGCGCATCCCAGTTTGGATACCAGCCGCGCTTTAAACACTCCAAAATCAGCCTGGAGCAGCAAGCATAGGCAAGCCCCTGCCTTCTCCAATCTTCTCTGGTGTCCACTTCAATCTCAATTCCTTTAGAATAACTGGAATAAGAACTGGCTCCTGCCAGAATTTCTCCGTCTTTTACTGCCAGAACTCCCAGTCCCAGCTTTTTAAAAACAACGAAATCCTCATACAATGCAGTAAAATCCCTGCTCCATTCCTGTTCTCTTGACAAATAAAAAAGTGCCTCATCCATACAGACAAGAGTAACTCCCTCTGGAATAGATGCAGCTGCTTTTTCTAAAATTTCCCGCAGGAAAATACCGGGTTCTTTTTTCATCCTGTACCTAGTAATCTTCCGACATCTTGTTCCATAGTATTGTTCTATCATCCCTTCCCACTCTGCATCCTGTGGAACCAGAATACGATAGGTTTCCCTGGATTCTTTTGGCCAGTAAGCTATCAAAACCTCATCAGGTTTTCCTGCAAAAAAGGTAAAGTCCCCCAGTACCGCCATTGCAGAATCCAGTCTTTCCCCTTCTTTTCCATACACTTTTCCCATGATTTTTTCACAGCAGGAACGAACCATGGTTTTCCGCGTATTTCCAAAAACACGCTCCAAAATTTCCTGGTTTTCTATCACTACAACAGCCTGTTTTTCTTGCTTCATGTCTTCTAAAATTCCCCTTTATGTTTCTCAAAAAACTCCCGATACACTCTCACATTTTCCAGTTCTGTCCAGCGTTTCACATCCACAGGGTCTTCATCCAGGTCATAAATTTTGGCGCCTTTGATTGCCAGAAGGAAGGGAGAATGGGTGGATATAAAAAACTGACATCCAAAGAAACGGGCAGAATCTTCCAGAAACCTGGCAAGTTCTATCTGTTTTTGCGGAGAAAGACTGTTTTCCGGCTCATCCAGAATGTAAAGCCCGTCTTCTTCAATCTGCTCGCTAAAATAACGGTATGCGCTCTCTCCATTAGAATATTCCCGCACATTATCCATCAGGGATTTCCGTACAAACTGAGACTGTGTATTCCTTCTGGATAAATTGACCTGCTTTAATCTGTCATAATCTGCCATGGAACGGAACTTAAAATCCGAATATTTTGCATCCAGATATTCCTGAAATAATTCCTCTCGTTTTACATCAATTCCCTGATTTAATTGTCGGATATTCAGCATATAATCAAACACATCATCACTGGTAATAATCTTGATTTCTCCTGGACGCCGGATGCCATATTCCACCTCACACAAATCCAGATAGTCTCCGTAAAAATTGCTTTTATTATATAAAGTTTCTCTCTTTGCCTTTATTTTTTCTGCCACTACATTTAAAGCAGTAGACTTTCCGGAACCATTTCCCCCATAAAGAATGGTAATGGGTTCAAAGTCAATCTGCCGAAAATGATGTTTGGTTAAAATCTGAAACGGATAAAAAGAATCATAGCAATTTCTTTTTATCCTCATGGCAAAATCCCATTCCATGTCCTCATCAGGAAACCGAAAACATTGAATATATTTCTGTTCCATAGCCCTTTCTCCCTTTGGTAATTTCTTATTTTGTCTTATAGATTTCCTCCATGCTGTCTAATTCTTCCGCCAGTTGTTCTTCAAAAGGCGTCTCACCTTTGCTAAGCTCCATCACATCGAATTCACCATAATAAACCTGGTCAATCTCTTCTGTTTTTCCCAGGAACATACGGTCAAACTTTTCTTTTTCTGAGGATATATGCGGCTTAATATATCTTGTCCATGGATTATCATAATAATAAAAACATACCACGTTACATGCCTTCCCGTCCTTTTCTACGGATATAGGATTGATTCCTACTGTACCATCGAAATCATCTCCCGTATACTCCACATACAGATTTCCATCCTCTTCTTTTAAAGAGAACGTACTGCTGTCATAGGGAATATACAGTTCCGGAAGTACCAGCCCACTGTAAATTCCTGCCAGGACTCCAAGAGTTGCCAGGACAGATAACCCTCCTATTTTTACCTTCTTTGTCAACCATTTATTTTTCCATGTTTTCAATGCGGCCTGATCCAGCTTCCAAACATTTTCATGAACCGGCAGCACAACGCTTTTTTTCATCATTTCCGCTTCTTTTCTACAGTCTTCACAGGTAAAAAGGTGTTCCTCTACCAGCTCTTTTGTCTCTTCGCACACTGCCTCATCTACATAAAGCGGAAGTATATCTCTGATAATGTTACAACTGATCTCTTTCATGTTCTAAACCCTCCATATACGCTATAATCTGTTTTTTCCCTCTGTAAAAAGTGACTCTGGCCCAACCGGCGCTTTTCCCGAAAATAGCGCCAATCTTCTCAAATGGCAGTTCCCCAAAAACTCTAAGATTAAACACTTCCTTATAGGGTTCTTCCATTTGGTGAAGAAATTTGTGAATAAGAAAAGCGGTTTCTTCCTCTGCCAGACGTTCTTCTATACAGGGAAAATCATCTGTACAGTTCTTCGGCAGTTCGTATTCCACATAGTGCTTTTGCTGTCTGCAATGGGTATAAAAGCTATTTTTTGCAATGGTAAAAAGCCAGGCTCTAATATCTTTTTTTCCATCATAAGAATCAATGGCTTTTAATGCTTTGGTAAAGGTTTCCTGTGTAATCTCCTCTGCAAGCCCCTCTTGTGTGGTCAGACTCCTTACATACAAAAACACATCCTTAAAATACTCCCTGTAGATTTGTTCAAAATCCACGCTTCCTTCACCCCCTTTCACTTTAATAACGTATCAGGGTTTAAAACGTTACAATCCTTTTCATATTTCTAAAATAATGTTCAGCTTTCCCTCCTCATACTTTGCGTAAATCCTGCCGCCTATGTGCAGGTCATCTTCAATGATTGCAATAGTTTTCATATAAGCTCCTTCAGTTTTATCAAAATCCGTGTCAAAAACTCTCCTTCGTCCTGTATCACCAAATCATTCATTCCCATTTCATAAGCATAACCTTCCAACTCTAAATGATGTTCCCTTGCATATTGCAACATTTTTTCGTACATCAGCGGAATCTCTTCCCATGCTCCCTTCACACAGCCACACAAATACTGTCCTCCTGGTCTTAAAAAGACATCTTTTCTTTTTCTGTTATCCAGGGCAATGGTGAAAAATCCATCATACTGTTCCCATGCTCCTTTTCTCACCTTATCTATGGAAATATAGCTTCCAATTCCTACTCTGCACTGCTGCATTCCCCAGGTTTCTTTTGCGTAGGAAAACACCCTGGCCATATCTTCTTCCTGGGATAAAAATGGAATTTTAAGTAATCTTTCCTGTTTACATTGTGTAACATAAATTCCTTTTTCCAGTTCTTTGCTGCTTAATAAAAGGTCTTCTTTTTTTCTTTCCAACAGTTGTTTTGTCTGTTTTAAACGGTCCATGTTTTGCTGAATTTCTAAGATTTTTTCATCTGCAATTTTCAAAAAATCCTCTGAATTGGGGTGATTTATATAAGTTTTTATTTCCTCAATGCTCATGTTTAAATCCTTAAACATACGGATGTATTCAAATTCTAAACTCTGTGAACTATCATAATAACGGTATCCGTTTTCCCCTTTGGTGCCAGGAGAAAACAAACCAATGGTATCATAATAATGCAAGGTTCTTTTATTTACTCCATGAAGTTTTGCAAACTGCGCTGTGGTCAGTTTTACATTTCTTACATTCAATCAGTTCTCCTCCCAAGCTGCCAGAAGCTACCGCACTGGCTGCTGCTACATTTAAAGAGTCCACGCCATGAGACATAGGAATTTTCACTGTATAATCGCAATCCGCAATGGTTGTTTGTGCCAGACCATCCCCTTCTGTCCCAAGAATCACCGCCAGCCTTTCCTCTTTCATAAGTCTTTTGTCATCAATACTGACGGAATCTTCACATAGCGCCATGGCTGCTGTATGAAATCCCAGTTTCTTTAAAACCCCAAGGCCTTCCTCTGGCCAGGAAAGGTTTTTGGGAACTTTTGTCCATGGTATCTGAAATACGGTTCCCATACTCACTCTGGCTGCCCTTCGATAGAGTGGGTCACTGCAGCCTCTGGTAAGAAGCACTGCATCCATATGAAGCGCTGCTGCAGAACGAAAAATAGCCCCCACGTTCGTAGGATTGACTACTTCTTCCAAAACCGCAATCCGCTTTGCTCCCCTGCAAATTTCTTCAATGGAAGGAAGGGGCGGGCGGCGCATAGCGCAGAGCATTCCTCTGGTAAGGGGAAAACCTGTAAGGTTAGACAAAAGTGAAAAAGTCCCTGTAAAAACAGGAATCTGTCCGCATCTTTCCAGCACTTCCTTTGCTTCTCCTTCAATCTGCTTCTCCTCCACCAAAGCAGAAATCGGTACACATCCAGCGTCCAGCGCCCGGGCAATCACCTTGGGACTCTCTGCAATAAAAATCCCTTCTTTCGGCTCATAATATCTCAAAAGCTGAACCTCTGAAAGCCTGGCATAGCAATCTAATTGGGGTATTCCTAAATCCTGTATTTTTATGATATTCGGCATATCAAATTCCTTCCTACTTTGCTTTTTTGTCATTGTACCAATGGCAACATTGGCTTGAATTGCACTTTGTGCAATCATTATACCATACCCCTAAAATTCATTCTATTATTTTTTAGAATAACTGAAAAAAATTGAATATTTCTGTTCATTTTCTATTTTGTTTATGCTCTTTTGGTGTTATAATGTTCTTATCAAATAATGTTAGGAGGGTGTGTTACTATGTTGACAGCAAAGCAAAACATGATTGAATGCATGAAAGGAAGCAAAGGAAATCCAGACCGGTACGTGAACCAGTATGAAGCAGTAAAACTGCTGTTTCATCCTTTTATGTTTGAGAGTCCTTTACTTCAGGAAGGTATGGAAAATGTAAAGAATGCCTGGGGTGTTACAAACTCTTTCCCTAAAGGAGTTCCCGGTGCATTTCCTGTACATACTCCGGATAAAATCGTGGTAAAAGACATTGAACACTGGAGAGATTATGTAAAAGCGCCATCCCTGGATTTCTCCCAGGAGCAATGGGATCAGTGCAAAGCCATGTATGACGCAGTAGACGGTGACAAAGCCTTTAAAGCAGCTTTTGTAGCTCCAGGACTTTTTGAACAAAGCCACCACCTCTGTGAATTGGTGAATGCGCTCACTTATTATATTGAGTACGAAGATGAGATGCATGACCTGATTAAATATCTTACAGAATGGGAATTGAAACTGGCAGAAGGCATTTGTTCTAATCTCCATCCTGATATGCTTTTCCATCACGATGACTGGGGCAGCTATACCAGCACCTTTATCAGTGTTCCCATGTTTGAAGACTTCTTTATAGAACCATATAAAGAAATCTATGGCTACTACAAGAGCCATGGGGTAGATTACATTGTTCACCACTCAGACAGTTATGCTGCCACTCTGGTTCCATCTATGATTGAAATGGGCATTGATGTTTTCCAGGGATGTATGGAAACCAATAAGGTGGATGAACTTCTTCCGAAATACGGAGATCAGATTTCTTTCATGGGATGTATTGAAAATATTATCTGTGACAAAGAAGACTGGACAGACGAAAGCGTGGAAACCTATGTCCGCCAGGTATGTGATAAATATGGCTATAAGAGCTTTATTCCTTGTATCTGCCAGGGTGGTCCTGGGTCTGTATACAAAGGTGTATATGCTTCTATCACCAATACCATTGATAAGATTAATAAGGAAAAATTCGGCATAGAACACCCTGAAGAACAGCGTGTACCTATTGATATTATGTTCTGATTTTTCCTGAATATCTAAAAAGAATAGTTCTATATTTCCTGTTGCTTCTACAGCCTCAACCTCTGAAATATAGAACTATTTTTTAATGATTTTTCTCTTTCGCGCGATAGGTTTGGATATCCATAAGCTGTGCATGGATACATTTTTCCATTAACAGATTCAGGTTTTCCTGAGAATACCGCACTGTAAAAAGGCAATGTTTCTGTGCATCTAAAACATTAAGATAATCGCCAAATTTTCTGTGGTACCAGGGGCCAAGATTTGGGCGCGGCGTCACAAAAGGCTCTGCTTCTCCTGTCAAAATATAGGCAGCTTCGTCATAGGAAATCTTCTTTTTCTGTTTTAGTTGTCCATAAAATCCATGGCGTAACACCTCTTTTTTTTGAATATAACCCAGTAAGCTTCACCAATCTATGTGAAATCCATAAAACTCCCGGAAATATAAGCACCCAAACCAAAGTAAAAATAAAAATCGCAGTTCCTCTGTCTGTTGCCATGGGTGTTAAAACCGCAAAAATAATAGCCATAAGCACTGCATTTATGGACCAGCAAACGAGAAAAATTTTTTCTGCCAGCATGCTGGTTTTCCAAAATGCTGCCAGGGATTGTTTTTCATAAAATAGATACTGTTTTTCCTGCATGTTGATTACTCCCATCCTGAACATTTCCTTCTTTTATTAGCACTGTACTATTTTACCTTATTTTTTTCTTCTTGTATAGGAAAATTATTCGGAGTATAATGACTCTGCTAAAAAAATAAGGAGCAGCCAAAAATGAAAGAATTTCCCGTTATCATTATGAGCGCAAAAACATCTGTTGAGGACAAAGTCTCTCTCTTACTTGGCGGAGCTGCAGACTATATTACAAAACCCTTCTATACAAAGGAACTGCTGGCAAGAATCACCGTCGCTCTGCGCATAGCTCCCGCCTCAGTAATAACTACTCTCACCTTTTCAGATATTGAGCTTAACACCGCTTCCTGCGAAGTTTCTGTAGCAAATCATCCGGTCAAACTGACCAGGACCGAATATGCACTTTTAAAATTATTGATGCAGCATCCAACACAAGTGATGGTAAAATCCCTTCTTTTAGAAAGAATCAGCGAAGATACTCCTGACTGCACAGAAAGTTCTCTGAAAATGCATATGAGCAATTTGAGGAAAAAGCTTCGTGAAATAAATGGAAAAGATTACATTGAAGCTGTATGGGGAATTGGTTTTAAAATGAAAGAAGAATAAATCTTTACGATTTCTTTACTGTTTTCTTTGCCGTTTTTTTATTATTTCTGTTTATCATGAAAACATCAGAAATAAGGAGGCCAGATTTTCTATGAACTATGTTCTAAAAACCAATGCGCTATGCAAAACTTGTAAGAATTATCCTGCATTAAATGAATGTTCTATGAATATTCCAAAAGGCTCTATCTATGGATTTATAGGAAAAAACGGAGCCGGCAAAACCACTCTGATTCGACTGATTTGCGGTCTGCAAAAACCCACTTCCGGCGAATATGAATTGTATGGCAAAAGAAATACAGACAAAGATATTTTACAGTCCCGCAGAAGGATGGGCGCAGTTGTAGAGACCCCTTCTATTTATCTGGATATGACTGCCAGAGACAATCTGAAAACCCAATACCGCGTTCTTGGTCTGCCATCCTTTGATGGCTTAGAAGAACTCTTAAAGCTGGTTGGTCTGGAAGATACGCAGAAAAAGAAAGCGAAAAATTTCTCCCTTGGTATGCGACAGCGTTTAGGCATTGCCATTGCATTAGTGGGCGATCCGGACTTCTTAGTTTTGGATGAACCTATCAATGGTCTTGATCCACAGGGAATTATTGAAATGAGAGAATTAATTTTAAAGCTGAACCAGGAGCATCAGATTACGGTTTTAATTTCCAGCCATATCCTGGATGAATTGTCCCGGCTGGCAACTCATTATGGTTTTATCCACAAAGGACGAATGGTAAAAGAGCTTACTGCAAAGGAATTAGAATTGTCTTGCCGAAAATGCGTTCGTGTTGAAGTAACAAATATCCAGGCTCTGTCGCGAATTTTAGACGAAAAAGGTCTGGAATATCACATTGTTTCTGATGGAATTGCCGATATTTTTGCCCAAATTCATGTTTCTGATTTTGTGATGGCTCTGTCAAAGGAGAATTGCCAGGTTCTTACCATGACAGAACGAGATGAAAGTTTAGAAAGCTATTATGTGAATCTGATAGGAGGTAGGGATTATGAATAAACTTCTGACTGCCAATTTTTTCCGTATGTTTAAAAATAAACTTTTTTGGGCAGGTATATTATTTATGGCTGCTGTTGGAATTGGGTTTCCTCTTGTAAATTATAATACTATGATTAAAAACGATTATCCTTTATATCTGGACAGCACTTTTTTCATGGGAGCTGCATTTATTGGTGTTGTTCTTTCTATTTTTTGCAGTCTCTTTCTTGGTACAGAATATAGTGATGGAACGATTCGCAATAAAATGATTGCCGGTCAAAAAAGAACGGTGATTTATCTTGCCAATTTATTTACCTGCATCTTAGCCGGTATCTTGATGTGCGGCGTTTGTTTGGTTGTCGGCCTTTGTGCAGGACTTCCACTGCTTGGCTCTTTTCAGAATGAATGGAATGTTCTTCTCCCATTTATTCTTTGTATATTTTTCTTATCCATGGCGTTTTCTTCCCTGTTTACTTTCATTGCCATGACCTGCAAAAGCAAAGCATCTTCCGCCGTTATCTGTATTTTAACTGCTTTTATACTAATTTTTGCAGCCACTTATATTCAGGCACAATTAAGTGAACCGGAAATATATGATAGCTATATTTATATGGATGAAACCGGAAATATCGTGACAGAGGAAGCAGAACCAAATCCTAATTATATCCGCGGAACCAAACGGGAAATCTACAAATTTCTGAACGATTTTCTCCCCGGTGGACAATCCTTTCAAATTGCTCAGATGTCCACAAAACATCCATATTTATTACTATTGTATTCGGGAATCCTGATTATAACAACTACCGGAACAGGCATTCTGATTTTCCGGCAAAAAGATTTAAACTAAAGGAGACTATATTATGCTATGGTTATGCATTATTTTCATGTTGCTCATAAAAATTCATTTGTTACAAAAATCTGCAAGGGAAATTGAAAGAGCTTTTTCAGAAAAACTCATAACCCATAGTAATACTCTGATTGATATCTCAAGTAATGATAAGTATATGCGTCGCCTGGCCAATACCATAAACAATCAGTTGCGGATACTTCGCAGAGAACGTCAAAAATTCCAGCAAGGTGATTTGGAACTGAAAAACGCAGTCACAAATATTTCCCATGATTTGCGAACTCCTTTAACTGCCATATGCGGATACTTAGATTTACTTGAGAAAGAAGAAAAAACAGAGGCAGCCAGCCGCTATATTCACATCATCAGAAACCGTACAGAGCTACTTAGCCAGTTAACCGGGGAGCTCTTTCGTTATTCTGTAATTTTGACATCTGAGGAACCCTTGAAAACAGAGCCTGTAGTTCTCAACCATTTGCTGGAAGAAAGTATCGGATCCTTTTATACTGTACTAAAGGCAAGTAACATCACACCCTATATTACTATGCCAGACGAAAAAATCATTCGCTGTCTGGATTCTGCTGCATTGGCAAGAGTTTTTTCCAATCTGTTAAACAATGCAGTCAAATACAGTGAAGGCAATCTGTACATCACTTTAACGAAAACGGGAGAAATCTGCTTTAAAAACCCTACTACAAAACTCACAGAAACCCAGGAATGTACTTTCTATTTGTATTTCCTTTGGAGAATAGAAATTCTTCACCGTACTTCTGTAGTTTGTATGATTCTCTCCTTAATAATTTCTCCATCCTCCTCCGGAAAATAAGGAAGATTCTGAATCCGATTCCTTGCAGAAGCCAGAAGATGGATTTCTCCTTTTTGCAGTCTGACCAGTTTTGCCGGAAAGTTCTGTTTTAGTTCCACATATTGGATTTTTCTATAGGGAAGAAAGCAGTAGGTTTTTCTAAAATATCCTTGCACCAGCAGCAACTCTTCTTCACCAAACCTGCTTCCCGCAGTACGATAATAAGCAATCACTAAAAGCAGTGCCCATAGGCTTACAAGAGCGGCTCCAGTCAACATCCATTTGCTGTATTTTGGCATATACATCACCCCTGCAACTGTTGCAAAAACCGCAAACAAAAGATAAAGAAAAGAAGGCCACAGCCAGGCAATCCAGGCTTCTTTAGGCTGTTTTTCATATTCCATTTGCACCGTATGCTCAAGCTCCGGAAGAAGTTGTTTCAACCTTACCTTCACTGACTCTTTTTTACAATATGGAAAGAGAAATGCTTCTGCTTCCGCCGCATCGTCTCCCATACCAATATTAATGATTTCTGCCATATATTGTCCTGTGATTCTGGCAGTGAAAGACTGGCGCAGAATCACCCCGTTAATTTTCTCAATGGGAATGGTATAGTCCACTTTCTTAAAAAAGCCATAGCAAATATGCAATTTATCTTCTCTCCTTGCAATCTTAAACCCATAATACCGGATAAACCCTTTGACAATATCCCAGATTGCAGAAATGCACATGCCGGCAGCATCATAACACTCAAAAGTATACCAGCCAGACTTTCTCCTGCGCTGATTTTGCTGGCTGTAGCCATAAAGATTCCCACCACTCCCATAAAACTTCCCAGCGCAATGAATACGGAAAAAATGTTAATTGACAAGAATCCATGCTTAACCATATCCTTTGTCTGTGCTTCTAGATTCCAAACCATAACCTCTTGTGTTTCTGCCGGTTCTTCCTCGCCTTTACACTGACGCATCAGCTTCATGATATAGCTTTTTAATTGTTCCGCATCTGTCTTTTTCAGCAAAATCTTCACATCTGTCTGGTCTGCAGTGGACATACTGTTGGTGTCCAGCTTCACCTTACAGGTTCCCAGAAACATTTCAAAAAGATTCTGTTCTGTATTAACATTGGAAATATTTTTAATACCGATAGTATTTTTCTTCTTATGAAGCGTGTTTCTCTCAATTACAATGCTGTTGTCGCAGATAGAAATATAAGTTTTCGACCAGAGAAGCAGTTGATATATACACGCTAAAACAAGAATTCCAAATAAAACAGCGCCGACTATCAAAGCTGTCATATTGATTTCTTCTGAAGTTCCATTTTCAAAAAACTCCACTACATCATCTACATTCGTCAGCAACAGTACAAAAACAACCCAGGAAGCTGCTCCCAACTGTTCCAACACAACAGAAATATGATTGCGGAATCTAATCTTCTTCTCCATCTTCTTCCCTCTGCTCTTTCACAATTTCATTAATGCGCTTTCTGAGATTCTCAGCAATCTGTTCTGCTTTTTCCTCCTCCAGAAAACGAAGGGTCACATCTCCCCCTGCTGTTGTAACCTTTACTTTTGCAACATGAAACAACTGATCAATCGGGCCTTTGGATGTCTCCAACTTATGCAATCTCTCAATGGGAACAATGTTTCTCTTTACAAACAGATAACCTTCCCGTATATCAATGCATTCCTCATTAATGCTGTAACGATATCGGTTGTAGCGAAAATAAAGGCTCTATAAGCATAGCTCCAACGGTATACACAGCCAATATCAGAGAAATAATTTTTCCCATTCCAATATCTTTTGGAATCAGCCAAAAATAATTTACAGCCCCGATTATCACAAGAAAGATAATATCTCCCAGGATTTCTGCTGTGTACATACATCCCAAAGCCTGTTTTGAAAGTTTCTCATAGTTCATATTGTTTCTCCTTTGTGTCATCCTTCAATTTCCATTCATCAGCTTCTTTTAGTAACTGCTCTATTAAATCCTGTTTTCCAGCAGTATACTGCTTCCTGTCAGCTGAAAACTGCAGCGCCAGTCTTTTTTTACAGTCCTCATACAACTTTGCTTTCTCTGGATAAGTATTTAAATAATCCCGGAAATGAATATAATGCTTCCACTGTGTTCCGTTCCATTTCACAACATGAATATGATGGGTCCTTGTGTCTTCTGTTCCATATCATTTCCTCCGTAATTTATCCCCTGCTGCACACTGAAATAGAGATTGTTTCAGGATATATTACAAATCAGCCAGTTTTACCTTACACCGTTTCATGTAACAGGCAATGCCGTATTTCAAGATTTTATTCACGCCGTTTTCCCGAAGCTCTTCATCATATTTTCTGTCTTCTACCTGTTTCAAGGCTCTTTCACAGGCCTGGTCAAGATTTCCGTCATTGGCATATTTCACTTCTATTAGAATTGCCATATCACCATCTTCTGTTTCTATGAGAATATCGCTATATCCTTCTCCGGTTTCCTGATTGGAAAATACGCCCCATTCTTCTTTTACCCCCAGGATACCAAGCAGAATCCCATGATAGAAGTTTTCTTTCGTTGCTTTTCTCACAAACTTATCCCGGATGCTGATGGTCTTTTTCAGATAACCCGTAAAAATATCCTCTACCTTCTTTTCCTCTCCGTTTCTCAGTGCTTCACAGAACTGACTTAACGTAGTTCCGTCTTTTTTCACCTTTTCTTTGAAGGATTCCATAATCTGCGTCTGAAAAATATCCCGGATTTCCAGATTTGGTATAGCAAGCTGATACCGTCTGGCATCAACCCTTCCACGCTGGGTTAAATATCCTGTCATAAACAAAAGGCTCCAGACATTCTCTAAAGACTGATACATTTCAGGATAGGTAAGTTCCAGATGAAGCTCTTTGGTAATTTTCTCACCGGCAAGCAGCTTCTCAATCTCTCGTTTAGTCTTTATATTATCAGACATTTGAAGGAATTTCTTAACCGCATCGTTGCTGCTGGTATTAATCCAGTAATTTTCCGGAAAAGAATCTCCATGAGACTTTATTTTATCACAGTAATTCAATACATCCCATGGGCAATATACTTCCGTATTACCAAAACGATATCCATCATACCAGCTTTTAACCTCTTCATAATAGCTTTCTATTCCATAGTATTTCAGCATTTCTTTTACTTCTGCATCTGTAAAACCAAAGTATTCATCATAACGTTCATCGGTGATGGACAATACTTTCAGGTTGTTCAGACCAGTAAAGATGCTCTCTTTTGAAATACGCAACACCCGGTCATGACTGCAAACTTCAGGCTGTTATTTGTTTTTAATGCCTGCTCTAGCAGATTACGAATGAGAAATATCATTTGAT
>ENA-OQAA01000618-OQAA01000618.1-human-gut-metagenome-genome-assembly--contig:-NODE-618-length-23073-cov-1.872788_pt1 | contig 23073 bp, 23 predicted proteins | sample MGYA00242489_ERZ504515 | MGnify/ENA primary metagenome ERZ504515 (study PRJEB26092, sample SAMD00036237) | human gut metagenome | host: Homo sapiens | study: EMG produced TPA metagenomics assembly of... | reverse complement strand
AACATCGAATCGATGCTCAGACGTACGTATGTATCGTCGATGTCAGACGTACTAGCTGTACATGATCGATGCTCAGAGTACGTAGCTGTACATCGATCGATGCTCAGACGTACGTAGCTGTACATCGATCGATTGATTTAATATTTAACAAAGAGTTTTTATCAATATACATACTTTTCTAATGATGGGTTTAATTCTTCTGGTGTTGTTATCTCAGTTGTATTCATATCTGTTGTTACATCAGAAACAACTTCGACATTTTCTTCACTACTATTATTTTCTTTATACTCATCATTACTTATATTATTGTCTACATCACTAGATACTTCTACTTTTGTATTTTCAGCTACATCTACATCTTTTGCTTTTGTTTGTTGTGCTGTATCTGCTACATCTGTTGTTTTATTATTTAAGCTTTTAGCTCTGTTGACAATTTGCAGCATCTAAAGCTGCTAAATTTTTTATTTGTTTCTCTACTGTGTTTTATTCTTTGTTCTGTAATTTTATTTAATTTAATTACATTTTGTTTATTTACTACAGTTTTATCTTGCAATTCACTAGGATCATAGAAACTAAAGCCAAATTCAAGCCAAGCTGGTGCATCGTCCCAACGATAATCATCATTGTAAAATACTGCAATCAAAGTTTTTTGCCCACGTGTAGCTGAAGCTACTAAGCAATCTCCTGCTGCATTTGTAAAACCTGTCTTTATACCATTAGCACCTTCAAAACCACTTTTTAAAAAGCGATTTGTAGTAGTTACATATTCAGTATGACCATCCATATATTTCATATTATATGCTTTTTTACTTACTATTTCTCTAAATTCAGGCTTTTTCATAGCATAACTTGCAATAATTGCCATATCATGAGCAGTAGAATAATGACCTTGAGCTGTAAGTCCATGAGGATTTAGAAAATGCGTATTTACTGCCCCTAGTTCTTTTGCTTTGTCATTCATCATTTTAGCAAATGCTGGTACACTTCCCGCTACTGTTTGCGCTACAGCTACGGCTGCATCATTGCCAGATACTATCATCATACCAGTCAAAGCTTCTCTTAAAGTTATTTTATCGCCTAATCTTAAACCCAAAGAAGAAGGCTCTGTATTCACTGCTTCTGGCGTTATCACTAATGGCTCGTCTAATTTGCCACTTTCTAAAGCTAAAATGGCTGTCATTATTTTTGTGGTACTAGCAGGATGCATTATTTTATCTTCATCTTTACCATATAATACACCATTATCATCAGCATCTATTAAACAAGCTGACACTGCACTTGTATCAGGGTTAGGCAAGGTCTTTGCCAAAGCTATATTGCAAATCAATAAACATAAGCTAAAAATTATAGCTATCTTTTTTAAATACATAAAAATAAACGCTTCTCTCTTTATCTAATTTATTTACGTCTAGGATTTTGTTTAAGTGTATCAATATCATATGGAGTTTCCTGATATACATAATAGTTAAGCCAGTTATTAAATAATAAGTTAGCTACACTTCTCCATCTTACAATCGGCTCTTTTGTTGGATCATCATCAGGATAATAATTGATAGGAATATGCATATCCATACCAGCTTTTATATCTCTATCATATTCGCTTTTCAAGCTATATGGATCATATTCTGCATGACCTGTAATGAAAAATTCATTATCTTTCAAATTAGCAACAATATAACTCCTGCATCGCCTTCTGCCATGATAGTTAAATCTTTTACTTTTTCAATATCTTCTCTTTTCATACCGATATGACGAGAATGTGGTACATAGAATTCATCATCAAAACCACGGAATAATTTTTCATGTTTTACATTTAAATGATGTTTATATACACCAAATACCTTTTTAGGTTCATAATATTTTTTTATACCATAATGATGATAAAGTCCTGCAAAAGCACCCCAACAAATATGGAAAGTAGACCAAGCATGTTTTCTGCTCCAATCCATAATTTCACATACTTCTTTCCAATATGCTACTTCTTCATATTCCATACGTTCAACAGGTGCACCTGTGATGATAAAACCATCATAATATTTATCTTTTACATCTTCAAAAGTACCATAAAATTGAGATAAATACTGTATTGATGTATGTTTTGGTAAATAAGACTCTGTGTAAATAAAATCTACTTCAATCTGTAGTGGTGTATTACCTAAAAGTCTTAATAATTGCGTTTCTGTAACAGTTTTATTAGGCATTAAATTTAAAATTAAAATCTTGAGGGGACGAATATCTTGTGTATAAGCTCTTTCGGTATCCATCACGAAAATATTTTCGCTCTCTAGTATTTGTGAAGCTGGTAATGTACTTGGTATTTTTATAGGCATATTTTCTTATCCTCCCACTATTATTATAAATTTTATGTAATATCTAAAACTTTTTGCTATGGCGTTAATTCTATCACAGCGATAAAACCTCGTCAATTAAGATTGAGTTTGACTCTTGAGCTTTTATCTATAACTTTTTTTTCATATTATATGATATAATTACTAATAACATTTATTAAGGAGACTTTTTATGCTTGAACAAAATATCACAGCTTATCTAGCAAATCTACTTAAACTAAAAACAAGTCAAATAAATGCTGCTATAAAACTCATAGACGAAGGTAATACAATTCCTTTTATCGCACGTTATCGTAAAGAAGCAACTGGCGATATGAAAGATGAACAGCTTCGTGATTTAAACGATAAGCTTATTTATGTACGTAATTTAATTAAACGTCAAAATGAAATAAAAAATAGCATTGAAGAACAAGGAAAAATGACTCCTGAACTCTCCTTGGCTATAGATAAAGTAGAAAAACTTCAAGAACTTGAAGACATATATCTACCATATAAACAGAAAAAACGCACTCGTGCTATGATTGCTAAAGAAAAAGGTTTAGAGCCACTCGCTCAATTTATCTTAAAACAAGAAGATAGCTCTGAAAAACTTGAAGATATCGCCTTGAAATATTTAAATGATGAGGTAACTTCTAGCGATGAAGCACTCGCTGGCGCTTCTGACATCATTGCCGAAACTATTTCTGATAGTGCAGATATTCGTGCTAAACTTCGCCAACATCTCTGGCAAACTTCTTCATTGAGCATTACTAGAGATAAAGAAGCTGACAGTGATGAAGCTTTTCTCATGTACGAAGATTATACAGAACCAATTAAACATCTACCATCACATCGCATTTTAGCTATCAATCGCGGTGAAAGTAAAGATATTTTAAAAGTAAAATTAATCAGTAATATAGATAAAGATATTGCTATCATCACTAAATTCATTTTAAAACAGAATAGTCCATACAAAGAATTTCTTACAAATGCAATCATTGATGCCTATAAACGTCTAATCTTCCCTGCACTTGAAAGAGAAATTCGCAATCAACTTACGGAAACAGCTCAGACTCAAGCAATCCACGTATTTGCTTCCAATCTCAAACAATTGCTCTTACAAGCACCACTAGCTGGCTATACTGTAATGGGACTTGACCCTGGATATCGTACAGGTTGTAAAATGGCAATTGTCGATGCTACAGGACAAGTTTTAGACCATGGTGTATTATATATCACTATGAGTGATGACACTAAAGCAAAATCTGCACAGAAGCTATTAGATTATATTCAAAAATATAAAGTAAATTTAATCTCTATCGGCAATGGTACTGCTTCTTATGAAACAGAAGAATTCGTAGCTAATTTAATCAATGAACATAAATTACCTGTTCATTATTTAATCACTAACGAAGCAGGCGCATCTGTTTATTCTGCTTCCAAATTAGCTGTAGAAGAATTACCTGAATATGATGTAACTATTCGTGGCGCTATCTCTATCGCTCGTCGTATTCAAGACCCATTAGCGGAACTTGTAAAGATTGAACCTAAAGCTATTGGCGTCGGTCAATATCAACATGATGTCAATCAAAAAGAATTAGCTAATACTTTAGATGCTGTTATTGAAGCTGCTGTTAACCATGTAGGTGTAGAACTAAATACAGCTTCTGCTGCTCTTTTAAAACATATTGCTGGTATCAATGCTACTGTAGCTAAAAATATCATTAAATATCGTGATGAACATGGCATATTTGCTTCACGTAAAGAACTATTAAAAGTTTCTCGTCTTGGACCTACAGCTTATACTCAATGTGCAGGATTTTTGCGCATCAATGGTGCTACTTGCCCACTTGATAATACGCCTGTACATCCTGAATCATATCCTCTTGCTGAGCAAATATTAGCTGAATTAGGATTTTCCCTTGAAGATTTAGCTGATAAAAATAAAATTAGATTTACTTAAAGCTAAAAATTAAATTAGTTGATATAGATAAATTAGCTACTAAATTAAATGCTGGCGTTTTTACTGTTAAAGATATCTTAGATGCTCTAACAAAACCAGGTCGCGACCCACGTGAAGATTTACCAGCACCACTTACACGCCAAAATATCATCAAATTAGAAGATATCAAAGTGGGTACTATCATGCGTGGTACAGTTCGCAATATCACTGATTTCGGTGTTTTTGTTGACATTGGTATCAAGACTGCTGGTCTTATTCATATCTCTGAATTAAACAATAAACATGTAAAACACCCATTAGATGTTGTATCTGTTGGTGATATTTTAAATGTTTTAGTCATCAGTGTAGATGCTAAACGCAATCGCATTGGCTTAAGCCTTTAAACAAGTAACAAAGGAGAACAATAATGTCCTTACTTAATCAAACTATAAAAAAAATCTTACCACCAGATCAAAGAGCGATTAAATTTGTTGAAAATAAATTAGTCAAACCATGACAAATGCAGATGGTCTTGGTGAGTTAAAAATCTATTATTACGCTATGTAGGTATCACAGGTCAAATTCACCCTGAAATTCCTAAAAAATTCACTATCATAACTTGTGGTGACCATGGTGTTGCTGAAATGAATGTCAGTGCCTATCCTCAAGAAACAACAGCACATATGACTAAAAATTACCTTGTTTCCAAAGGCGCTGTAGCCAATTGCATGTCTAATTTTTGTGGTTCTGATATGATAGTTGTAGATATGGGTATCAAAGCTCCTGTCGATGATATTCCTGGATTAATCGACCGCAAAATCGCTCATGGTACACAAAACTGTGCTAAAGGCCCTGCAATGACTCGTGAACAAGCAATCCGTGCTATTGAAACTGGTATAGAACTTGTAAATGAATATGCTAAACAAGGATATCGCTGTTTCTTGCCTGGAGAAATGGGCATCGCTAACACTACATCAAGCGCTGCTATGGTTGCTTGCCTTTGTAATCTAACACCTAAACAAGCAACAGGTAGAGGAACTAATATCTCTGATGAACGACTTGCCATTAAAATTGAAGTAGTAAAACAAGCTTTAAAAGTAAATAAACCTGACCCTTCTGATGGTATTGATGTCATCAGTAAATTAGGTGGCTTTGAACTTGCTTGTATCACAGGCATAATATTAGGTGCTGCCGCTAATCGTTGCTTTGTCGTTTTAGATGGTTTTAATACAGGCTCAGCTGCTTTAGTCGCTCAAGCTATTTGCCCTGAAATAACAAATTATCTCATGGCATCTCATTTAGCTGCTGAACCAGCTCATAATGCTATTTTAAAGAAATTAAATCTATCTCCATACATGGATTTACAATTCCGCTTAGGCGAAGCTACAGGCTCATCTATCGCTGTTAATATCTTAGATTGTGCTATTGAAGCTTATCAATCTGTATATCAAGCAGCACTTGCTGAAACAGATAAGTTAATCCGCCCTAACATTCCTCAAGCAGATTTAAATACAAAGACCACATTATTAAAACGCACTCGCAATATTCCAGCTTTAGACGCAGATATCCAAAACAATGTAGATTTCGCATTGATAATCTGACTAAACCTATTTATAGTTTAGGTAGATTAGAAGAAATAGCTGAACATATATCTGGTATTGTAAAAAAAGTGAAACCTACATCTGTACGCAAAAAAATCATTGTTTTAACATCTGAAAAGAGCTGTAGTATCGTACAACATCGACTCACTCAATCATTTGCTCATCATGCTAATGCAGATTATCATTTCACTGCTATTCCACAATCCAATCTCACAGAAAAGACATTATCCTTCAGTCTTTTACAAGGTATAAGTTATGGCTCTAAAATCAAAAATATTGAAGTTTTAGGCATAGCTTGCTGTGAAACTCATCCTAAAGAAATTTGTGGTACATTTAGCTTAAATATTCAACAACAATTATGTCTACCTAATGGTGATTTACGTTACGGTAAACGCGGTTTTCTTTCCTTAACACCTACAGAAGATTTACAACAAATCGCTTTTATGGCAGGTATCGCCATAGGTGCTGCTAGCAATGGCATATTGACATTATCTGATGATTTAGTATCCACTATCGCTTTAAAATACGCTTTAGTTTTAGCTCCTGCTATCAATCCTTATCTAATGTTTGTATGTCCTGATTATTTAGACTTAAATATAACTACAGGCGGTGGTTGTATCTGTAGCTTGGGCATGAAATTAATTGACGCATCACTTCAAATGATGAAAGATATGAAGACATTTGCTGAAGCAGGCGTTGCCATAGCTACTGATGGACCTGGAGCTGGTATTCAAGTAGATAAATAAAATGTTTCACGTGAAACATTTTTAATTTTAGATTTTATAAATACAAAGAGGAGTAATAATGACACTTAGACATTTAGCTATATTTATTAAAGTTTGTGAAGAAAATGGTATTACTGCTGCTGCCAAAAAACTTCATATGACTCAACCATCTGTTAGTCAAGTTATTCAAGAATTAGAAGCACATTATCAAACACTTCTATTTGAACGTTTAGGTCGTCGCATTTTTATTACAGAGGCAGGTCGTAGATTATTACGTTATTCTCGCAATTTGATCAATCTGAACGCTCAAACAGAACAAGCTATGCGTGCATTCAATGAAGTATATCATCTTCGCATTGGTGCTAGTATCACTATCGGTAGTAATTTTCTCATTGATTTAATTCAGCATATTTCCCATAATGGTTCTGGCAAAGAAATCTTTTCAGAAATTCATAACACCTCTGAGCTTGAAGAAATGCTTTTAAATGATAGCTTAGATTTAGCTTTAGTTGAAGGTGAAATCCATTCTGAATACTTGATTACTAAACCTTTTATGAATGATGAATTAGTCTTCATCATTGGACAAAATCACCCATTAGCTGATAAAGAAATCACTCTTGAAGATTTAACAAAACTAAGATTTTTCGTTCGTGAAACAGGCAGTGGAACTCGTGAATTATTTGAACAAGTAATGCACAGACATAATATTTATTATCAAACTGCTGGTATTTACAATAGCATGGAAGCTATAAAAAAAGCTGTCATCAGCGGTTTAGGTGTTTCTGTAATCTCTACTGAAGCTATCAAAGATGAATTAAAAGAAGGCAAATTAAAAACTTTTACTATGCCTGAACTTGTATTTAAACGTCAATTTAATATTGTTTATCATAAAAACAAATTCATACCACCAGAAATGCAAGAAGTAATTGATGAATGTTTACAATTATCATCAAATAAATAATCATTACTTTTTAAAATAAATTATTTCTATTCTCATTGACAGATTTTATATTTATCTATTATAATAATAACGATATTAAAAGGGAGTAACTTCCTTGTGTTATTGTCAACAATCACTGTAGCAATCGCTTCTGGCAATAACGTCGATTATTTTCGATAAGTGAGACTTTTAATACGCATATAATTCATGTGTGTATTAAAGTCTTTTTTTGTGTTCAAAAGACTTTTAATGGAAGGAGCAATTTATGGAAATCTTATCTACTCAATTTTTATTAGCTTTAGGTTCTATTATCTTACTTGATTTAGTATTAGCTGGTGATAACGCTGTAGTCATTGCTATGGCTTCTCGTAAATTACCAGAAAACATGCGTAAACGTGCCATTTATATTGGTACTGCCGGTGCTGTAGTAATTCGTGCTATCATGACTTTAATTGCAACATATTTATTAACAATTCCTTTTCTACAAGCAATCGGCGGTCTTATCTTATTGCCAATAGCTTTCAAATTGTTAAAACCGGAAAAACACAATCTTGAAGATACAAATTCGCTTAGTGCTTCTACTGGTTTTGCCACTGCTATCAAAACAATTATCATTGCTGATGCTGCTATGGGCATAGATAATGTATTGGCTATCGCTGGTGTTGCTCATGGTAATATGGTGCTTGTATTATTAGGTTTAGCTATTAGTATTCCTATCGTTGTATGGGGTAGCCAAATCATTTCCAACTTAATGGATAGATTACCTATCCTCATCACTCTTGGCTCTGCTATCTTAGCTTATACTTCTGCTAGTATGATACTTCATGATAAAATCATTGGTAATTTTCTTGTTATCTTTAACTGAATATATGAATTATATTCTACCTGTTCTCTTTATCGGAGCAATTATCGTTTATAGCCAAAAAGTAGCTAAAAAATAAAATATATCTAAAAGCTCTATTAGTTATCAAAAAATTAATAGAGCTTTTTTATTTTTACTCTAAATCACTTTGTCTATAGATAATATATATAATTTCTTATTGCTATACATAAAGGTAAATGATAAAATAATAAAGATATAAGTCTTGTGGAGGATGAAAATTGGAAAAGTTGATTATACATGGCGGTCATGAATTGCATGGTCGTGTAAAAATTAGCGGTGCAAAAAACGCTGTACTGCCTATTATTGCAGCAACTCTTCTGGCCCAGGATAAGCCATGTGTTTTAGACGAAGTACCTTATTTAAACGACGTCTGCACAATCGCTGAAGTTCTGCGTCAGCTTGGTGCTAAAGTTGATTTCAATCGCCAACAACATACATTGTTTGTTGATAGTACTGTTTTAAAAACAGTTGATGCACCATATGATTTAGTACGTAAAATGAGAGCTTCCTTTGTTATTATGGGACCTCTATTAGCACGTTATGGAAAAGCTAAAATTTCCATGCCTGGTGGCTGTGCTATTGGTACTAGACCTATCGATTTACACCTCAAAGGTTTTGAAGCTCTTGGAGCTGAAATCGAAATCGGACACGGCTTTATCAGTGCTACTGCACCAAATGGGCTAAAAGGAACTAGTATTTATCTTGATTTCCCAAGTGTCGGTGCTACAGAAAATATCATCATGGCAGCATGTATGGCTGAAGGTCAGACTATACTTGAAAATGCTGCTCAAGAACCAGAAATTATCGATTTAGCTAATTTCTTAAACATCATGGGAGCTAAAATTCGCGGTGCTGGTACAAATGTGATCAAAATTACAGGTGTGCCAAAATTAATTGGTCATAACTACACAATTATTCCTGACCGAATTGAAGCTGGAACCTATATGGTGGCTGTAGCCATGACTGGCGGAGATATCTATATAGAAAATGCTATTAGTGAACATTTAAAACCTGTTATTGCAAAATTAAATGAAGCAGGAGTTAAAATTGAAGAAGATATCGATGGTATCCGTGTTAGCTGTAACAAGCGCCCCAAAGCTATCGATATTAAAACTCTACCATATCCAGGATTTCCTACAGATATGCAAGCTCAATTTATGGCAATGCTCACTATTGCTGATGGTACAGGTCTTGTTACAGAAACTGTATTTGAAAATCGTTTTATGCATGTAGATGAATTAAAACGCATGGGAGCTTGTATTAAAGTTGATGGACGCACATCTATTGTTGAAGGTGTCCCTTCATTAAATGGTTGTCAAGTAAAAGCTACAGACTTACGTGCTGGAGCTGCCATGGTACTTGCTGGTTTAGTTGCTAATGGCGAAACTGAAGTATCTTATATTCATCATATTGATAGAGGATACGATAATCTCGTAGAAAAATTATGTGGATTAGGTGCAGACATTTGTCGTGTTGATAACTAAAAATTATGTGTACATAAATAGCCAAGATAGTCATTATCTATCTTGGCTATTTTGGTATAACAAGGAGGTTTTACTTATGCTGTGCTCAAAAAATAGTTGTACTGGTTGTTTATCTTGTCAAAATATCTGCCCTAAAAATGCCATACAAGTAATCACCGACAAGCAAGGTTTTTGGCAACCTCAAATCGACAAAGAAAAATGTATTAATTGTGGATTGTGCCATAAATCTTGCCCTGTATACTTCAAACCACATAATGAAGAAAACTTAGCTGAAATCTATGCTTGCTGGCATAAAAATCCGCAAAAGCGTCAACAAGCAGCTTCTGGAGGATTATTTACCGCTTTAATGCTACAAGCACTATCCCAAAATTTTTATGTTTGTGTTCAACTTTGACTGATGATTTAAAAGCCAAACACATCATCATCAATAAAATCGAAGATTATCCTTTATTGATTGGCTCTAAATATGTACAGAGTTTTATTGGAACAACATATAAGGATATCCGTAAATTATTACTTCAAGGCGAAAAAGTATTATTTTCCGGCACACCTTGCCAAGTTGCTGGTCTATATGCTTTTCTCAAAAAACGCTATGTAGGTCAATTATTCACAGTTGATTTACTTTGCCATGGTGTGCCTTCACCACAGATATTCAAAGATTATCTAAATCATTTAAAATCCACACATAATGCTAATGTCATTGATTTTAAATTTCGTGAAAAACCCGGCTGGCGTCGCTATCAAGTAATCGCCAAATTTGATGACAACAAAAAAGATATTTCTTATAAAGATACTAATGAATATATCAAAGGATTTTTAAAAGGAAATTTCCTCAGGAGTTCCTGCTATAATTGTGCTTATACGAATTTAGATAGAGTGAGCGATTTAACTATCGGCGATTTTTGGAATTACTTCTCTGATAATGTAAACAGCGAAGATATTGATGATGATAAAGGCATTTCTATGTTATTAATCAATACGCAAAATGGCAAATCACTATTTAATAAAACCAAAGAAGATTTAATCTATTTTGCTAAAGATTTTCAAAAATCTATTGAAAAAAGCCCTCGCTTGCATAAACCTACAAAAAAACCAGAAACATATGAACAATTTTGGCAAGACTATGCTCAACACGATTTCAGTTATATGTTAAAAAATTATTTTTAAATGCAAAAAAGCCGATATCAAATGATATCGGCTTAATTATCGCTAAATTATTCAGCTGTGAAAGGTAAAAGAGCGATGTTACGAGCTCTTTTAATTGCAACTGTTACTTGACGTTGGTGGCAAGCACAGTTACCGGAAATACGACGAGGTAAAATTTTACCACGTTCTGTAATGAAACGACGGAGTTTTGCTACGTCTTTATAATCGATATGTTCGATTTTATCAGCGCAGAAGCTACAAACTTTTCTTTTTGGTCTTCTGTTTCTATCGCGTTTAACCAATGTTGTTACCCTCCTTAAAATGGTATTTCTTCGTCAGGGGGTACTTCAGAACCGAAAGATGCTGCTGCTCCACCCATCATTGGAGATGAAGTCTGCATTTGTGCACCACCGAATTGCTGTGTTGGTGCTGGAGCACTTGTTGGTCTAGAACCCATAAACTCAAGTTCTTGGGCTATGACTTCAGTAACATAGCGTTTACTTCCATCTTGTGCATCATAACTGCGAATCTGAATGCGACCTTCAATCAAGACTTGACTGCCTTTTACTAAATTGTTGCCACATACTTCAGCTAATTTATCCCATACTACGATAGGAATAAAATCTGCTGTTTGTTGTTGATCAGCACTACGACTAAATCTACGGTTCACAGCTAAAGTAAAGCTTGCCACCGCTTTTCCTGTCTGCGTGTAACGTACTTCTGGGTCACGCACAAGACGCCCTGCTAATATTACCTTATTCATGGTAATTTCCTCCCTGGCAAATCTTTATAATTATTTTTCGTCTTCTCTAACGATCATATGTTTTAATACTTCATCAGTAATTTTCATTACACGATCAAGTTCTGCAGAGCAAGCTGGTTCTGCTGTGTATTCAAATAAGCAGTAGAAACCATCAGTGCAGTCTTTAATTTCATAAGCCAAACGTTTTTTGCCCCAACGATCTTCTTTGTCAATAGTACCACCATTGGCAACGATTAAGTTAGAGAACTTTTCGATAACAGCATTAGTTGCTTCTTCTTCCATTGGTCTAATAATAAATACGACTTCGTACTTTCTCACGAAATCACCTCCTCTTTGGACTATCGGCCACAAATGGGCAGGGATTAATTCCGCTAAGCGGAACTCGTTATTAACATAACTTCTTAATTATATCATTGTCTAAATGCTAACGCAAGCTATTATTTAACTATTCTTTAACATTTTCTTTACCTCTCATCAAAGAAGCAAATAGGGCTATAATACATAAAAAACCAAATAAAATAAATATATATTTAAAACTGTGTAAAATTATGTCTACATAATTACTTTCTATCGCTTCAGCAGTAAAAATAGACAATAGCAAGGTTACTAATGACATGCTTATCGCTTGCCCTGTAAGGCGCATTACTGCCAAAATCGAAGACGCCACTCCATAAAATTTTGCCTCTACAGCTCCCATAATGGCATTATTATTCGGTGAAGCAAATAAACCAAAGCCTAAACCAATAAAGGCTAAATTTATACCAATCAGATAAAATGATGTATCTTTATCCAAAAAAGAAAAAGCAAATAATCCTATCATCATCATACCCATACCTAAAGAAGCAATAAGTCTTGATGAGAATTTATCGGATAATGCTCCTGCTTTAGGAGAGACAATCGTCATAATAAATGGTTGTATCAATAAAAATCCTCCAGCTGTAAAAGCATCCATACCTCTGACTAATTGCAAATATAAAGATAATACAAAACCTAAAGCAAAAGTCGCACTATAATGAATTAAAGCGGCTATATTTGACATGGTAAACACTGTATTTTTAAAAATAGATAAATCTACAAGTGGTGAAGCAACTTTTTTCTGCTCATATATAAATAATAAAAATAAAATAAAGGCTATAAATGGCATATAATGCACAAATTCATGTCTTGTCCAATCTGATAATCCATATAAAAATAAAACTATCATCACTAGATAAATAATACTACCAATATAGTCAAATTTTTTTATCTTTTGCTCCATACCAATCAGTTTTCACCTTAAAAATCAAAAAGAAATTTATCAATAAAGCTATACCAGTAAGCCAAAAAATCATTCTCCAGCCCAAATAATCTGTGATAAAACCACCAATAAAAGGCCCTAATGAAACACCTGAATATACACACGCTGCCGATAAACCTATCGTCTTGCCACGATTCTCAGCACCACAACAAGAGACCAGTAATGCCATACTTGTACCAAAAATCATTGACATAGACAATCCCTGTAAAAATCGCACAAAGATAAAAGATAAAAAGTTTTGCACTACTGCACAGACTAAAGTAGTAACACAAATACAAGCCAATCCTTGTAGATATATTCTTCTGCGTCCTTTTATATCAGCTAAACGACCAAAGGGTAATAAAGCGGCTGCTGAACCAATAAAAAAAGCTGTAACAGCCCAAGTCAACTCATCTGGCATCATGTTAAAATCTTCAGCCATGGCTGGAACAGCGATATTTACTGAACTCCCCATAAATGGACCTATGAATGATGTTATCATCACTGCAATCAATATTCTTTTCTGTTCTGTCATTTTTCTCACCTACTTTTATTTCTTTTAACTTCATCTTAACATAAAAAAAGAACTGCAACCAAATGAAAAATATACAATCATTTGTTTGCAGTTCTTCTCTTTATACAACAGATTCAATAAGTCTATCTTCTGTAGAAATTCGCCATATTCTTTCAAAAGGATAAGATTGGAACATGTATCTTAAATCAATATAGCCTTCGCCTAAAATAAAAGATATACGTTTTAGGATTTTACCCTTATGTGTTTTCCTTATTTTATTAATATAATAAGCTATCTCTACATCGTCTAATTTACCATTCTGCATGTATACTTTTATACCATCGTAAAACAACATCGACACCTCCAGGACGCTGGACATATTTAGAGATATTAAGGATTTAATTTTTCTTATTGGCAATTTTACAATATCTAATAAAAAATGTCAAAATATGTAAACAAAGAAGTACTATATATAATATTTTGATTTTTTGCAAAAAAACAAGATACTACCAAAACCCTTGTAGTACCTTGTTTTCTTACTAATTATGTTTTACTTGTTATTTTAAATTCTCAGGATTTAAACAGAGTAAATCTTCCACAACAAATCGACCATCTTTGCGAATTAATTCATCATCAAGATAAATTTCTCCTCCACCATATTCAGGAGTCTGAATTAAAACTAAATCCCAGTGAACAGCTGAACGATTTGTATTATCTGCATCTTCATAAGCACAACCTGGAGTGAAATGTAAACTACCACTTATTTTTTCGTCAAATAAGATGTCTTTCATAGGGAAAGTTACATATGGATTTAGACCAAAAGAGAATTCCCCTATATATCTTGCACCTTCATCAGTATCCAAAATTTTATTTAAAGCCTCTGTATGATTTGCTGTAGCTTTTACTATCTTACCATTTTCAAAAGTAAAAGATACATTTTCAAAAGTAGTACCTTGATAAATTGATGGTGTATTATATGTGATAGTACCATTTACACTATCTTTAATTGGAGCTGTATACACTTCACCATCTGGAATATTGCAATCACCTGCACATTTAACAGCTGGCATATTTTTGATAGAAAAAGTTATATCTGTTCCTTTGCCTTTAATTCTGACTTTATCAGCACTTTCCATGCGTTTAACTAGGCTATTCATGGCTTTACCCATTTTAGCATAATCTAAGTTGCAAACATTGTAATAAAAATCAGTAAAAGCATCTGTACTCATATTCGCAAGCTGTGCCATAGAACCATTTGGATAACGAAGTACACACCATTTTGTTTTTGGCACGCGTATATCACTATGCACTGGTTTCATCCAATATTTAGAATAAATTTCCATTTTATCTGCTGGCACATCACTCAATTGACTTACATTTTCACTGCCACGAATAGCAATATATGCGTCCATGTTTTTCATGCGAAGTGATTCATATTCTGCACAAAGCTTCATTTGGTCTGTTGTAGCATTTAATAATAATTCACGTTGCATTTTCAAATTTTTTATAGTCAAAAATGGTATACCGCCTACTTTATAAGCTTCTTGTATCAAAGCTTGTGCAAGCTCCATACCTTCATCAATCAATTCAATTAAAAGTTTTTCACCTTTTTGTAAACGCACAGAATAATTTATGAGATTATGTGCTAATTGTAAATTTCTACTATCCATTTTTTCAACCTACTTCTGTAATTTTTATTATTTATTTATTTTATCATAAATTTATTTTAAAAAACTATTGACAATTTTGCAATATAAGATTATATTAATCTACAATGAGTTTTGTAAATTTGTAAATATAAAATAAAGTATAAATCTAGAGATAGGAACAAGTAATTTTTCCTTAAAGCTTACAGAGAGCCACTATTTTGCTGAAAAGTGGTAGCCAAAAGAAAAATGAAAATCATCCTTGAAGATTTTAGCTGAAATCCAGTAAGCTAAAACGTTTGTTCTACGTTATAAGAAACGCGTATTATGATGTACGTTGAGAGCTGTTGTCTATAATCAAGACAAAATCAGGGTGGTACCGCGGAAATATAACCTCCGTCCCTTCATGGGGCGGAGGTTTTTTGTATTTATACTTAGTTTTACACAAAATATTTTATTAGGAGGTTTTAACAATGGAACAAATCAATTTTGCAAGTTTAAAAAGAAAGCGTGATTTACATATTATTTTACCTGTATTCTTAGTTTCAATCATCGCTTGTATCGACCGTGTAAATATAGCTTATGCAGCTTTGACTATGACTGAAGATTTACCATGGCTTACACCTGAAATCTTTGGAGCTGGTGCTGGTATCTTCTTCATGGGTTACTTACTTTTAGAAATTCCTGGTTCTTTAATCGCTGCTAAATATTCTGCTAGTAAATGGATTGCCCGTATCATGTTCACATGGGGTCTCGTTTGTGTTCTCATGGCTTTCATGTCTACTCAAACTGAATTTTATATCTATCGTTTCTTACTTGGTGCATCTGAAGCAAGTCTTTATCCTGTTATTTATTCTGTATTATTCCCTCGTTGGTTCACACCAAAAGAAAGAGCTCGTGCTACTTCTTTAATGCTTACTTCGCTATTATTATCTACTATTATCGGTGCTCCTTTAGCTGGTGTTTTATTAAATACTTCTATTTTAGGTATGCATGGTTGGCAAGAATTATTCATCTTAGAAGCTGTTCCTGCTCTCCTCTTCGCTGTAGTATTCTTTTTCTGGGTTAAAGATAGACAGATCAAGTATCTTGGCTCAATGATGCTGAGAAAAAAATATTTAACAGAAGCTTTTGAAGCTGAACAAGCTCGTTTACAAAAAGTAAAAAAATATACTGTTATGCAAGCTTTTACTGATAAAAAAGTTTTAAAACTTTGCTTTATCTATTTCATGTGGGTAATTGGTTTCTGGGGCTTCAACTTCTGGATGCCAACTGTATTAAAAAGCCTTTCTGGTTGGTCAACTTCTCTATTAGGTGGCGCTATCGCTATTCCTATGACTGTAGCTTTAATCGTACAAATAATCGCAGGTTATACATCTACTAAAACAGGTGATAAAGTTTGGCATGTAGCTATTGCCATGTTCATCGGCGCTATTGGTCTTGGACTTAGCCCATTTGCTAGCAATCCTTCTGTAGCATTATTTTTAATCTGCTTATCCGCTATTGGTATCTATGCTTCTATGGGCGTATGGTGGACAGTTCCTACTACATTCTTAACAGGCCCTGCAGCTGCTGGTGCTATCGGTCTTATCAATTCCTGTGGTAATCTTGGTGGTTGGGTTGGCCCTTATATGATGGGCTTCATCAAAACAGAAACAGGTTCTTTTGACCTTGGATATTTTGCTATGGCATTATTTATGTTAATCGCAGGTATAACAACTCTCACAATCAAATATGGTTGGACAGGTCAAAAAATCGCCAACCAGTAACTGAAAACACAACTACAGATACTGTTGCAAATTAAATAATTCAAATAAAAAACGTATTATCTTTTATGGATAATACGTTTTTTTTATGATAAAAATTAAATATTATATTCTTTGGCAATTTGAGCAAATTCTTCTACTCTTGCAGAAATATCCTTTGCTCCTAAAACGGCAGAACCTGCTACAATTACATTTGCACCAGAAGCAAAACATGTTTTTATTGTTTCAGGATTTACACCACCATCAACTTCAATATCATATTTATAATTATTTTCTTCACGAAGTTTTACTAATTCTTTTACTTTTTCCATCTGGTCTTCCATGAATTTTTGACCACCAAAACCTGGTTCTACAGTCATTACTAAGACCATATCTAATTCACCTAATAAATCTTTTATTTCACTTATTGGTGTTGCTGGTTTTACAGCGATAGCTGCTTTCATACCACATTTTTTTATTTTATCTACTGTAGCTTTTGCATCTTTAGTTGCTTCAATATGGAAACAGAAAATATCTGTACCAGCTTTAGCGAACTGTTCTACATAACGTTCTGGTTCTATAATCATCAAATGCACATCAAAAACCATTTTTGTATATTTGCGAATAGACTCAACAACAGCAAGACCAAAAGATAAATTAGGTACAAAAACCCCATCCATAATATCTAAGTGAAGATAAGGGACTTTTGCTTCATCTAATTTGGCTAATTGTTCTTTTATAATACCAAAGTCAGCTGCTAATAATGATGGTGCTAATTTATACACAATATCACGTCCTTATTTATTAATCTATAATTAATTGTAGCCCAAAGAATATTTTTCGTCTATAGTAGCTTTTTAATTTATACCTTTTGATGTATAATCATCTTAGATATTTAATTATTTTTTTATAAAAATAAATTAATAAACTATGAAATTATTACGAAAGGATTGATTTAATTGAATTGGAAAGCTGTTTTAGCCATTTTGACTTGCAATGTTGTACTGATGTCAGCTAGTTATACTATGCTCATTCCATTTTTACCTATGTATTTAATTAATGAATTAGGTGTAACATCTGACAATGTAAACATGTGGTCAGGCATTATATTTTCCGTAACATTCATCGTTAGTGCTGTTATGGCTCCTATCTGGGGCAAATTATCTGACAAAAAAGGGCGAAAACCTATGGCAGTACGTGCTGGAGTAGGTCTTGCTATTACTTATTTCATCTGTGGTATCGTTAGCTCTCCTATTCAATTAATGTTTGCTCGTATTCTCCAAGGTTTTGCCGCTGGACTTTGGCCTGCTGAACTTGCTATTATGTCCTCTTATGCTCCCAAAGAAAAGCTCGGTTTTTGTATGGGCGTAATGCAAGGTGCTTTAACTGCTGGCGGAGTTATTGGTCCATTACTCGGTGGCGTATTAGCCAGTGTATTTGGTATGCGAGTTTCCTTCTTTATCTCCGCAGGTGCTCTCGCTTTGATTACTTTAATCACCTTAATATTTATCAAAGAACCACCTCGTGAAGCTAAAACACCTGAACAATTAGCATTAGCTAAAGAAGCGGAAAAAGTAAATTTATTAAAAGTGCCTATGATTAGACGTATGCTTGAATGTGCTGTTGTTATTCAAATGGCAATTTTAATTCTTCAGCCTATATTAACATTATATGTAGCTGAACTACATCATAGCATGGATAATGTTATCATGTTATCTGGTATGGTCTTTTCTTTAGGTGGTTTTGCTGGAGCTATTTCCGCACCGCTTTGGGGTAGATATGGTCAATCACATGGATTTTTCCGTACTATGTGTATAACCCTTGCTGGTACAGGTTTTATTTTAATCATTCAATCCATACCTAGCACGCTTACTCCATTTGCTATTTTGCAGTTTGTTTGTGGTTTATTCTATGCTGGTGTATATCCATCAATCAATTCTATTTTAGTTAAAAAAAGTCCAGCCGAACAACGTGGTCGTATTTTTGGTTTGATGTTTGCAGCCCAACAAATTGGTTCAACTATTGGCCCATTAGTTGGTGGCTTTATCGGCACTTTCTTTGGTTTAAAATTTGTCTTTATTTTCGCTGGAATTTTAATGTTCATAACAAGTGCCTTAATGTATCTCAAACCACCAATTAGTAGAAAACCTCGTAAAAGATTTGCTAATTAAATAAATGAAAAAGTGCAAGTAAGAAATTTCCTACTTTGCACTTTTTGTTTCACGTGAAACATTTTATTTCTGTTTCAACTTATTTTCACTATCTGGTGTGATTTTAAACCATGCTGCATACATTGTTGGCAAAATGAGCAAAGTTAAAATCGTAGCGACTACTAAACCACAAGAAATAGCAATTGCCATAGAGCCCCAAAGTGTACTTGGTACAAGTGGCATCATTCCAAGTATCGCCGCTGCTGCTGTAAGCATTATCGGACGGAAACGCAATACAGCAGAATCAATAATAGCATTCCATGGTTTTTCACCATTAAGCATATGTTTCTTTATCTGGTCAATCAAGATAATTGAATTACGAATAATCATACCAAATAAAGCCAAGATACCTAATACTGCCACAAAGCCAATTGGTTTATCAAACAATAACATACCAAAGCTAACACCAATTAAGCCAAGCGGAGCTGTAAGTACAGTCATTATCATTAACTGTACACTTCTCAACTGGAACATCAATATAGTAATAACAGCTATGACCATCACAGGTATAGGTTTTAACAAATGTTCCATAGCTGTTTGACTATCTGACATAGCTCCATCTGGTTCAATGCTATAACCAAATGGTAAATCTTTTTGTAAATCAGCTAATTGATTATATATCTTTTCAGTTGCATCATTGGCTGTTCCTTGATAAATACTACCACGAACAGTGATTGTAGGTTTTAAATCACGACGCCAAATAACACCATCTTCTGCACGATAACTAATTTTAGCAATCTGTTCAAGTGGTACATATCCATATTGCCCTAAATAAATCGGTAAATTGCGCACTTTTTCCAGATTATCTCTATCGTCATCAGATAATCTCATCACTATATCAATGGTCCTATCACCTTGATAAAATTGAGCAGCTGTTGCTCCTGTAAGTTCTGTATATAAGGTCTGGGCAACCATTTGATAGATATACCCATTGCTCTCAATTTATCTTGGTCTAATTCTAAATGAAGTGTTTTTGCTTTTTCTTGCCAATCAAAATTTACATTGTAAATATTACTATCTTGGCGCATCTTCATAGCTACTTCATCAGCTATATTTTTTACCTTATCCACATCATATCCTGAAACTCTAATCATTACAGGATAATCAGCAGGTGGTCCCATTTGTAAAAATTTAATATTTGATTGTACTGCTGGAAAATCTTCATTTAAGATTTTAAATAATTTTTGATTTAAATATTCTCTAGCTTCTACATCTTTTGCTGTAATTACAAATTGAGCATAATTATCTTTTGGTAATACAGGATCAAAAAGTCAATACAAAACGTGGAGAGCCTTGACCTGTATAATAAGCAAAATTATCTATTTTATCTTGTTCTTCACTTAAAACAGCTGCCAGTTTTTCAGCTTGTTCTTCTGTAGCCTTTATAGATGAACCTTCTGGCAAAGTAAGTTCTACTACAAGCTCTGGTCTTTGAGATGGTGGGAAAAATTCCTGACTTATAAATTTCATACAATAAATAGAAATAGCAAATATAACCACTGTGCTAGACAATATTATTTTTTTATGTGTTAAGCAATAACATAATATCTTTCTAAAAAATGTATAAAATTTACTTTGATATGGGTCTACATTTCCCTTTTCATCTTTTTTTACTTTAACTTTAATTATTTTATAACCATATAATGGAGCTACCATTACAGATACAATCCAAGATAAAATCAAAGCTATAGCAATTACAGGGAATAACGCACTACAAAATTCAGATGCTAATCCATCGGCAAAAGCTACAGGTATAAAGCCTGCACAAGTAATTAGTGTACCGCTAAGCATTGGCATAGCTGTCGCTTTATACGCATAACAAGCAGCACTAAATCTATCTAAGCCTTCTTCAAGTTTTACACTCATCATTTCTACAGCAATAATAGCATCATCCACTAATAAACCTAAAGAAATAATCAACGCTCCCAAAGAAAACCTTATGCAAATCTATACCCAAAGCTTCCATAGCAACAAATACGCCTAAAATAACAAGAGGTATACAACCTGCAACTACCATACCTGTTCTGAGTCCTAAACTCAAAAAACTGACTGCCAATACGATGATAATTGCTTCTCGCAGGAACCTACGAATTCATCTATTGAGTCTTTTACCACTTGTGGCTGATTAGATACTTGATTTATCTCTAAACCTGTAGGTATATATTTTTGCACTTCTTCAATAGTATTTTGTAGATTATTACCTAGAGTTAAAATATTACCTCCAGCTTCCATGGAAACAGCAAGACCTATAGCTGGTTTCCATTGTAGAACATCTTTGGTTCTGCTGGTTCTACATATCTACGTTCTACTTTGCTATATCTGCCAAACGCAAAATTTTACCCCCAGCATTGATAGGCATTTCTTTGAGCATATCCACATCAGCAAATTGTCCACTTAAACGTAAATATACATTATCCGTTTGAGTTTCAATCATGCCCGCAGGTGTCATTTGTTGTTGAGTCTGCACTGCTTGCATGATATCTTGAGGACTAATACCCAATTCAGAAAGCTTATCTAATGAAGCTTCTATATATATTTTTTCAGGCTGTTCACCTACAAGTTCTACTTTGCTGACATTATCCACAGTCAATAAGATACGTCTTATTTTTTCTGCCTTTTCACGCATTTCTTCATAAGAATAACCATCACCTGTGATAGCATATATAGAACCATATACATCATCAAATCGGTCATTATAATATGGCCCATAAACGCCTTCTGGTAAATCCTTTTTTATGTCATCAACCATATTGCGAACTTCAAGCCATGTAGGTCGTATCTTATCATTATCTATATCATCACGTAAATTCACATAGATAACAGCTTCGCCTGAACGCGAAAAACTTTTTACATAATCAAGAACCTGGTGTATCTTGCAATTTTTTCTCAATCTTATCTGTAACTTGTTCTTCCATCTGTGAAGCTGTCGCTCCTGGCCAAGCTACAGACACTACCATTTGCCTAATCGTAAATGAAGGATCTTCCATTCGTCCCAATTTCGTATAAGAAAAAATTCCTGCAAAAAAAATCACAACAATAAAATACCAGACTAGATTTTTATTTTTTAATGATACTTCTGTTAAATTTCTCATAAAGTATCACCATCCGCTAATTTTACTGATTGCCTTCATAAAGTTTATGCACACCTGCTGTTACTACTACATCACCTTTATTTAATCCACTGACAATCACGTCATTTTTTCCCAAAGATATTACATTTATATCTTTTAATTCCAAACAAGAAGCATTGTTGACGATCCAAACTTGAGTTTTATTTTCCACTTGATACAACGCACTCAATGGCAAACTAATATTTGTATCACCATTATTTGCTCCTGCAAATATAACATTTGCAGTCATACCTAATTGAATATCAGATGGAGGATTTACAAGGCTAATTCTAACTTTATAAGTCTTTGCTACGGCATCAGCTATCGGTGATATTTCTCTGACTACACCTTGAACAGTAGTGCCTTTTAAAGCCCAAAAATCAACTGTCGCATTTTGACCTATGCTTATATCTTGAATTTTATTTTCAGGAATGGATATTTCAATCTCTCTTTCTCCATCTTGAATAAGCACAGCTACAGTCTGACCTGCACTTACGACTTGACCAGTTTCACCACTTACACTAGAAATAACACCATTTGCATTTGCGACTAATTGTGTATAACCCAAAGAATTATATCCTTGTGTCGCTTGAGCTACAGCTTGATTATATGCTGATAAAGCACTATCATAAGCATTTTGATATTGGTCTAAAGATTGAGCACTAACTGCATTAGCTGCATATAACTGTTCATATCTAGCAAGATTAGATTGTGCTAAATTCAATTGCGATTTAGCAGCTTCCACTTGAGCATCATAGGCA
>ENA-OQAA01000617-OQAA01000617.1-human-gut-metagenome-genome-assembly--contig:-NODE-617-length-23085-cov-2.655806_pt1 | contig 23085 bp, 21 predicted proteins | sample MGYA00242489_ERZ504515 | MGnify/ENA primary metagenome ERZ504515 (study PRJEB26092, sample SAMD00036237) | human gut metagenome | host: Homo sapiens | study: EMG produced TPA metagenomics assembly of... | reverse complement strand
CTCGTAGAAACGTTTGGGACGAATACATTCATTCGAACAAAAATCCATAACTGACAGTCCGCTCGACTTGAAACGGGAATAAATAGATTCAAAATCTTCCATGGTCCATTGATGTGACATAACAATTTGAGCTTTTTTACTTTGATTACAAAAGTAATATCACATTTTTAGAATGAAAGGGGGAGTTTATCGAATGCTTACTCTTATCCAAGGTATTTCATTTTCAATAGGTCAACCCTAATTGGAAATGAGATACTTTTGCGCTCTCATTTTAATAACAAACAGATTAATTAACGAACAGAATCATGAAGAAGATTTTTTACTTAATGTTGGTAGCCCTTACTATGGGTATGTTCACCGCTTGCGACGACGATGATGAGAATACCCCTCAAATCAACAACCCGGAACCCAAGGAACAATGGGGCAAGACGCTCCGGGGCGACAATCAAACCCTACTGGCCTTTCCTGATATCTATGCCGATTATTGGGAATACACCTATTCTTACAAAGATAATCCAAACATCGGCCTTCGTCTGACTGGAAAGTTCCCGAAGTCACGCTTCTTCAATTTCACGGTTTATAACGACGAGACCCAAATAGACGTATCCAGCATTGAAGACGTAAATATCCAACCCGATGACAGCTCCATCAACCCCTATGTAAAGGAAACAGACGACTACGGAGCAAATGGCTATACGATTTACATCATTCCCGCTAACACCCCCGCCAGCGCACGTGCCTCGATGAAGAACATATGCGAGTTTCCGGAAGATGTCAATATGGTCTCCATTTTCATGCGTCTTTACTTGGCGAAACAATATAGCGGCGATGAGTATGGCGGCGTGGACATGCCTGCTATCCAAGCTTTCGATGTGACTACAGGTGAGGAAGTGGATTTCCCGAAGCGTGAGGTCTGCAACATCCACGAATCGTTGAACTTGCCGCCGATGGATTTCTCCGCCGACCTGCCGCAACTCCCGTTCATGCGTGCCCCGCTGAGCCTAATGTACCCGAACAGCCCGGCAGAATACCTATTCGCCGCATCAAACTGAACGAAGGAGGTAGCTACTTTCCGTTTCATCCCTCCTACGGCTCCTAAAAGCGTAAGCGAATACGCCACCGCCGATGTACGATACTGGTCCATATGCCTTGGGTCAGCCGAGACCTACTCGTATGCCTCTATTTATGACGAGGAAATGCCTAAAGTGGACAAGGAAGGTTTCGTAACCTTTATCATAGCGGACGCCAACTCCGCCAAACTGCCCGATCTCCAAGCCAAGGCGGAAGCCAACGACGGTACATATATACTGACTTGGAACCGTAAGGAGCAAGGAGACGGAATCCTTGCCTTGTACCGCAACATGGTGATCAACGAAAACTATCAACACTCAATGCGTAAGTTAATGGAATCAGTTTCCCTTGCGGCGGCTAGCGGCGACATGAGCGAATTCAATCCAATGACGATGTTGGCTATGCTGGCCATGGGCAACTGGGGCCCTCAAGGCTATAAATTCAGCGAGGACGATTTCTTGAGCGATAGCTCAATTACGCCAATATCCGAAGAATGAAATAAACCAATAGACATATCGTATTTTCAAGTCCCCTCGTATCCGGTCTGAACCGGGACAAGGGGACTTCATTTTCACACTCTTATCATAAACCATGGAATTTAGATTCCTTATAGACGGGCGGTAATATAATCAATGATCTGCAGACAAAGGCTCGTAGTCTGCTCGTTCACATCCAATTCCGGATTCAGCTCTACCAGATCCATCGATTTAATCAAGTTTGTCGATAGCATATGATCCACGAAGTTATTAAACTCATCCGGCATCAGTCCTCACACACACGGTTCCCGTGCCCGGAGCGAAACGGGGGTCTATGCTATCCACGTCTATGCTGAAATGCACGTTGCGGATCTTCCGTTCCTTCAATTTCCGCTTGATATCCTCAGCTACGAAGCCGATGCCTTTCAGATGGATCGTCTCCATCGTATAGACACTCAGCTTCTCCCGCTCGATCAAATCCCACTCGCCTCATCCAGACTGCGGGTCCCGACCAAGAATACGTTCTGCGGGTTCACCTTGTTCCCGGGAGCGTAGATATTCACCAGCTCCTCGCTTCCCATCCCCATCAACGCACTCAGAGGCATCCCGTGGATATTACCACTGGGAGAAGTCTCGCTGGTATTGATATCCCCATGAGCGTCCAGCCAGATAATACCGAAATCATCATAACATTTACCCACGCCCGAGGCGCTACCTAAACCCAGCGAATGATCCCCGCCAATCACCAAGGGGAACGCTCCTCCACGCAATGTATCATAAACCAACTCTGCCAGATTCGTATTCACCTCCACGATCGCATCCAGATATTTCATGCTGTTACCCCGTACGAACTTATCTGCCTCGCTGACAGGGGGGACATACAAATTACCCAAATCAAAGGCTTTATGCCCGTTCTTCCGGATCACTCCCATCAATCCCCGTTCCCGAAGGTGGTTCGGGGCACGCTCTACGCCTGCCCGGTCACATCCCAAGTTCAAGGGAACGCCTATTACATTTATTTTCATACCCTAGAATTTAGCGAACGTATCTCGTATAATGCCAATCGCTTCCATCATTTGCTCCTCCGTAATCACCAAAGGAGGCGTGAAGCGGATGATATGATCGTGGGTAGGCTTGGCTATCAAGCGTTTTCCTTCAACCCCAAACAGATGTCCCATGCCGTCTTCCCATCTTTAGGTTCCGTCACGACAGCGTTCAGCAAGCCCTTACCCCGTACTTTCTTTATCATAGGATTATTAATCCGCTCCATCTCACCACGGAACAGCTCACCCATCTTAAACGCATTCTCCGACAAATGCTCGTCACGTACCACCTCCAAGGCGGCGATAGCGACTTTCGCCGCCAACGGATTTCCACCATACGTGGAACCGTGCTCTCCCGGAGCGATCGTAAGCATGATCTCATCGTCCGCCAATACCGCCGAGACCGGACTGACCCCACCGGACAACGCCTTTCCCAAGATCAAGATATCCGGGCGAATCCCCTCGTAATCGCAAGCCAATAGCTTACCGGTACGACCGATACCTGTCTGTATCTCATCCGCGATAAACAACACATTATGCTGATGGCAAAGATCATAGCAAGCCCGCAGATAACCATCGTCGGGCCACCACGACCCCGGCCTCACCTTGGATCGGTTCCACCAAGAAGCCTACTACATCGGGATCTTTCAAGGCCTCGGCCAACGCATCCACCTTATTATAGGGTATCTTTATAAATCCGGGCGTATAAGGGCCGAAATCGGCGTAGGAACTAGGATCGGTGCTCATGGAGATAATCGTAATCGTACGTCCGTGGAAATTCTCGCTACAAACCACGATCTTCGCACGCTCCGGAGCGACCCCTTTCCGACGGTATCCCCCAACGGCGGCAAAGCTTCAAGGCCGTCTCTACCGCCTCGGCCCCCGTATTCATCGGCAAGAGCTTATCATATCCGAAAAACTTACAGGTAAATTCCATGTACTCACCCAGTATATCCGCATGAAAAGCACGGGATACGAGCGTAAGCTTCTCCGCCTGCTCCATCAGGGCCTTCACGATCTTAGGATGGCAATGTCCTTGGCTCAAGGCAGAATAGCCAGACAAGAAATCAAAATAACGTTTTCCTTCCACGTCCCACACGAACACGCCTTCGCCTCTTCTGAGAACGACCGGCAGAGGATGGTAGTTGTGGGCACCATACTTCTCCTCTCTGGTAATGTAATCTTCCGGTTTCATACTATAATTGAGTTTAAATGACTAGCATATTGTAAGCGTTTGCATCGGGATAGCTCAAAGATAAGCATTTGCGGCTAACCAATTGATTACGGGTATGTATGTTAAGAAACATATTCACAAAAAGAAGGGATGCCCCGCTCTCCCCAAGGAGAAACAAGGACATCCCTCTCACGTCAAACAAACAACGTTTAGTTCCGTATCCGTACCTTATAGGTCTGGTCAGCTATTCGGACAAGATAGACTCCCGCAGGAAGAGCGCGTCTTGTCTCGCCGGGAACGACCGCAAACCGGGCACGACTAGTACCCGACAGGCCGACAACCCATGCCTCAGCCGGACGATCCGCACGGATATGGAGGGCGTTGGCAGAGGTCCAAACCGCTATGCCTCCCTCTACCGAGCATTCGATGTCGGGACATCCGGGGTATCCGGGGTGTCGGGTGTGTCAGGATAATCGGGATCCACCGGCCAGATTTGGGCGTATAGCTTACCACGAACGGGCTGAAGCTGGCAACGGAGATCTCCATATAATCATCCTCTAATGTCAAATTGTTATTACCCTCGGAATACACGTCTACCACGCCGTCCGAGCGGAGGTGGATAATCACGATATCATGTTGGGTTTTATTTACGCCTTCCGGATACGGGATACGTACCGTCACGATATCGGAGGGCTGCACGGGAGTTACGGCGGTAGTGGTGGATGCGTCGGTAGCGGAAATCGTGGTCGTCACCTTAACCAAGGTCACTTCCATCACGATCTTCGGGGCATCAGGAGCGATACCCGCATCTTGGGCGGCAGCTTTCGCTTTCTCTTCAATCTCAGCCTTTTTCGCTGGGTCTTCTATATCTTCCTTCACCAAGCGGAGGCTGGAGAGTTCCGTATCCGATGGCAGGGATACGGCATCGGGGATGATCACGATCGGGTTATCATCCGTTGGAACATTCGTTCCCTCCTGCCCTTCCTTTTCCTTGGGAACGGCCGGCGTACCGATCGTAGCGATCTCTTCCGTAGTCACGGAAGATTCCTGCGTAAAGGCAGCGGTTATCGTCTTGCTGAGGCAGGTGCCAATATTAACCGTCTCAGCTGTCTGCGAGAAACCATCCACGCTGTATTCTTTGAACTCGTAATTCTGCAAGGCTGTATTTGCCAAGTTTAACTCGATATTCTGGGGTACGGCATCACCGGATTTCACGACCACTTCCTTACCCTCTTTGTTATAGGAAATGGAGATCGTGCCGCCTTCCGGCTGTTGGATCGTGACGTAACATACCGGCTGGGGAGCTACCGTGAAGTTCACCGCATATGTGCGCTTGGTCTGTCCATCCTCGGCGGTAACGACCAAGGTAGCCTTGGCCGATCCATCCACGAGCGATACAGTAGCCGTGAACGATCCTGTCGATTGTACGGGAACAAGCGATCCATTCACGAACAGCTTAGCCTTCGCATCGGCCAGCTGGCCGGATAAGGTGAGGGCAGCCGATTCCAGGGTGGAACTTGGGAGCAGCACCTCATATTTCATCGTAGAGGCAAGAAAACCGGGAAGCGGGGTAGCAGCCTCATTTCCTACCTTATACGAGAGGGAACTCAAACGGGCTTCCGAAGACGGAACCACGGGGATAGGCTCAAATTTCACCTCAGCCGTCACCGCGTAGGCCGGCATCAAGAAGTAGGTCGTACCATCTTTCTCTTTCTGCAACGGAACGGTCTTGGTTTCATTCCCGACCTTCCCGGATACCTTCAAGGAGCCGAACACCATTTGGTAGCCTTTGTTGGGGGTGGCGGCAATCGTCACCTTCGTACCGGAGGCGACCTCGCCGCCGGAAACAATCGAACTACCCGGAGCATCGGCGGTACTCAAGGTAAGCGTACCGTTCGCCGGGTTGGCGAAGGTGACGGTGGACTGGATCTTCTCGTACTCCACCTCTACCGTGACCGGAAAGTCCGGCATGGTGAAGGTGTAGAGGTAGGCGATACCGCTACTGGCATCGGGCTTAAACGTAGCCGGTACCGTTTCGTCGGGTGCACCCGTGCGGTAAACCTTCGGGTAACCGGAAGCCATTCGGTAGCCGTCGGCGGGGGTGGCTAAAATCTTCACCGCGATGCCGGGGGCAAGCTCTTTGCCGGAAAAAAGCCCAATAGTACCCGAAGCGGTGACGGCATCCAAGGCTAGCGAGCCGTGCGCCGGGTCGGTGAAGGTGACGGCGGACTGGATCTTCTCGTACTTCACCTCTGCCGTAGCCGGGAAGGCGGGCATGGTGAAGGTATAGGCGTTATCGGTGGCGGCGGGCGTAACCGTTTCGGAGGGCGTACCCGTGCGGTAAACCTTCGGGTAACCGGAAGCCATTCGGTAGCCGTCGGCGGGGGTGACGGTAATCGTCACCTCGGTGCCGGAATGCAAGGTCGTAGGGGATGTGAGGGTCTCACCGTCCGCCGAGATCGATAAGGAGGCAGATCCTTCCGCGGGAGCCTCGAAGTCAACATGAAAGGAAGAGCGGGGTAGTCGGGACGGGCCTTCGTCTCGATCCCTTCCTGCGCCCGGGCGGTCATCGAGAAGACCGCCAGCAGGCATACGAGCCATAAACTAGTATATTGTTTCATATCAAAGCGCTATTTTATAAGTGATGTTATTGATTCGAACCATGTAAATACCGGAAGGCAAAGCCAAGCGGGTATCGCCGGGGGCGATAGAGGCGGCGTAGACGGTACGTCCGTCGGAGCGTACCACGGTAAGCGCGGCGGCCTCCCCGGAATAGACATGCAGCGCACCGTCGGCGGCCCAGATACGGACAGCGGCGGTAGCGGTAGCGATCTCGTTGGCGGTCACCACGGAGCCATCGCACACACCCACGCTACGAACCAGCGAGCGGGTGACGGCATTGGCGGTGATGTATGCCTCGAAAGGCTTCAGCACATAATCCGCCTCCTGAAGGTCGAAGCGGGTACCCTCGGCATTGAGCACGTAGATACCACGGAGCGTAAGGTTGGCGAGATTCGGGTTCGTCCGGAAGAGGAACACGCCGTTCTCGAGGCATCGCCGGAAGCGACCGTAGCCGTAGCCGGTATCTCGATCGGCGCATCGGAGGCTGTTTGGCTAAAGGTTACCCGAGTCAAGGCTGCGTCGGCGGCCAACAGATAGGGCTACCGGCGGTGAGATCGACCTTTTCCCGTAAAGGACAGAGACCTCTTCCCAACCTTGGCAACGGCCTCCTTAGCGGTGTAGCCGGTGGCGGCATAAAGGATTAGCCACTACCATATTCCGCAGAGGCTGTCAATTCGATAGGGCTACCGAAGGTCGTCCATTTGTTATTCAGCGAACGGTTGGTTTTGAAAGTCTTGGACACCTTCAGCGCATTCGTTGTCACGACCTGCGCACCCTCCTCCAATGTCAACTCAAAGACGGACGCATTCTCGCTATCGACGGTAAGCACGCCATCGGATTTAACGATGACACTCTGTGACAGGCCGGCCTCGGAGAGATTCTGATTGCCGGAGATCTCGACCTCTTTCCAATCACTCACCTCCGTAAAGGTCGTTACCCTACCATCCGCCTCGGGAGCAGGGAAGCGATCGATTGCCGTGCCTTCGCTATCGAAGCCTTTCTGCGGGATAAACGTACTAGCTTTCATCTCCCAGAGCTTATACTCCTCGCCCGCCGTAACGGTAGTGGCTAAGGTCTTGTTGTAGCGTTTTACTTCGATGGGCTGGGATGAGCGAGGCAGAAACCTTATCGTAGCGCCAGCATCTCCCGCCTCATCCGTGAACAGACATTCCATCCAAGCATTGGTAAGGGTACCGGTGTTATGGATAGCGGTGTGGGCACAATGGAAAGTGGTATAGCCATTTACCGGATCAAGCACGCTGAAGGTGCCAGAGTTATCGAGGCAGTAATGCATATCGGACGAGCTGCTGTTTTCAATGCGGAAGCTGCTGCCCGACAGCCTCAAGGTGCCTTTATTGATCAAGGTAGAGGCACCGGACGAGCCGAGGATCGAACCGGTCTGCGCAATTGTCAGATCGCAACCTTCGTTGACGGTCAAGGCAGCACCGTCGGTCGGGCGTATCGTTACGTAATTCAACGTCAGCGTCGGGTTGCCGGTAGCGGTGGCGACGATGAGCTTGTTGGCGGAAGGGCCTGGGGGTGACGATATTTTGCCGTTGAAACGGGTCTCCGTTCCGGCTCCCTTTTTATAACTCCATTTGTTGTTGGAGTAGAAGAGCATGAAGGTCATCGTATCGCTAGAAGACAAGGGCAGTGACAACAAGGACCTCAGATAGGAGGCAGACGACAAGCCGGACTGGCCGGGGATAATAGTACTCGCGTAAGCTGTAGGCAGACCGTCAGCGCCATAGCCGGCAATAGCTTTCAGTTGCGGGAGCAGGCCGTTCTCGGCGGTACCGATGGCGGTGAAGGCTTGTGTATTTTCGGGGCCTGCCCAAGCGGCGATCTCGGCGGCGACATCATCGAGGTAAGTGTCGGCACCGTTTGCCTTATCGCTACCTATGTTATCGGTAGGGACGGCTAGCGTATTATCTCCTATCGTCAGTTGGATCATGGTACTGGCGTAGTTGTCGAGAAGGGTAACTTATTAGTAGGTGGATCAGATCCGACAATCCGACCGGCCTGTTTATCCGACGTATTTCCTAAGGCTTTCACGCCGGCGGTAGTTAAGGCGAGGCAATTCTTTATCGTTATATTAATGTTTCCAGCAAAAGCTTGCCCCACAATACCACCTGCGGCAGCTATCCGGCTGTCGCTGTTTGATCCTGCAGAAACAGCGCCTGTGGCAAAACAAGATTCAATCGTCGTTTTCTCAGATAGTCCGGCAATGCCGCCGGAATAAGCATTAGCAGCGGAAGATTTAGCGATTATCCACCCTGTCGAATAGCAGTGCGATATGCTACAATTACCGCTACTATAGGCTCCGATACCGCCCGCATACGCGGCATCGCTAGAACCAGAACCGGTAGCAGTAACACGGATATCCTCCGTATTGAAGCAGGAAACGATAGAAGAGCCATTATTAGTCGCTACGATTCCACCACCACGACCCATCTTTCCGGTCATAGTGACAGCTCCCCTGTTTGAACAAGCGCTAATCACCGAACCTTCAGAGTAACCGGCAATTCCACCGAGAGACCCAGAATTGCCGGTCACAGAAAAACTAACCTTGCATTGATTATGGCAATTGATGATTTTTCCATTCTTTACATAACCTGCCACGCAGCCAAGATAGTAAGCGGTGTCTTGAGCATTAGCAATAGTTGTCAAATTAATATTGTCAGATCCTGCCATCGTCAGATTCCGCACGGTCGCTCCATACAGATAACCGAAAAGGCCGATATAGTAAAACGAGGCCGAGGAGATCGTCATTCCGGTAATCGTATGGCCGCCACCATCGAAGGTGCCTTGAAAGTAGTAACGTGCATCGAAGCTTTATAAGTCCCTATCGGTATCCAATTAGCCTCGAAGCCGCTCGCCACGCCTTGGGCAGGTTTCGCCAGCGAGATATCGTCCGCAAGCGTAACCGTACAGTCCTTGAAGCCCTCGGAGGCGGGATAGGAATCGGTATAGGTTTTATCGGCATCGGTGATTGTCTTCCCGTTATTCGTCACCCAAGCGATCCACGCGAGGCCGCAGGCGGTCTTGACGGTGTAGGTAGTGCCGGAGACGGCGACATCGGTGCCAGTCGGGCCGACATTGGCTAATTTGGCGTACTCGGGCCAGTCGGCGGGGAGAGTCGTCATGCCTGAGAAGGAGACTAATTTATCTTCCGTTGCCGTAAAGACGGTTGTTCCTTTCGAATCCATCAGTTGTTCGTTGCCCAGCCAAAGGGTGTAGCCGGTGTTCTTTGTGACGTTGATGGCGAAACCCTTCTTTTTACCGTCGGTGGTGAATTGGATAACGGGATCGAACGATTGGCCGCTGGCGTCTTTCACCTCGAGCGTCTGGCCACTCGTTGGGGCGGTGGCGAACTGCCATTGGAGGAAGGGGGATTTCACTCTAGAGCTTCCATAAATTGCGTCTCCATCTTTATCTTCCGAAGAAACCGTTACTTTCGCGTCTTCGGTAGCCGAGAAAGCACCCCAATTGTCTAGAAACACAGCAACAGCTTCCGCCGTGACAGTTATCTTGCCTTTGATGGTGGTATTTATAGCAGAACTAGTAGAGTACAGATATATTCCATATGATCCAGTTCCTTCCGCAGCGATATTCAATCCGGCGGTGCCACCATCCAGAAGCAGGATGCATCCTTGGTAGTTATTAATCACATCCTTTTTCGCTTTCAGGTTACTGGCAGAGTTGCCTGTCGCTTGGATACAGAACGGTTTACTGCCCTCCAGATAAAATAATGAGCCGTCGGCAGTAGTGGAGGTCAGGTTTAGCCCATCCAATTTTAGGATCGGGTAGCTGTCAAGATTAATTTCGCGTCGGGCTATCGCTTTCTCGCTTTTGATATCGATCGCGCCCTGCTGCCAGTTTGCGTTCGTGCCCGTCAGCGTACCGGAGAACTCGGTCTCGGTGCCATTAGTCCCGACCTTGTAAAACCAAGCGTAATCGGTCGAGCTGTTGGGTTTCAGTTTATAGGTGAGAGTTAGTTTATCAGTAATACTAGTACTAGCCACGTCAAGCGGCTGTGTCTGCGCTTGCGCTCCTGCCATTGCCGGCCCCCATAGGGCCAGCGTCAGGATACAGAACATCCGCACGGCGGCCCGGAGGGAGAGCCGCGCGGATATCTTTCTAGAAAGATAAAATTCGTTCATATGGATTCGATTTTAAGTGTTTGACAATTTGCTAGGCTCAGATCTCGTCCGGGCTCTCGCTATCGCCGCCGGGGTTCTCGGGGTCGGGCGCAGGGTCGGGTGTGGGATAAGGCTTGTCGTCGGACTTGGAGGGGCTGGTGGGGCCTCCCTTGGCGGCGATGAGGTTCTTATACTTGCGGAAGATCTGGTTCACGGTGTCGATGAAGGCGTTGATGGCTCGGTAGGCTCAAGTACGGCGTAGGCGTTGACACGCTGGATGATGAGGTCGAGGGTCTCGTCGGTCGCCTTGCGGGCCTTGGTGGTATCGGTCTTCACACGGGCGGAGTACTCGTCAGTGCGGGTGATGTCGAGAGCCTTGTAGCATCGTTCAAGGTTTTCAACTGGGCCACGTAGGTGTCGAGGTGGAGGGTCTTGAGGGCTTCCGATACGTCAGCCTTGGCGAGGTCGAGCAGCAGGCCATCGATCAGGGCGGTCTCCTCGGCGTAGGCCTTGGCGTAGATCTTGTCGTAGGCCCGCAGCACGCTGTCTACCAGCAGGGCGGGGGTACGCAGGGTCTCGTCGGGGCATACCTTATAGGAGCCGTTCATGGAGTAGATGAACTGGAGGGTCTTGTCACGCTCCTTGTCTTTCGCCTCCAGCTGGGCGGTGGAGGCGCTCTTGGTGACGCGGTTCACGCACTCCGCCTCCCGGTCGATGCATTCCTTGTAACCCGGGGCGAGGGCCTCCAGATGGAGGGCGGCCACGGTCGTATCCAAGATACGGGCGTAGATCTCGTTGTTCATGTTCATGTGGCCGGCGTTGGTCAACGCGGTCTTCGCTACCGATCCGATTTGTTTCGCTAAACTCATACTGTTTGTTGTTTTTTCGTTAATACTTTCCTCTTGTCTTCCGATTTAAGGCTCCTACAAATATAAGATAATTCCTTTGATAATCATCGATTTCCCTCCCAAATAACGCCTACGGGCGTCGAAATCGCTCCCGAGACATCGGAAAGGACCGCTATGGTCGTAAGGATCGCTCCGGACGCCTCGGGAGAGGCCACTACGACCATAGGGATCACTCCAGAGGCTTCGGAGGGGCCGTTACGGTCGTGGGGATCGCTCCGGAGGCCTCGGGAGCGATGGCTACGGTCGTAGGGATCGTTTCCGAGGCATTTCGCTAGTCCGTCGCTTTCGTAAACCGGATCGGCCAGTCCAATGCTTGGTGGTGTAGACCGGGAAGATCCATTGCTTATGGTTGGTCGCCTTGTTCCGGCCGAACCAGCTGTCGCCCTCGTTGAGGTCGTTCTCTTGGTCCACCCCGAAGCGGTACGGCGGGTTCTCGCTCTTCAATTTATACTCCTTGCTTCCCCAATAGGCCGGGAATTGCTCGTCGATGGAGTAAGGAAGCGTCATGTCGGTACCGGGCGAGGTGGCGATCACGTAGTATAGGTCATCGCTCTTCCCCTTGCGGGCGATGCCCACGCCGGAGACCGGTTCCTTATGGCTGTCGTCGGGCGAGAACTTCAAGCAAACGTAATGGTTATCGATCGCGTCCCACATCATTCCCGATTCGGCGTCCTGCCCCCGCGGTTCGAAGCCGTGCTTGCGGGCGTCGTCCTCCTTCATGAAGCGCATGTGTAGATGGGGCGGCACTCGTCCTTGAAGTCGAGGGCTACCCACCAGAGCTGGTCGGCGTTATCCCCCACGTCGAGGTACTCGTGGGCCGAGGTATCGAGCATCTTGCCGATCCGCGAGTCGTTCGGTCCCTTGGTATTCAGCACCAGCGGGCTGTAGATGCGCTCCTTGCCGTCCGGCCCGGTGAAGACGCGTTGTCCGGCGGGATCCCCGTGATTGTCCTTCCCGGTACGCATCATGAAGTCGGCCAGGATCAGCTGCGGTTTCTTGGCCAGCTTCGAACGAGCCTCCACGTAGGAGTCCAGATATTTCTTCAGCGCGTCTTGCCGCGCGTAGTTCTTCGTCAGGTAATACAGGGGGACCAGGAAGCAACGGGTGGTATCGCCCCTCGGGCCGTAGCTTACGAGGTGGAGGTTGCTGTTCTCGTCGGCGATGGACTTGTCCCAGCTCTCGAAGTCCACGGAGCGTTGCCGCCGGTGATGATCATGATGCTCTCCTCGGACATATGCTCGTTCAGCTCCGACTTCGTATAGCCGCCCCCGGCGCCGATCTTGCCGCCGTGGGTACCCATCACGCGGTAGTAGGTCTGGAGCCAGTTCTCGTTCTCTCCCGCCGGCGACGACGACTTGGCGGAAAGCTCCGCCTCGGCGGCGAACACCGTCTCGTCGTAATAGAGGTTCTCCTTCCGGCTGTAGATATAGGTATAGCTCCCGCCGAAGACACCGCCCACCAGCACGTGGGTGCCGTAGGTGTCGTATAGATCGTAGATGCCCTTCTGTGTGTTGCCGTATCGCTTGTAGAGGTCGCTATTGGTTTCGTTCAGCAAGCGCGAGGCGGTCGTGGTGAGGAACGGCAGGAAGACGTCGGGATCGCTGGCAGAGGTATAGATGGCGGTGGCCATATGCAGCTCCACCATCGGCTTGACATGCACGTCCACGTGATACTCGAAGCGGTTGGACGAGGTCTGGTTATGCTGGAACCGCTGGTCGAAGGAGCCGGAGAAGAGTTTCGACCTCGTAGGCGTAGGAGCGCCTTGGTTCGTGAAGCCGAGGCTGCTCACCGAGATGCCGAGCTCCTGCCACATGTTGTCCACCATCTCCTCGTAGTCCACGCCGGAGCGTTCCCGTCCCCACGACTCGGCGTGGGGGGTCTTCACGAAAGCCTCCGTGCCGTACATCAGGTCGAAATCTAGGAAAGGCTCGCTAGGGGCGGCGAAGATATCGCCCGCCGTGTTCACCGTCTTGCCCACGTTGTGCATATAGCTCGGGGCGTTATCCGACGCTGAGCTTTCCAGCTTGGGTTGCGACACGAGGAAGAGCGTGTCCGTCGCCGCCTCCCACGACTTGCTGGCGATCCCCCGCAGGGCGATCTTCTCGAGGAAAGGCTTACGCTCCACCTCCTTCTTGAGGTTGAGCACGAGGAAGCGGCTCTCGGCCCCCTGCCTCATCTCCCAATCGAAATACTTGCCGCTGAACTCGAAGTCGCGGATACGATCATCGTGCACCGGGATGCGATCTCGCCCTCCCACGGATGGATGATGAACAGCCGGTTGCCGTCCGACTCGTCGGAGAGGTTGAACTCCGCCACACGCTGGGGGACGTACACTTCCGTGTCGTCGTCGGAACATCCCGTGAGGAAGGCCGACACCACCAGCGTCAAAATACCGAAAAATAAAGATTCTCTTCTCATACTGATTCTTCTTAGATAAAGGTGTATACTCTATATTATAATGTAGGGAGTTCGCCTCCCCATGACCCTATTCGATCGCCCGTACCCATTCGTCCATGCCCTTGGCGGCCTCCGGCGGCATCTTCTGTTTCAGCCGGTAGCGGGTGGTGTGCAAGCTTCCGATGGAGATAGACATCTTGTCGGCGATCTCCCGGTTGCTCAGGTTCATCTTGATCAGCATGCAAAGCGTTTCCTCCGCCGGCGTGATCCCCGGCACCCGCTCCCTAAGCGTCGGCAGGAAACCCGGATACGATGCCCGGAACGATCGGTGGAACGATCCGTTCCCTTTTCGCTCCGGATCGGCGGGAAGGCACGAGGCCAGCAGGTGCTCCTTCCGTATCGGGCACTCGGCGGCGTGACGCTCCAAGTGTTCCGACAGTACGTCGAACCGCTCGTCGATCCGCCGGCGCAGATGCTTCCATGCGAACACCCAGCAGCCCCCGCAGAGGAGGAGCGCCAGCATCCCGCACATCATCAAAATCCGTAAGTATGACCCTTCCATTACTACTTCGTTTTTGTTTCTCAAAGGAAACCATTCCTATCCTTATACGACGAATTCTTTTTTGAGCAATCCGCTCAACAAGTCCTCAACAACGGCCTTATCCGCACGAAATGCGATCATCAATTAATTGACACGCCGCTCGGGGCACCGGTGGTACGGACAAGTCAAAGGTACGCCGCCGGGCCTCGGACGGATAAAAAACCAATAGATGATTCAATCGATTTATCCCCCGGGACACGCTATTTTCCATGAAAAACGGCGTATATTCGCGATAAACCATAAAATCCTACGCAGATGAGAGACATCACGCATTTCCTGCTAGCCACCCTCCTCTCGCTAGCCACCCTCGCTTGCCGGCACGACACGCCTCCCGCGGACGGCTCCCTCTCCCGGCAGCTTCCGCCCGATACCAAGGAGATACTCCGGCAGCTCAACGACCGCGACAACCGGGAGGAGGCCTTGCGCCTCGCCGACAGCCTCGCCGCTCTTCCCCCTTCCGACGACCCGTGGCTAGAGATCCGTATCGCCCAAGCGGTAGCCAACACGCTCTATAAATTCCGCCGCGACCCTTCGGATGCGATCCGTGTGCAAGAAAGGGCCCTCGCCGTCTATCGCCTCCACCCCGATGCCGCCGACGATCCGGCCGACCTGCTCTCTACCCTCGGCCATTATTACCGCCGCAAGGGAATGCGGGAAAAAGAGGTGGAAGTCATACAGGAAGCCATGGACTGGTGCGTAGCCCACCCCGAGAAGCTCAACCGGGGTTTCGTCTACACCTTCGCCGACCTCTCCTCCACCTATAGCGACCTCGGATTGTACGACAAGGCTATGGAGGCCATCTCACGCTCCATCGACTACTCCCTCCAGTTGGATAGTTTTACCATCAGCGACCTCTACCGGATGAAAGCCGGGATATTCTGGGAGCTGGAACAGCACGACTCTACCTTATATTACGCACGGCAGGCCTTAAAGAGAGGGGAGGAGCTGAAAGAGAACGCCTATGTCCTCGCCGCCAAAAACATACTTTACAATTATTACTACGAATATGTGCCCGACTCTATCCCTGCCGCCCTCGAAGGGTACAAGGAATTGATAGAAGAGGAAGAAGCGATCTCCGCGGGGTATCAAGATCTTTTCAAATTCATGCTGGGGGCCTGCCTCGTACGCGACGGAAAGCCGGGAAAAGGCTTCCCCTTGATGGAAGAGGCCTACGCTCTCTACAAGAAATACGAGGCGAACGATATGATGGATTGGACCGGACGGCATTTGCTCAACCTTTACGCCCAACAAAAGAAGGGAGACAAGATGACCGAGATCTACCCGGAATACAAGGAGATACACGACTCGTTGCAACTGGCGGAGAAACAGCGGTACGCCATTGGTGCCAACGTACGCTACGAGACCGGACGGAAGGAGCAGGAGAATCGGGCCTTATCCGCCGAAGTGGCCTTGAAGGAACGTTCGCTCGTTTATACGCGCGTCATCCTGATCCTAGCCATTTGCCTGCTGACCGGGATCATTGTCTACGCACTCCAACGTCGCCGGCTTCACCAACGTGAGCGGGAGATCCAGCGTCAACGGCTGGATAATCTCCTCGCTACCCAACAAGAACTGAACCGCCGCAATGAGCGACTGAGCGCCGAGCTGGAGCAAGCCGCCCATAACGAGGTGATCGACAGCGTACGCCAGAAGCTCAACCCCTCCTTGCTGAGCGGCGAGGACGAGTTGCGGTTCCGCCAATCCTTCGCTGCCCTGTACCCTCGCTTCCTGCCCGGCTTGCGTAAGGACTTCCCAGAACTGACCAAATCCGACGAACTGCTCTGCATGCTGATCTACCTGAAGCAGAGCACGGACGAGATCTCGTTGGCCTTGGGCATCTCCCGTCCCAGCGTCAACTCCGGACGCAGCCGTATCCGCAAGAAACTTGGATTGCAGAAAGAGGAATCCTTGGACGAATTCCTGCAAAAAAGATAATCCCTCCTTTCCGGCGGCTGCCACCCGAAGGTGGCATGCTCGCGGAAAGAGGGGATCAAGGGCGGATCAAGTACGAACCGCTACGCATAGCCGATAAAGGCCGCTTATAAAGTTGTCAGATAATTTTTCAGCGGATTGGAGTACATCTCTAAGATCTTCTTACGTAAGAACGCCTCATCCTTGTTCGGAAGGACGATCTTATCCAATTGCCCTTGCAAGTATTCCTCGAATTGCTTCTTATCCTTCGGACCATAATGTTCTTGGAAACGACGAGTGCCGTTCAGTAAGTCATACGCCACGTAATTGCACGGATAGAAACGATAGTTCTTATAGATCTCCCGGTCGATAACGGACGCGATAGCGCTTACCAGCTCATTCTTCTCCATATCCTTGTCCAGTTTAGCCAAGGAATCATTGATCGGGGAAGTAATCGTAAAGTGGACACGACCCTTATTGTTCAAGATACCCGTTTCCATGCTCAATAGATCATCCCGCTGGCATTTCACGAAATCCGGATCATCCCGCTTCATCTGAAATTCTTTCGCCTTCAAAAAATCGCAAGGATCAAACTCGTAGGAGATAGCGACCGGCACGATATTCAAATCCATCAAATTCAACAACAGATTGTCCTTATCACCGCCGATACTCAACATTTTTAATACGCTGCCCTGCGTACGATCGTCCGAATCCTTAGCACGTCCCTCACGCTGGGCGATCCATACAGACTCGTTCACATTCTTGATCGCATGATGGATATAGGCGGAAAGCGTCTTGCTGACCTCCAACATCTGACGAACAGAAACGCCACGCTTCACAATAAAACTATTGTTCAAGCGTACCAATGTCTCGATCCACGGACGGATTAAAAGATTGTCGCCGATAGCGACCTGCGTCATACCATACCCCACATCATATAACATGACATTCAAGAAGGAGGCATCCAATACGATATCCCTATGGTTCGAGATAAACGTACAGGCCGCCTTATCTTTCGGCAGACGGCTACGCCTGAGATAGTAAGCGAGAAAGTAGTATTTTTCGCCACCGTCATTACAGCGTCATAGGCCAGAGTAGATTTAAACTCCTCCTTCGTCTTGCAAGCACGCATGGCAACTGAGAATTCCTCCCAATTCAAATTCGGCTTTATGTAACGTAAAGCCGCTCGAAATCCTCATTGGCGACCAATTTTTCAATTGCGTCCTTCACCTCACTGTTGTTCAGCGGACGGATGTCGTCGAAATTAGGGGAAACTGTTTCTGTATCCATATCTATTCATTTTGTTTTTCTGTTTTTGAGTTCGTCTTCAATAATGTCTGTCATGACATCCTTTATATCCAATCCCGCCGCACGTACTTGCTGTGGGATAAAGCTGGTAGCCGTCATTCCCGGTGTCGTGTTTATTTCCAGTAAGACAGGCTCCCCGTCTGCCGGAATAATATAATCCACACGAATCAGTCCTTTGGCGCCCAATATATCGTAGATCCTTGATGTCTTGCGCTGTATCAACTCCGTCAACTCGGCGGAGATACGGGCCGGAGTGATCTCGTCCACCTGCCCGTTATACTTTGCGTCGAAATCGAAGAATTCGTTATCCGTAACCACCTCGGTCAAAGGAAAGACAACCTCTTTACCCTCCACCTTATAGCAACCGCATGTCACTTCCGTTCCATCGATAAAGCTCTCGAGAATCACCTCACGTCCTTCCCCAAACGCCTTAGCGATAGCGGGCTGGATAGCGGAGAGCTCTTTCACCTTCGTCACGCCGAAACTACTACCCCCATCGTTTGGTTTCACGAAAATAGGCAAACCCAAACGAGTCACGACTCTTCGTCCGTAATAGTCTCTCCCTTGAATAAATGAATGGATGCGGCAATTTTTACACCAAAGTCTTTCAAGTAATGATTACATACGTATTTATTGAATGTCAAAGCGCTCACCAGCATCCCGCAAGACGAGTAAGGCATACCGATCATATCGAAATATCCTTGCAAACGTCCGTCCTCGCCCGGAGTACCGTGTATCGTTATATAGCGAAGTCAAAATGCCTCGTCACGCCATTCTCCTTGAAGCTAAAATCATTCTTATCAATTGGTGTATGTTCCCCGCTAGGAAGTATAACCGCCCACTCATCCTCTTAACGATGGCAATATATAAATTATATTTGTCTTTATCAATAAAAGAGTAGATTCCGTCCGCACTTTTTAATGAAATAACGATCTCGGAGGAATCTCCCCCTGCTACGATAGCGATGTTCTTTTTCATTTTTATAGTTCTTTAGTGTTCGCGTATACACGCCATCTGTCGATCAGCTGCTGCATATCGGAAGGAATCTCGGAATCGAAAAACATCTCCTCTCCCGTAGTAGGATGAACGAACCCCAACGTCTTAGCATGCAAGGCCTGACGTGGACAAATAGCGAAACAGTTTTGCACGAACTGTTTATATTTAGTAAAAGTTGTTCCTTTCAAGATATCATGTCCGCCATACCGCTCATCGTTGAAAAGCGTATGACCGATATATTTCATATGTACACGGATCTGGTGCGTGCGCCCCGTCTCCAGACGGCACTCCACCAAACTCACGTAGCCCAAGCGTTCCAATACGGTGTAATGGGTGACGGCAGTCTTGCTTGATCGCCTTCCGGGAAGACGGGTCATTTGCATACGGTCACGAGGGTCACGGCCGATATTTCCCTCGATACGCCCCTCATCCTCTTGAACGATGCCCCATACCAAGGCACGGTATTTACGTTTGGTTGTCTTGTTGAAGAACTGCAGGCTTAGGTTACTCTTGGCCTCCGGGCGTTTAGCCACCACCAATAAGCCCGACGTATCCTTATCGATACGGTGTACCAAGCCTAAACGAGGATCGGAAGGATCATAATAGGATCATCCTTCAAATAATAAGCCAAGGCATTCACCAACGTACCGGTATAATTACCGTGACCGGGATGTACGACCAAGCCTGCCGGCTTATTCACCACCAGCAAATCATCGTCCTCATATACTATATTCAAAGGGATATCTTCGGGGATAATCTCCAGTTCCCGGCGTGGGCGATCCATCACGATAGAAACCACATCCAAAGGTTTCACCCGGTAATTACTTTTCACCGGCTTATCGTTCACCAAGATACAACCCGCCTCAGCCGCCAATTGGATGCGGTTACGGGTAGCGCCCATCATACGGTCTACCAAGAACTTATCCACCCGGAGCAGGGATTGCCCCTTGTCCGCTACGAAGCGGAAATGCTCATACATCTGGCTCGACGATGTTTCGTCTTCTTCCGGCATCAACAGGTCGTCTACCTGTTCATCATCCATATCGTCCAAAAACTCGTCCATTCCCTTAAAACCAGTTTTCTATATCACTATCCAATGGTTCTACCGGAATACTATCCAAAGCCAATGAGTCGGGAAGCATATTCGGATCGCCACTGCTTACTTTCAATACCAGATGAGCGGTCAACGGTACATGTTCCCCTTTGAGCAAGGTACGCCCGTTTAACTCCACCCCCATCGCCAAATCTTTATAATCGCCCGGCACATACTCTATCTCGACCGACGAGAAGCCACGGGCCCGCAGCAAGGCATACGCCTGACGGAAAGATAAGTCTTCCACCTCCGGTATCACGGCCATCTGGGAGGTCAACGCGTTAATCGTAACAAAGACAATCCGCCCCTCTTTCACCTTCGATCCGACACCGGGAACCAACTCCACGATGGAGCCCGGAGCCACATCTTTCGAGAATACGGAATCGATCACGTTATAGCGTAGCTATTATTCCCGAAAAACTCGGCGGCGTCCTCTAGCTTCATTCCTTTCACGTCCGGAACGACCACCGCTTGATTATGGCGGGTATAAGAATCCAGCCACGCCAGTACGCCATAAACAACGCCGCACGACACGACTATCACCAACAAGAGATTGATGACAAACGGATTCTTTATCAGTTTTACAAAAAAAGTTACTCATTTCACGTATGTATTTGTAGGCGGTTCAAAAGTAGAAAAAAAACGGCATATAGACCAATATCCACCAGAGCAATACTACAAAAACAAAGAAAGTAAAGGCTTTTTAGGAAAAAAACCTCTACTTTCTTTATAAATCTTTAGAACGTGACTAATTATCCGTTGTATTCGTCAGATACCGTTAATTTAGCTCTGCCTTTAGCACGACGAGAAGCTAATACTCTACGGCCATTAGCGGTAGCCATTCTAGAACGGAAGCCATGCTTGTTCTTTCTTTTTCTGTTGGAAGGTTGGAATGTTCTTTTCATCTTTTTATATTATTTATTATTATTCGCATACTTATTCGGGCTGCAAAGATAGAGCCTTTTTTTTAATAAACAAATGGTTGCGCAATTTTTTACACAAGAACCTTTGATATCAGACCAAAGCAAGTTAACTGCATGGGGCAAGTAAGTTAACGTCATCGGCAAATGAAGAAAGCGATGCCACCCATCTCCTTACGGAATGAATGGCATCGATAAAGCACGAAAGCTATATGAAGTAAAGGGCCGGGGAGGAGGTGCAGTCTACGTGTAAAACAAATTCAATCCATTGTATGCCGCACGCTCCCCGCATCCGTCATTCACATGATGGATGGGAACCCATTATTATTATCTCATATTCACAAACACATAATTACTGGTACTACTTTTCGCCAAATCAGATACAGACATTTCCGCAGTATACGTACTTCCCCTATATGTGTGTGTAAACGTTATTTCATCATCTGCATACACGGATACTTTATCCAATATTATTCTAGAGCTACTATTAGTTCTAATTGCTGCTCCTCCACCACTTGATATGGAATAAGTGATCGTTACATTACTTCCCACATTGCTTCCATTTCTTCGACATTGCAAATAGAAAGTTTTCGTCTCTTTAACTTTTTCAGGTCTAGTATAACTCAAATCAGAAACAGGATTGAATAAATCAGCCTTTAAAATAACATCATCTTCACCATCATTTGCTATATTCGTTTTAAATTGAATAACCTTCTCTTCAGGACTAAATATCTGATCCGTATAGACGTAGTACCAATCGCTCGCTCCGGTCGTTTCCAAACGAACACCGGGTTCTACCGCATACAGTTTTTTAGTATATATCTTATATTCAATGGGGAATAAGGATTCATCAATATCTTCCGGTATCGAGAATTTCAGATAAGCATCTTGCTTCTGACCCGCGGCAATTTCATTTGTACCCGTCCCCTCCTTCACGTCTTCAAATCTCGGATTTATAAAGTCATAAGGGGGACGTAAGACCAATTTAATCTTACGCTGCAAATTACCTCCTACCACGTAGAAATACGCTATTTTCTCACCGGAGTCAGGAGCCGGCTTTATATTGGCTGCAATCGTTATCGTCTGATTGCCAGAAGGTATCCAAGAAGGATAACTTAAGTTACCATTTACGACATCCGACATTCCCTCACCCGGAACCACACTCAACTGCCCTGCTCCCGCATATGTCGCAGTCATCGACAATGTGTTAGAAGCCCCCGTAAAAACGAATGTCGTCTTTGTAACATTCAAGCCTCGCCATCATAAGTTATATTCGGATACTTTTCCATAATAGCCGAGGCCGTGATATTATTATCCGCTATCGCATTTTCATCTATAACCTCAGCCCACGTAGCTCCTTTTCTGGAAACGCTCTTGACCGTTATATTAAAGGCATAATTACGAACGACATCATAAACACGAGTTACCTTATCATTCTCATCCTTTACGGCAAGGTCAATCTTATAATATGTATAGGTATCGTTACCAGCAAATTGCGCCTTAATAATAACAAAAGTCGCTTTCTTATCTTGGTTGTAATGTTCAAAAGTATACACAGATTCACCCGACTTCGCATATTTACTAGCATCTGGCTCATTCTGGGGCGCATAAAAATCTTGATTTGGAATATTCAACTTTCCCGCATCTTTATAACCGATAGATGCCAACTGTGATTCATTATAAATGAGATAAGAAACATTTTTCAATTTCACAGCTGCCTCCGATGAGAGATTCAGCGTTATTTTGGCCCAGTTTCGTAGTAGTTCAACATTGTTGTTACCAGCATCTTCTAGATTATTGCTTATATTTTTCGCAGGAATTTCACTAAAAGTTCTCTTTCCCCAAAAGATTTGCTTATCTGTCGCTAACGAGGCCATTCCGCTTTCTTGGGAAGGGGTTAACGTTCCGTCATTGGCGACAAAATGGATGGTACGGGTTTCTTTTGAGATAGTAGCCGTATATCCATTGCCAGAAACCTCTGCCTTTACGACTGGAGATATAACTCTCCGTTCTCCTTAAACGTATATAGATATAAGACTCAACGCCTTTCTCCACATCCCCGGTCGCTTTCGTAATCTCAAGAGCATTCGGAGCATCTACAGAGAAATGAAAGAGAACCATTGAATCCATCTGTCGGCTGAATTTCTATTTGTTCTATTTCCTCTGTCGCACATGAAGCGAGCAACAGCAATACAGAAAATAGAGTATATAATCTTTTTATCATAATTAGAGTTATATTAAATTAGTATATATCATAAACACAGCGAGCTCCACCATTACCGCTAAGTACTGTATTTGTATTTATAACCATAGAACAACCAAAACTAATCAGAAATATCCGAGTGTAAATCTTTAATTACCAGCATATTCTAAAATTTAACACTTTTCGGTTGCCATTTGTCGCTTCCCAAATTTCCACATAT
>ENA-OQAA01000615-OQAA01000615.1-human-gut-metagenome-genome-assembly--contig:-NODE-615-length-23183-cov-1.906142_pt1 | contig 23183 bp, 19 predicted proteins | sample MGYA00242489_ERZ504515 | MGnify/ENA primary metagenome ERZ504515 (study PRJEB26092, sample SAMD00036237) | human gut metagenome | host: Homo sapiens | study: EMG produced TPA metagenomics assembly of... | reverse complement strand
TTGTTGGTGGATCGACAATAAGGATTTCTGTAGTTTCATGTCTGAATACCTGTCCGATGAATACGCCATACAGGTTGCCTACAATGGAGCAGAGGACATTGAAGATATTAGAAAAAAACAGTGTCAATATTGTAATAAGCGACATCATGATGCCAGTGATGAATGGAACAGAGCTATGTCGGCAAATCAAAACAAACATGCAATGGTCCCACATTCCCGTTATATTGCTTACAGCCCGTATGGCAGAAGAATACAAAAGTGAAGGATTTGAGCAAGGAGCCGATGACTATATCGTAAAGCCTTTTGACTTCAAATTACTAAAGCTGCGCATCAGGAAATTTATTGAATGGACAGAAAAAAGCCATCGTAAATTCAGTCAGAAAATAGAAGTGACACCTAATGAAATAACAATCACTCCACTAGACGAACAATTTATTGAAAAAGCTATCAAAATAGTAGAAGAGCGCATGAGTGATTCCGACTTCTCTGTGGAAATGTTAGGAGCAGAATTGGGGTTGAGTCGTAGCCATCTCTACAAAAAGCTGATGTGTATCACCGGTAAAGGTCCGGCAGAATTCATCCGGATTATCCGTTTGAAGCGCAGTAAGCAACTTCTAAAGGAAAGCCAGAAACAAATTGCAGAAATTGCCTATGAGGTGGGATTCAGTTCTCCAAAAAGGTTCACTGTAAACTTCAAGAATGAATTTGGAATATCACCATCTGATTACATCCGCAGTCTAAAATGATAACTTGAAACATAAAGGTACACTATTTAAAACATAACAACCTACATTATTGCCAAAACAGTTCATATTTGCAGTGACTTTCAAATCAGTCATTTCTTATATTTTTAAATCTTAAATTAAAGTATTATGAAGTTACGCGCAAATGTACGTCCACAATGGCAATGGGCAAAATTAAAGCAATTGCTTGCCATTGTGCTGATGTTTTGGGGTACAATCTCCATGTACGGACAAAGTAAAATGATTTCCGGTATCGTTCAGTCAGAATCGGACGGTGAACCACTTGTAGGAGCCACCGTTATAGTAAAAGAGACCAAAGCCGGTGGTACCACCGACCTCAACGGACGTTATTCCGTCCAAGCAGGACAAGGGCAGACTTTGATTGTTTCCTACATCGGCTACCGTTCCAAAGAAATAAAGGTCGGAAAAAACAGCCGTATAGACGTGCAATTACAAGAGGACAACGAAATGTTGGACGAAGTAGTAGTTGTAGGTTACGGTACGATGAAACGCAGTGACTTGACCGGTTCCGTGGTCAGCGTGACGGGTGACGAACTGAAAAAATCCGTAGTCACCTCGCTCGACCAAGCTTTGCAAGGACGCGCCGCCGGTGTACAAGTAACGCAGAACTCCGGTACTCCGGGTGGCGGTATCTCCGTCAGTATCCGTGGCATCAACTCCCTGAACGGCAACGAACCGCTCTACGTCATCGACGGTGTAGCCATATCGGGTAACAATAACGGTAACAGTAGTGTACTCAGTTCCATCAACCCATCGGACATCGTATCTATGGAGGTTTTGAAGGACGCTTCTGCCACTGCCATCTACGGTAGCCGCGCCTCCAATGGTGTGGTACTTATCACTACCCGTCAGGGCGAAACGGGCAAGACCAAAGTTTCCTACGAAGGTTACTATGCCTCCAGCAACTTCCCAAGAAGTTGAAAACATTGTCGCTTCCCGAATATGCCGTTTATCAGAACCTCCGCGCTGCCACAATCGGTTTCGGTGAACGCGAGGAGTTTAAAGATCCCACACTCCTTGGTGAAGGAACCAATTGGCAGGACGAAATCTTCCGCACAGCACCGATGCACAACCATCAAATAAACATTTCCGGCGGTTCGCAAAACATGAAATACTCCTTATCGGGCGGTTACCTGCAACAAGACGGTATCGTGTTCGGTTCCGATTTCGAACGTTTCTCTTTCCGTGTCAACATGGACAACGATATTAACAAATGGCTCACTACCGGCTTGCGTGCTTCAGTGGCACGTACCAAACAAACCAACAGCGTAGACGGTTCGGGTGCCATCTATAATGCCCTGAACCAGCTTCCCGAGGTACCCGCCCGCAATCCGGACGGAAGTTTCGGTATGCAGACGGAGAATATGTATGGAACTTACTTCTCCAATCCCCTCTCCGACCTTATCCAAAACGAAAACTACAGCCGCAGTACACAGGTTTACGTCAATGCTTTTGCTGACATCAAATTATGGAAAGGATTGGTGTTCCGCACAGAGTATGCAGCCAACTACAACTACAACACCGGTTATCGGTTCACTCCTTCCTACGACTATGAATTCTTCAAACAACAATCTTCGGCAAGCCGCTCGGCAGGTAACGGAAGTAACTGGACTTTGAAGACCTACCTTACTTACAATGGTACTTTCGGCAAGCACAACGTTTCGGTCATGGCCGGTCACGAAGCGCAAGAAAACAACTGGGAATCTTTGGACGGAAGCCGTACCAACTTCCTCTTCAACTCGGTTCACGAATTGAATGCCGGAGACGCCACTACCGCCAAAGCCAACAGCTCACGCGGTTCATCCGCCATCGAGTCTTACTTCGGCCGTCTGAACTATAACTTTGCCGACCGCTACTTGCTGACCGCCACCCTCCGTGCCGATGGTTCTTCATCCTTTGCCAAGGAAAGCCGCTGGGGTTGGTTTCCCTCTGTAGCATTGGCATGGAAAGTCAACAACGAAGCCTTCCTTAAAGACGTGGAAGCCATCAACTCCCTAAAACTTCGCTTAGGGTGGGGTGTGGTAGGTAACCAATGGGCAGGCTCTTATGCCTACGGTGTAACCATGGCTTCGGCAGCTTCCATCTGGGGAACCGGATTCTATGCCGGAAACTACCCCAACCGTAGCTTGAAATGGGAAGAAACCAACTCCTATAACATCGGCCTAGACCTCGCCCTCTTCGACAACCGCGTGGAATTGATTGCCGACGCTTATTACAAGAAGACCGACAACCTCTTGATGCAAGCCTCATTGCCCACCTATGTAAGTGGACTCATCGGTGCACCGTGGGTCAACGCCGGTGCCATGACCAACAAGGGTGTGGAATTTACACTGAATACACGCAACATCCTGACCCACGACTTACCTGGACTTCCGGACTCACCTTCTCCATCAACCGCAACGAAGTAACAAAACTCTACTCCGAGTCATCGGCAATCTCGGGCATCAACGGAAATGAAACGCTGACCTACACTATGGTGGGCGAACCGGTCGGGCAGTTCTACGGTTATAAAGTCATCGGTATGTTCAAAGAAGAGAGCGACTTCTACAAGAAAGATGCTGACGGCAACTTCCAGCTCGACGAAGCGGGCAATCGCATACGTATAGCAATTCCCAAGGGTCAACAAATAAGCAAAAATGGTATCTGGGTAGGTGACTACATTTACGAAGACCTTCACGAAGATGGTGTAATCGATGAAAAAGACCGTACATTCTTGGGTAATCCAGCTCCTAAGTTCACCTTCGGATTCAACAACTATTTCGCATATAAAGGATTCGACCTCAACATCTTCCTTAACGGTTCGGTAGGCAATAAAGCCGTCAACCTAATCCGCCGCACGTTTACCGACCCCATGCGAAACAGCAACTTGCTGAAAGAAGCCACCGACATTGCTTTGATTGGAATGCACGACCCGAAGTGGGCGATGAAGAGCTCTCCAACGTCTATATCGTCAATGCCGACCGAGCCAAAGTACAGCGTGTCACCACCAGTAGCGCCAATGACAACAACCGTATCTCCAGCCGTTTTATCGAAGATGCCTCTTATCTCCGTATAAAGAACATCTCATTGGGTTATACATTCCCCCGAAAGTGGCTGCGCCATTTACAAATAGACAATATACGGCTCTACGTCAATATTCAGAACCTTTGCACCATCAGTGGCTACAAAGGATACGACCCTGAAATAGGCGCATTGAATTACAATGTCCTCTTGCGGGGTGTGGACGATGCCCGTTACCCCTCTCAGCGTATCTATACGTTCGGACTTAATTTTAATTTTTAATGAGTTTGGCAAATATCACTAAAAAAGACAAATAACATGAAATACAGATTTCTCACCCTTATATCGTCGCTCCTCCTGCTCACAGCGTGCAGCGACTCTTTTCTGGAACGTGCTCCCGAAGGCAACTACGTGGATGTAACCTTCTACACTTCCGATAAAGCTTTACAAGCGGCTACAGCCCCGCTCTACAATCGTGCCTGGTTCGACCTCAACCAGCGTTCCATCGTGCCGCTGGGCAGTAACCGGGCTAACGACAACTTCAGCCGCTGGGGTTCCCCAGAATTTACCAACTTCAAGGTAACGGCATTGAACGACAATCTTGCCGCTGCCTGGAAGGATTCTATTCGGTCATCACCATGGCAAACGCCGCCATCAGTGACGTGAAGACAAATGCAGCAGCAACGTAAGCGAACAGGCTAAACTGACCGCCATTGCCGAAGCGCGCCTGATGCGTGCCTGTGCCTACTTCTACATGGTGCGTCTTTGGGGACCAGTCATTATCATTGAAGATAACGACAAAGTGGTAGCCAACCCCATCCAACCCCTCCATCGCGAAGAGGATGTGTTTGAATTGGTGATTCGCGACCTGACCTTCGCAGCTGAGAACCTCCCGAAGTGCCGATGGCCAAAGGCCGCGTCAGCAGTTGGGGAGCCAAAGGAATGTTGGCCAAAGCCTACCTTGCCCGTTCTGGATGGAAAGGAGGTACACGAGACAATACAGACCTGGAACTGGCAAAAAGATAGCAGCCGACGTGATAGAGAACAGCGGAATCGCCCTTTACGACCGCTACGAAGACCTCTTCAAATACAAACATAACAACAATCCGGAATCACTCATCGCCATGCAATGGGTACCGTTAGGTGATTGGGGAGTATGCAACACCCTGCTTGCCGACCTTGCGGGTAACAGCACGATGACTGGTGGCATTAACGTCTGGAGTAGTTACCAAGCCAGCATTGATATGCTTCAGCAATATGAAGTAGGCGATACCATACGCCGCAACGCAACGTTCTGCACTCCGGGAACATATTATCCCTATATTTGTATTGCCAATGGTGGATACACCTACGACGGCAACACCTCCAGCATCAAGAAAGGCGTGCCCGGCGGTCCCGATGATGACAACGATGGCTATATCCAGTCAATGAATTCTCCGCTTAACACCTACATCTTGCGTTTGGCCGATGTTTATCTCACCTATGCCGAAGCTTGTCTCGGCAACAATGAAGAATTGACCGGCGGCCCCGGTCTGGAAGCATTGAATCTTGTCCGCGACCGTGCCTGTATTCCACGTAAGAAAAGCATCACCTTTGAAGACATTATCCGTGAACGTCGCGTCGAATTTTCTATGGAGTATTGCAACTGGTATGACATGGTGTCGTGGTATCATTGGACGACCGTACATGCTCAATTATTTCCAGAACCAGCACCGAGGTTATACAGTTGACAACATTGTGAAAGATGAGGACGGCTATCTGCACTTCGGTAAATACGACGGTGATGTCTTCCTCGAAGGTGTGGAAAATTGGCAGGAACCGGGCGAAAATGTCGAAATTACCCACAACAACATCATGATGCCCTATCCGGAAAGCGACATCATCCAGAACCCGCTGCTGAATGAAGAACCGGTAGCCTATGAGTTCAGTGAATAAGTCAAACGATACATTCATTATCTAATTTTACTATTATAACATGAAACATATCCATTTCCCTTAATATTGCTGACCATTATGCTGGCATGCAATCTCTTCACCGCTTGTAACGACGATGAAGGCGGCGGTATCCCCGTCATCCACACATTCGCCTGACAGACCCCGAGAAAGCCGACAGTACCTTTACTGACGTAAATCCAGGTACCATGATTGTGGCTATCGGTGAAAACTTGAACGGTGTGAAAAAAGTATTCATCAATCAACAAGAAGTTTCATTCAACAGTAACTACAGCACATCTACCAATCTCATCCTCACCATTCCCGCAGATTTACCGCTGGTTGGCGCCAATCCCGATTTGAAGGATGAACTACGTATAGAAACTACGCACGGCACAGCCATCTACTCGATGCACGTGCTCTCGCCTGCACCCTATATTACCCGCATCGCCACTACTTTCCCCGTAGAGGTAGGAACACCATTACGCGTAATAGGAGGCAATTTCTACGAAATCCAGCGTATCTACTTCACCACAGCCGAAGGTGACATTACCGATGCTCCCGTATCAACAGAAATAACAGAATTTACAGTAAACAAAGATTTCAGTGAAATTTCCTTCAAGGCACCGGCAGGACTGATTGATGAAGGAAGTCTGGTAGTAGAATGCTATACGGCAGCGGCATTCACTCCCTTCCGCCGTACAGCTCTTCCACCGAGCATCAACAAGGTAAGTTCCATGATGCCTATCACGGGTACTACTGTTACCGTACTGGGACAGAATTTCATGGACATCGCCTCCATCACAATGGGCAACCGCTCCGTAGACCTCTCTACTGTTACTATAAGCGAAGCCAACGATGTGCTTACCTTCACCATGCCGCGCCCACCACAAGGCACTTGCTCACTCGCCATCACCACAATGGGCGGCACTGCCGAAGTTCCGGGCTTCTATCCTCTGGAGAATATCGTGCTCAACTACGATGACATCGGTTCCTTCTCATGGGGCGGATTTGCCACAGCCATCACAGCCGACGGTTCGGTACCCCCCTACTTCTCCGACGGGCAATGCTATCAGCTGGCCGGTGAACTTTCTGCATGGAACTGGTGGTGGGGACAATTGCAGAACACCGCTGTATGGAATATTGATGCCGCCTTCTTGCCTGCCGCTACACCGACTTCCGAACTAGCTTTACAGTTCGAGTGTTTTGTAGCGCAAGAATATGGCGAAGGTCCTGTCTTCCGTATCTACCTCAAAGGAAACGAGGCACACAACTACACGGACTATCGTCCTATGAGCGATTTCACTGGAAAGACCGAAGTAGGCCAGTGGATGCAATGCAGCATTCCGCTCTCTGCACTCGTGGATGAAGCTACCTGGGGCAAATTCCAAAGCCGGAGTGGCGAAGAGCTGGCACTCCAGATGACCAACCCCAGCGGTAATGGTCCATACAACATCGAAATGTATTTTGATAATTTCCGAATTGTCAAGATACAATAATTCAATAAATTGAATTCAGACACAGAATTAACATAAAGTGACACCGCTCTTTTAAACTTTTAGACGCTGATTCAGCTGAATCAGCGTCTAAAAAATGAATACACCGCAATTATTAAAGAGAAAATCAATGAATATCATGGTACAAATCTTCAAGGAAACCCTATTGACCAGCCTGATTCTATTTCTGATGACGGCTTGCTCTGACGATAAAAAAGAACTGAAAATCATCGTAGAGCCTACTTCCTTCCATTTTGAACAAACGGGTGGTAGCAAGAAATTCGGTATCACCCCCAATGAACCAGCCACTTTCCAAAGTTCGGAAGCATGGTGCAAAGTAACCTCGGAAAGCAGCACTCCCGTACAGGCAATCTATAACATAACCGTAGAACCCAACACTACGCCCGACGTGCGCAACGCCATCATCACCGTCAGCGTAAAGGAGCATGTACAAGAAATCAACGTGGAGCAGGCGGCCTATATCCAAAGCGATGAACCGGAAAAATACACTGTACGCGAGAATCTCACAACCCACCAACTGATTAACGAAATGGGACTGGGCATCAACCTAGGCAACACGCTGGATGCCGTGGGCGACTGGATAGACCCAAGCAACATTCTCAATTACGAACAAGCATGGGGAAGCCCTATTATCACACAAGAAATCATTGAAGGATATGCCAAAGCGGGCTACTCATCTCTGCGCATACCGGTCAGCTGGGGCAATCTGCTGTCCGACGACTTCAAAGTGCATCCTGACCTGATGGACCGCGTAGAGAAAATCCTAAACTGGACCCTCGACTGTGGCATGGTGGCTATCATCAATATCCACCACGAAAACGAATGGATTAAACAAGTACCCACCGACAGCAAAGCAAAAGAAAAATTCACTTCCATCTGGAAACAGATATGTGAACGCTTCGAAAAGTACGGTGACCACTTACTGTTCGAGCCAATGAATGAAATCGGATACGATGAGATTTGGACTCCGTGGAGCGGTAGTGAAGCCGACAAGGCAAAGGCACTGGGATACGTGAACGACCTCAACCAGCTCTTTGTCGACATAGTAAGAAACAGTGGCGGCAACAACGCCAAACGTCATCTGTTGGTGGAAATCTACAACACCAACTTGGAGTATGCTTACGACCCCTTGTTCAAGATGCCGAATGATCCCGCAAACCGACTTGCTCTTACAGTGCATTACTATACTCCCGCAAACTTTGCCATACTGGGTGGAGGCGAGGTTGTCGATTGGGGTGTAGGCCGGGAAAGCTGGGGAACGGAAGCTGACTTCAAGGAACTGAACGACAATATGGACCTACTGAAGAAGAATTGCGTAGACAAAGGAATCCCCGTCATCATAGGCGAATATTGCGCCGACTCCAGAAGACAGAACAAAGGAAGTGATAAGACTCTTCTGTGTTCCGTAACCGAAGCCATCTACTCGCGCGGCATGTGCCCAATGCTATGGGACACTCCGGGGGACAATACAACCGACAGACTTGCCAGTTCGACGACCCTCTCTTCTTAGAAGAAATGATGGCTATTCCGGTTAAATATCCACGGAATTAAACAAATATTCATAATCAATAATCAAATAAAAATGAACAGAATCAGCACTTGTTTCGCCAGCCTATTGCTTTCTTGTGCATTGACGGCACAAGCACAGCAATATCAACTGAATTCACCGGACGGAAAACTAATTGTCAACATCGAAGCCGGACAAACCCTCAACTGGGCGATTGCCCACGACGGTACCACCGTTCTTTTGCCTTCAGACATTGCCATGCAATGCACCGAAGCTGAGGGAAAGCCCATTGCTTTCACCTTCGGCAAAAATGTGAAGGTGACCAAAGCTACCCGTACTTCCGTCGACACTTCCTTCCCCACTCCTTTCTACAAAAAGGCGAATGTGAAGGACACTTATAACCAACTCACGCTGAAATGCCGTAACGGCTATAGCATACAGTTCCGCGCCTACGACGACGGAGCCGCCTATCGTTTTGTTTCCGAACTGCGCAAACCTTTCTGCGTGAAGGACGAGATTGCCGAGTTCAACTTCGACCGCGATTACCACGCTTTCGTGCCCTATATTAACGACAATCGCGCCGGCGAGCGTTACTGCTACTCCTTCGAGTCCTACTACGATGAGGCCCCCCTCTCTCGCATGTACAAAGACTCGCTTGCCATTACTCCGCTGATGGTAGAACTGGAGAACGGAAAGAAAGCCGTCATTATGGAAGCCGGATTGTCCAACTATCCCGCATGTTCCTCACTGCCAACCACAGATGCCCCACGGAGTGAAGGCAGAATTCGCCCCCTATCCACCAGGAAACAGTCATCGGAGGCTATGACCGCTTGAACCTCGTCCCTACCAAACGTGCCGACGTTATCAGCAAGCCCAACAATGCCCCCTACTTCTGCCCCAACGGGCGTCCCCACAGGGAAACAGACCTATCCTTGGCGTGCCGTGCTTGTTGTTACCCACGACACACAACTCGCCAACAACGACATGATGCAACGCCTCGCACCCGAATGCCGCATCGCTGACACATCCTGGATTAAACCCGGAAAAGTGGCATGGGACTGGTGGAATACTTGTAACCTGACCGGCGTGGACTTCAAGGCAGGCATGAATACGCCCACCTATAAGAAATACATCGACTTTGCCGCCGAAAACCAGCTGGAGTATATCATCATCGACGAAGGTTGGAGCGGAAAGGAATCATTAATGGAAGACATCAGTCCCGAAATCAATCTCGAAGACTGGTGGCATACGGCAACCAAAAGGGCATAGGCATCATCCTCTGGGCAAGCTGGCGCAATCTTACGGGAGGAGGCGACATCTCCCCTGCCGTGGAACAAGTTATCAGCCACTACGCACAAATGGGAATCAAAGGTTTCAAAATTGACTTCTTCGACCGCGACGATCAAATCGCCATCTCTCTACCGAACAGCTCGCAGCATGCGCCGCCAAACATCACATGTTGCTTGACCTACACGGACTGAAACCCTTTGGTATCCAGCGCGCCTATCCCAACATCCTCAACTTTGAAGGTGTGAAAGGACAGGAAAACAAGCAAGTGGGAGGCCCATCGTGAACGGTGCGCCCTTGCATGACTTTCCACGCTACGACGTTACCGCTCCCTATCTGCGCCAACTCGTCGGTCCGATGGACTATACGCCGGGAGCTATGGTAAATGCCACCCGTTCCTTGTTCCGCTCCGTCAACGATCACCCCATGAGCCAAGGTACGCGTGTACACCAGATGGCTATGTACACCGTCTTCGAGGCACCCTTGCAGATGCTTGCCGACAGTCCCAGCAAATACATAAAGGAACAGGAATGCACCGACTTCATCGCCAAGGTTCCCACTACCTTCGACGAAACCATTGCCCTTGATGGTAAAATAGCCGAATACATCACGATAGCACGCCGCAAAGGAAACACTTGGTTTGTAGGCAGCATGACCAACTGGACTCCGCGCAGCTGCACCATCGACCTCTCCTTCCTCGGCGAAGGAAACTATGAAGCTGAAATCTTTGCCGACGGCGTCAATGCCGACCGTGAAGCTACCGACTATAAAAAGAAGTACGCATCGTCACTGCCAAAGACAAACTCAATGTACAACTGGCACCCGGCGTGGATGGACAGCACGAATTACAAAAAAATGAATCTGAGAAAACTGTTTCTGCCATTGTGTTCAGTAGCCTTGTGCCTGCAATCCTATGCACAAGACAAATCCTTCCTTAAGGATATGCTCTGGTATATAGACAACCCTTCTGTATTTGAAAAAGGACAAGAGGAAGGACACGCTTGGCATATGCCGAAAAGAAGCATGCTACTGAATGGGACATGGAAGTTTTTCTGGTGCGATACACCGGAAGGGATACTTGCACACTTTTTTAACCCCGAATTCCCGGATAAGCAATGGGGCGACATCAAAGTTCCCTCAAACTGGGAAATGCAAGGTTATGGTGACAAGCTGTTCAGAAATGTATCTGCTCCTTCGGGGTGAATCCACCACATGCTCCCAAAGAGTATAACCCTACCGGACTATACCGGCGAACATTCAAGGTACCTGCAAGTTGGGCAGCAAAAGACCAGATATTTTTAAGGTTCGAGAAAGTGGCATCCGCTTCTTTTGTATGGGTCAACGGTCATGAAGTGGGCTACAATGAAGGAGCACAAGAACCTGCCGAATACAACATCACTCCTTATTTGAAGCCGGGCGAAAACACGCTGGCTGTCTGTGTACTAAAGTATTCGGACGGCTATTACCTGGAAGGACAAGATTATTGGCGACTGGCCGGAATCTTTGACGACGTATGGTTGTACGCCACACCTGCTGTCAGGATATTCGACTGGCAAGTAATCACAGAGTTTGATAATACGTATACCGATTCGCAGTTAAGTATTCAGGTAAAAATCAAGGACTACCAAAAGAAGCCAAATGAGAATTATGGATTGAAAGCTTACTTAAAGGATAAAAACGGCAAGATTATCTGTAACTTTTCCGCAGCTCCATTTGAAATGGACGCTGCGGAAAAGACAATACAGTTGCATACCTTGGTACAAGAACCCCGGAAATGGACAGCCGAGACACCCGAGCTTTATACGCTCGGTCTGGAATTATCCAATCCGGCCGGTCTGCAGAAAGACAAGATAGAAACGGTCATCGGATTCAAAAAGACGGAAATCAAAGACGGTGTTTTTATCTTAACGGTATCCCACTGAAGTCAATGCACAAAATTCGCACATGCAGCATCCCGAAGAGGGACATGTCATGGACGAAGCCACCATACGCAAGGATTTTGAATTGTTGAAACAGTTTAATTTCAATGCCGTACGTACCTCTCACTATCCTCCGGTGAATAAGTATTTGGAACTGGCCAATGAATACGGGCTTTATATCATAGACGAGGTGGGCGATGAAGCCCATGCCTCGGAATGGATTTCAAGTCTCCCGGAATACGAAGAGATGTATCGCGAGCGATGCCGCAGAATGGTGTTACGGGACAGAAACCATCCCTGCGTCTTGTTCTGGAGCGCAGGAAACGAAAGCGGTGAAGGTATCAACATTACCCACACCATTGAAGAAGGGAAATCGCTGGACCCCACCCGCTTCTGGATGTATGGCGGAAATGCATTCTCCCATCCGGCAGAAGATATTATCGGACCCCGTTACCCTACTCCTATGGAACTGGAAATGCAGGTAGGCATAGGAGAGGATTCCCGACCATCGTTTATGGATGAATACTTATCGGTTGCAGGCAATGCCGGCGGTGCCTGGACGATTATTGGGAAGCCATCTACCGACATCCCCGCCTGATGGGAGGGGCCATCTGGGATTTTGTAAGTCCGGGACTGACCGAACGGATAAGGCAAGTGGACGACCTTTCGCCCTTCCATACTCCCGCCCATCTGATGGGAAATGCCCGCTTAGTGAAGGAAGGAAAGAACACGGTGCTGGACTTGAACGGTCACGACCAATGGGTAGAGGTCTATCGTGCAGACAATGTGGAGTTGAACAGTAATGAACTGACACTCACTTGCAGAATCTACCCCCGGAAACTAGTAAGCAGTTGCGGCTCATTCATCACAAAAGGCAATTATCAGTCGGGCTGCAACAACGCGGTAAAGACAAACTGGAATTTTATATCTATACTGATAAAAAGCATTCCGTATGCGCCTCCTTGCCTACTGACTGGGAATACAACTGGCATCAAGTGACGTGCGTCTACGACGGACAGAAAATGTCCATCTATATAGACGGAGCAGAAAAGGCCTCCACACAAGCATCGGGCAATATCCGGAACTTCCCCTACCCCGTCAACATCGGTCGGAATGCAGAAACACACGGCCAAGAGACTTCGGTCTACATCTGCGATGCTCAAATGGACGAAGTCGGCATTTTCGCCAAGGCACTGACTTCCTCTTTTCACCCGGAAGAAGCCGCTCTGTGGCTAGATTTTGAGCAAGAGACGGAAAATGGTACATTCTACAGTTACGGTATCGGTGCACGTACGTACGGCAGCATCTGGCCCGACCGTAGCGTACAGCCCGAAATGTGGCAAATGAAGAAAACCGGACAACCTCTTTCTTTTTCCATGTCGGATGTGACAGAGGGAGTCGTTGAGTTATGGAATCGCAATCATTATACAAATGCTTCCCGATATGCCATACGATGGGAATTGAAAGAAGATGACAAGGTTATTCAATCGGGCGACTTGGCACTCTCAACAGCGCCGCTTAGCCAAGAGCTGGTGCACATACCTTATAAGAAGCCAGCCCTGATTCCCGGCAAAGAATACCGCCTGATGCTTCATGCCGTCCTGAAAAAAGATGAATTGTGGCAAAAGCCGGACATGAGGTGGCATGGGAAGAACTTGAACTGCCTTGGAGCCTGCCATGCTCTTCGGAAGAAAAGGCTCAAGGCGTACCTTCCTATTCACTTTCGGAGAAAGAATTGGTTGTCTCCGGAGATGGCTTCAAATATGTATTCAACCGTACCGACGGACAACTGACGTCGATGGTTGTTCAAGATATGGAACTGCTGGAATCACGCTCCGGCTGAATCTTTGGCGTGCCCCGCTGGCCAATGAGCTGGACAACTGGAATGCCTCCAGCGCCCGCTCCTCCAACTGGAAAGAAGGTTACGGATACACGGTAGCCACAGAAATGTATTCTGCAGGGATTGACCGCCTGACACATCAGCCCCTCTCTTTTTCGGTGTCCGAAACCACCGAAGGCGTACATATACACATCATTGATGCGGAATTGATGGGCAAAGGAGAAAAAGAGAAAAAAGACCTCTACATCGAAGGAATACAGAACAACGGCATCATCAACCACTATGAGTATATTATCAATAGTGAAGGGACGATAGAGATACGCCATGTATTGAAGCCTGAAGGGAAAATGCCGCTTTGGTTTCCTCGCATAGGACTTACGCTGACCGTAAGCGATGCGCTCGACCAAGTGAAATGGTACGGCCGAGGACCGCAAGAGAACTATCCGGACCGGAAAACCGGCTATCCGACGGGGATATATGCCTCTACCGTACAAGCTATGTACGAGCCTATCTAATGCCACAAGATTACGGATTGCGGACAGATGTACGCTGGCTGCAACTGACCACGGACAAAGGCATCGGCCTTCAATTCAAGATGAACGAATGGTTCAACTTCAACATTTATCCGTACAGCACAGACAATCTGACGAAAGCGATGTATACCTACCAATTGCAGAAGCAGAAAGGCATGACCCTGAATCTCGATTATGCCACTACCGGGGTCGGCTGTACGGCCCGCGGTGTATTCGGTGCTTACAAGGCGATGCCGCAGGAATATCGGAGAACCATCAGCATAAGACCTATGATGAAATAAAAATATTGTATCGGACTGGTAAGATTATGAAAAACAAAAATTACTTTATTCTATTAGTGTTGTTTTTAAGCGCTTTACAAATAAAAGCGCAGTATTCATTCGACAACGTGCTTTATGGTGCAGCCTACTATCATGAATATATGCCCTATGAGCGACTGGATGAAGATATCCGGCTGATGAAAAGAGCCGGCCTGACAGTAGTGCGCGTTGGAGAATCTGCCTGGGGAGTATTTGAGCCGCAAGAAGGAAATTTTGAATTTGAATGGATGGACCGCATTCTGGACAAGATGCATGCAGCAGGAATCAAAGTCATCTTGGGAACTCCCACCTATTCCATTCCTGCATGGCTGGCATACAAACACCCGGAAGTGCTGGCAGAACACGCCAAAGGAAACAAAGCCTATTATGGAATCAGACAGAACATGGATTTTACAAACCCGACCTACCAATTCTATTGCGAACGGATTATCCGCAAGATGCTGGAAAGATATGCACAGCATCCGGCAGTCATCGGGTATCAAGTGGACAACGAAACAGAAGCGCGCGGAGTAAACAACAGAGACTATTTCTTCGGATTCAGGAACTACATCAAACAGAAATTCAACAATGACCTGAATCTGCTTGCCAAGGAATGGGGAATGAACTACTGGGGAATGAACATCAACACCTGGGAAGAGTTCTATCCGCGCGATGGAGTGACAAGCCCCTCGTACAAGAATGAATGGGAACGCTATAACCGGAAGGAAGTGGCCGATTTTCTGAATTGGCAGTGCGACCTTGTAAATGAATACAAGCGTAAAGACCAATTTGTCACCCACTGCTTTATGCCCGACTTCCATAATATAGACCAAGTGGAAAGTTTCAGGCAGATGCAATATCCTGCCATCAATGTCTATCACGATGTACAGGATAAACAAGACGGCCAGCGCATCGCTTATGCCGGTGACTTCGTGCGCACCGTGGCCGACAACAATTACATCGTCATGGAAACCAACGCACAAGGCATCGGCTGGGATGCCCGCACCCAGTTTCCTCCCTACGACAACCAGTTGCGGCAGAATGTGTACGCACATTATGCTTCCGGAGCCAATATGGTGGAATACTGGCACTGGTCTACCCTGCACTACGGGCAGGAGACATACTGGCGAGGCGTGCTGGGCCATGACCTCCAGCCCAACCGCATATACAAGGAATTCACCACCACCGCCAAAGAGTTGGAAAGAATAGGCAGCCACATCGTGAACTTGAAAAAGAAAAACCGGGCAGCTATCCTCTACAGTCATGATTCTTATCATGCTCTCGCTTCATGCCCTACACTTACAAGAGCAATTATCCCATTGATATGGTGCATAAAGCCCTCTATTTCCAAAACATAGAAACGGACATCATCCCTTGTGACAAGACAACCGATTTCAGCGGATATGACATGCTTGTCATTCCCCCTTTGTATGTGGCTACCGACCAATTGCTATTAGCCATTGATGAATTCGTACAGTCCGGCGGACACGTGGTAATGATGCACAAAAGCGGTTACTGCAATGAGCACTCCGCAGTTCGGGCCACCTTGGCTCCCGGGCCGCTACGCAAAGCCTGCGGCTTCCATTACCAGGAATTCTCCACTATCGGTGACTTATCATTAAAGGATAACCCTTTCAATTAGAGGGAAAGAACCAGATAAGCGACTGGTATGAATTCCTGATTCCCGAGACAGCCACCCCGTTGGCTTATGCAGAGCATCCGTTCTTCGGCAAATGGCCCGTTGTCACCGAAAACAAGTATGGCAAAGGCAAACTGACCTACATAGGAGCCTACCCTTCGCAGGAATTGCTGAATGCCATCGTGCGAAAGGCAGCCATCCATGCCGGTATCATCTCTTCAGAGAGCGACGTGTTCCCCATCATACAGCGTTCGGGAATAAACAAAGCCGGAAAAGCCATCCGTTACTTCTTCAATTACAGCAGCGAGAGCAAAGAAATCACTCATAACTATCCGACGTCCAAAGAGCTGATTTCCGGCAAGACTGTAAAAGAAGGAGACCATGTAACATTGCCCCCCTGGGGAGTTCTCATCATGGAAGTTTATTGACCATCAGAAAACATGAGAAAAAATGAGAAAAAAGATATTTGCCTTTCTATTGCTAAGTGCCCTATATGCCGGCGCCCAAGAAGTTCCGGACTGGGAGAATCCTATTGTAGTCGGCATCAACAAAGAGCCGTATCATGCCACACTGACATTGCCTTCGCAAAAAGCCGATTGCAAAGAAATCATATCCCTGAACGGCAAGTGGCGATTCCAATGGTCTGCCGACCCGGGAAAGCGCCCGGCCGACTTCTACAAGAATGATTTCAATACCGACACATGGGATACCATCATAGTACCGGGAGCATGGCAATTGCAAGGTTATGGGAAACCTATCTATTCCAACGTAAACTATCCCTTCCAGAAGGATGCACCCAAAGTGACAAGCGAGCCTCCCGCCGAATATTACAGTTACGGGCACAGAAATCCCACAGGCTCTTATGTCACCACGTTCGAAGTGACGCCCGATATGAAAGACAAGTGCCTATACCTTCACTTTGAAGGAGTAAAATCGGCCATGTATGTCTGGGTAAACGGAGAGCGGGTAGGCTACAGCCAGAATTCGATGTCGCCTGCCGAGTTTGACATAACCGAATTTGTGAAGAACGGAGCCAATCGTCTGGCAGTGGAAGTGTATCGGTGGTCGGACGGCAGTTATCTGGAAGACCAGGACATGTGGCGGCTTAGTGGAATACTCAGGCCGGTAGAGCTATGGGTACGTCCCCGGACAAATATCCGGGACTATAGGTTCAGCAGCGACTTGTCGGACGACATGCGTTCAGCTACATTCGGAACCGAAATTTGGATAAGAAACCAGACCGACCGCAAAGTAAAAGACCTGACCGTAGAAATAAACCTGGTGGGGAAAGACAACAGAGGAAATAAACTCGACAAAAAAATGGTGGCTCCCGTAGGTACTATTCAGGCCTTTTCTGAAACGAGCGTCACACTGTCCGAAATGCTCCGGGAGCCTCAACTATGGTCTGCCGAAAAACCGCATCTATATGACATCCACATCAAGCTTCGCAGGAAGAATGAACTTTTGGAATCGTTCGAATACCATTGGGGCATACGGAAAATAGAAATCGCGGGAGACGTCTTCAAAGTCAACGGGAAAGCCGTCAAGCTGAAAGGAGTGAACCGTCACGACTTCCATCCCCGTATGGGATTCTTTGTCGACAGCCGGACGATGGAGAGAGATATCCGGCTGATTAAACAAGCCAACATCAACATGATACGCACGTCCCACTATCCACATCTGCCATTGCTGTACGAGCTATGTGACAAGTATGGAATCTACGTAATGGACGAAGCGAACCACGAAAGTCATGCCTACGGTTTGGGGAACAAAGTATTAGGAGACAACCCTCAATGGACACTGGCCCATGTGGACCGGGCAGTAGCCGTGGTGGAAAGGGACAAGAACCATCCGTGCATCCTATTCTGGTCATTGGGCAACGAGGGTGGAAGCGGTGCCAATTTGCGAGCTATGGCAGACACAATCCGTGCCTTAGACCCCACCAGGCCGATATACGACGATACAGACCGCACCGTATCCGACGTCTATGACGAAGCCTATCTGCATCCCAACGCTTTGAAGGAACTTGGCGAGAAAATAACCGACCGCCCCGTATTCATGAGAGAGTATGCCTACGCCATGGGAAATTCCATCGGCAACCTCAAGGAGTATTGGGATGTGATTGAAAAGGACGAAAGTATTATCGGAGCTGCCATTTGGTGCTGGGTAGACCAAGGCATTCCTAAAAAGCTTAACGGTGCACCGTTAAGTTTCGGCGAGAGCCCCTCGTCACTCCCATTACTGCCCGATGAATTCTGGGCGTATGGAGGAGATTTCGGGGACTATCCCAACGACGGTCCCACCGGCATTAACGGGCTGGTATCTCCCGACCGGGTGCCTCACCCCCATTACTATGAAGTACAAAAAGTATATCAATACATCAAGTTTGAAAAGAAGGGAACACAGCAAATCAAATTGACCAACGGGTATGCGTTTTCCGATTTGGATGAATTCGATTACAGCTATGAGTGGATATGCAACGGAAAGGCTGTACGCAACGGCGACCTCCACTTGTCCGAAGGGAATCTGCTGGAGGTACCTTCAAGACCGGATAAGTGTGGGGAACTTTGCCTCAATGTATATGCCACGTTGAAGGAATCCACGATGTGGGCAGAGAAGGGCTTCAAAGTTGCCAAGGAACAACTTACGTATCATGACTATGAATTCCCACAATTGAAGGATGACGGCGGGAAGGCCACGTTTAAGGAGACACCCGAAGCGGTGGAAATTATAGCCGCCGATGCCTTGTTCACCATAGAAAAAGGTACCGGTGCTTTGGTGAGTTGGCGAGTCAAGGGAGAAGAGTTGTTGCACAGTGCCTTGGAACCCTATTTTTGGAAACCGGCAAATGACATTCAGGTCCGCAACGGCTACAATGAACGTTTGAGCGCTTGGAAAAATGCAGAGCAAAAACGTATCGTAAAGGCATACCAAGCAACCGTAAACGATGGTATGGTGATAGTGGATGCCAGTCTCTCCCTCCCCCGGATAGGAGCCGGTTACCATCTCCGCTACACTGTGGACGCAAAGGCCGCATACAAGTAGAAGCAACCTATCAGCTGAAAAGGAAGATATTCCGCTGATGCCCAAATTCGGTATGCGCATGAGAATGCCCTCGGCGCTGAACCGGATAGCCTGGTACGGACGCGGCAAGTTCGAGAACTATCCTGACCGCAAGAGCGCTGCTTTCCTGGGAGTCTACGAGTGTGGCATACACGAATTTATCACGAACTACATCGTACCGCAAGACAATGCCAACCGGTGCGATACACGCTGGTTCATGCTGGGAGACAGTGAGCGATGGAAAATACAAGTCAAAGGCCTGCAACCCCTATGTTTCCGTATATGGCCTACGGGGAAGAAGACCTGGAAGGGAAAGAGCATGCGCACGAACTGCCCGAACGCGACTTCATCAACCTGAATATCGACTCCAACATACACGGAGTAGGTGGAAACGACGGATGGGGCGCACAGACCATGAAGCCATACACCATTGACGGCAATCGCTCTTACCGGTATGGGTTTATCATGGAGTATATGGACAAAACAGAATAATCCGTTCATCAATGCATTCAAAAAGGGAATAAACATTTTGTAAACAACAATAAAGGTATGAAAAGAAACATCTTTAAAACAATTCTCCTATCCGCCTGCATCCTGCAAGGGGGCAGTGCATTGGCACAACAAGAGAAAGCAGAACCGGGCAAGTTCTCACCTACCTGGGAGTCATTGTCCCAATACGAAGTGCCCGAATGGTTCCGCAACGCCAAATTCGGCATATGGGCACACTGGTCCGCAATGCCAACCCGAGCCGGCGACTGGTACGGTCGTGGCATGTACGAAGAGGGCGGTGCTGCCTACAAGTGGCACTTGGAGCATTACGGACATCCTTCGGAATTCGGCTTCAAGGATGTAATCAACGAATGGAAAGCCGAGAAATGGAATCCGGAGAGGCTGGTAGCCCTTTTCAAGAAAACCGGTGCCCGATATTTCTTTGCCATGGGTAATCATCACGACAACATGGACTTGTGGGACAGTAAATACCAATCATGGAACTCCGTCAACATGGGCCCCAAGCGAAACGTACTGGGCGAATGGGAGAAAGCGGCCCGCAAAAACAAACTGCCCTTCGGTGTCAGCATCCACTCCTCCCATGCTTGGACATGGTATGAAACTGCACAAGGAGCCGACAAGAAAGGCCCATACGCAGGAATCTCCTACGATGCCCGCGTAGTGACTAAGGAAGACGGCAAGGGAAAATGGTGGGAAGGCTACGACCCGCAAGAGCTATACGTACAGAATCATGCCCTGAGCGGACATGCTTGGGTGGCATGGGACTGGCCCGAAGGAACCTCTGTCCCCCCGCAGAGTTACTACGACAACTTCTTCGACCGCACAGTGGACATGATAAACAAATATCATCCCGACCTGGTCTATTTCGACGACAGCGTACTCCCCTTCTGGCCCATCAACGATACGGGGCTGAAAGTCGTGTCGCACTACTATAACCAAAACATGAAGCTTCACAAGGGCAATCTCAATGCTGTAGTCTTCGGAAAGAAGCTGGAAGCTAAACATAAAGAGGCCATCGTATGGGATGTAGAAAAAGGGGTTCCATCGGAATGCCAGGACAAGGCGTGGCAAACCTGTAGTTGCTCGGTACTTGGCACTATAACCGCTCTGCTTACGAAGACAACTGGTATAAATCAGCCGAGACCGTCATCCACATGCTCATTGACATCGTCAGTAAAAATGGCAACCTATTACTAAGCGTACCAATGAAAGGAAACGGCACCATCGACGACAAGGAAGAAAAAATTCTGGAAGACATAGCCGCCTGGATGGAGGTGAACGGAGAAGGAATATTCGACACACGTCCCTGGTGTATTTATGGTGAAGGTCCCTCCACAGAAACAGCAATACCTTTGGACGGAGCAGGATTCAACGAAGGCAAGAACGCACCCTACACTTCTGCCGACATCCGGTTTGTGAAAAAAGGGAAATACTTGTATGCCCATATCATGAAATGGCCCTCAGACGGAAAAATACAGATAAAATCACTGGCTACCGGCAGTCCCTACTGCAAAGGAGAAATCGAAAAGGTAGAATTATTAGGAGGCGGAAAGGCAAAGTTCAGAAGAACTTCCAAAGGCTTGCTTATTGACCTTCCCAAAGACAAGACACCCAATCCTATTTCTTTGGTACTGAAAATCACTAACCGTTAAACTGCTGATATTGTATGAAAAAGGGATTTTTTTTAAGACTATTTGTCCTGCTGATGCTGACATTTTTCATAGCAGAACAAGGCAGAGCACAAACCTACCAACGCACCTCACAAGGCATAAAAAGCACTGTGCAAGGTATAAATATAGATATTAGCTTCTTCTCTCCTGTCACCGTGAGAATCTTAAAATCGCCTGACGGCTGGAAGTATACCAAAGAAAGCTTGTCGGTCATCGGGCAACCGGAAAAAGTAAAACTATCCGTCTCTTCGAAAGGGGGCATATTGACTATCAAAAGCCATCAGCTTACAGTCCATCTCAACGAAGAGACCGGACAAATAACTTTTGCCTCTTCCGATGGAAAATCGCTGTTGCAAGAACAAAATAAAGGCGCACGTTTTGATGATTTCAACGATGCCGGCACAAAAACCTTCAGCGTTTATCAATCGTTCACCTTAGAGAAAGACGAAGCTATTTATGGATTGGGACAATTGCAAAACGGCAAAATGTCGCAACGTAACCAGACCAAACGCCTTATCCAAGACAATCTTGAGGATGTGATTCCCTTCTTCCAGTCCGTCAAAGGCTACGGTCTCTTTTGGGACAACTATTCGCCAACCATCTTCAAAGACAATCAAGAAGAGACATCCTTCCTTTCTGAAGTCGGCGACTGCATTGACTACTATTCATGTACGGCGAAATGCCGATGGAGTAGTTGCCAGATGCGCTACCTCACAGGACAAGTGCCCATGTTTCCATTATGGACATATGGATTCTGGCAAGCGTGAACGCTACAAAAGCCAAAAAGAGATTGTTGGCGTAGTGCAAAAATACCGCGAACTGGGTGTGCCCCTCGATGGAATTATCCAGGATTGGAGATACTGGGGAAGCAACTACCTGTGGAACGCAATGGATTTTTTGAACGAAGAATTCTCCGACCCCAAAAAATGATGGAAGACATACACGGAATGAACGCCCACATTATTATCTCCATTTGGTCAGCTTTCGGACCACATACCAAACCCTATCGCGAGTTAGACAAAGGGAACATGCTCTTCAACTTCCGCACATGGCCCGAATCCGGTTCCGAGAAGTGGCCTCCCAATATGGACTATCCATCCGGTGCCCGCGTGTACGATGCCTACCATCCGCAAGCACGCGACATCTATTGGAAGTACCTGAACGAGAACCTACGTTCTGTGGGTATAGACGGCTGGTGGATGGACTCTACCGAACCCGACCATTTTCACCCCATTCCTGAAGATTTTGACACGCCCACCTATTTGGGGTCATTCCGTAAAGTACGCAATGCCTACCCTTTAATGAGTGTAGGTGGAGTGTACGACACCAGCGTGCCGTAACTTCGGATAAACGCGTATTTATCCTTACCCGCTCAGCCTTTGCCGGCCAGCAACGTTATGGTGCCAATACATGGACAGGAGATATCACAGCATCATGGGAAGTTTTGGAGAAGCAAATACCTGCGGGATTAAACTTCTCACTATGCGGCATTCCCCATTGGAACAGCGATATCGGCGGATTCTTCCTATGGCAATATCCCTTGATGCTGGATGACCCGGATTATCGCGAGCTTTATGCCCGTTGGATACAGTTCGGTACATTCTGTCCCATGATGCGGTCACATGGGAAGGTGCTCCCAGAGAAATCTATCAAATTCGGCAAAAAAGGCGAGCAATATACGATGCGATTGAGAAATACATTCG
>ENA-OQAA01000614-OQAA01000614.1-human-gut-metagenome-genome-assembly--contig:-NODE-614-length-23184-cov-2.158303_pt1 | contig 23184 bp, 34 predicted proteins | sample MGYA00242489_ERZ504515 | MGnify/ENA primary metagenome ERZ504515 (study PRJEB26092, sample SAMD00036237) | human gut metagenome | host: Homo sapiens | study: EMG produced TPA metagenomics assembly of... | reverse complement strand
TTTGAGGGCGTAGAGGAAGATATTGAGATCATCGGGTTTATCAATTGCGGAGGTTGTCCCGGAAAAAAGGCCGTATTAAGGGCGAGGGAGTTGGTGAATAGAGGGGCGGATAGTATCGCTTTTGCTTCCTGTATCCAAAAAGGGACGCCGATAGGTTATGCCTGTCCTTTCGCCAAAAGGATGAAGGATGTTATCCAGAACGATTTAGGCGATGGCATCCGGCTGATCGATTATACGCATTAGGAAGATCCGGTAGCTGGTGGAAAAGGCATAAAAAAGAGGGCATTGAAAAATGTCCTCTTTTTTATTTTGGCATCGCACGAATTATTCAGCGCTTTCAGTTGCCGGAGCTTCTTCAGCGGGAGCCGCTGCGGCTGCTTCCTCAGCTTGCTTAGCAGCTTCAGCTGCTGCCAATTCTGCTTTCTTTTTAGCTACGATTTCTGCTTTTGCCTTATTAGCTTCCTTCTCAGCCTCAAGACGTGCTTTAGCTTCTGCTCTAGCTGCTTCGCTGTCTTTTTCTTTGATAGCTTGTACGGAAGCTTGTTTGTTCTTCAACCAAGCTTGGAATTTCTCCTCAGCTGCGGCTTCGTCGAACGCACCCTTCTTAACACCTTCCAATAAATGCTTTTTCAAGCAAACGCCTTCGCGAGAAAGGATGTTACGAGTTGTGTCTGTAGGTTGAGCACCTACTTGTAACCAATACAAAGCTCTTTCGAAGTTCAAATCTACTGTAGCAGGATTAGTGTTCGGATTATAAGAACTATCCTTTCAATAAATCTTCCATCACGTGGAGCCCTGCTGTCTGCGATCACGATTTGGTAGAAGGCGTAACCTTTACGACCGTGTCTTTGCAATCTAATTTTTGTTGCCATGTTTGAATAATTAATTTAAGCTGTTTGTATTAGCGGGTGCAAAGATAGGAGTTTCTGTTTATAAAACAAGCGTTTTGTTGGAAAATATGTGGATGCTTCTGCTTTTTTTAAAGGTAGTTTAAGGGATTAGTCCCTTATGCAATTGGTTGCCGACACCGTCGGCAATAATGCTGACGCTGTCGGAAATATTGCTGACGGCGTCGAAAATATTGCCGACGGCGTCGGTAACCAATTTCTTCCTAGTCTTGTTCCGGAAAGATCGTATGAAATCTCCTGTACATCCCTAATGAAAGGGATTTTTCTTATCTTCGCGGCTTCATTATAATAATGTATTAAGATAAACATATGATTTCAGTTGACGGACTAACAGTAGAGTTTGGTGGAAGCGCCCTTTTCTCGGATGTTTCTTTTGTGATTAACGAGAAAGATCGTATCGCCTTGATGGGTAAGAACGGTGCCGGTAAATCTACCTTGTTGAAGATATTGGCTGGCGTGCGGGAGCCAAGCGTGGAAAAGTGTCCGCCCCTAAAGATACCGTGATCGCTTATTTGCCGCAGCATTTGATGACGGAGGATGGCCGTACCGTTTTCGAGGAGACGGCGCAGGCTTTCGCCCATCTGCACGAGATGGAGGCGGAGATCGCTGAATTGAATAAGCAACTGGAGACTCGTACGGACTATGAGTCGGATGGTTATATGGAGCTGATCGAGCGGGTCTCTACCTTGAGCGAGAAATTCTATTCCATAGAGGAGATCAATTACGACGCCGATATAGAGAAAACCTTGTTGGGACTGGGTTTCAAACGGGAGGATTTCGACCGGCAAACCAGTGAATTCAGCGGTGGCTGGCGTATGCGTATCGAGCTGGCGAAACTACTGTTGAAGAAACCGGATGTCCTTTTGCTGGACGAGCCGACGAATCACTTGGATATCGAGTCTATCCAGTGGTTGGAGGATTTCTTGATCGATAACGGTCAGGCCGTAGTGGTGATCAGCCACGACCGTGCGTTCGTGGATCATATCACGACTCGTACGATCGAGGTGACGATGGGCCGGATTTATGATTATAAGGTAAACTATAGCCAATACTTGCAATTACGGAAGGAACGTCGTGAGCAACAACAGAAGGCTTATGACGAGCAACAGAAGATGATCGCCGAGACGAGAGAGTTCATCGAGCGTTTCAAGGGCACGTACTCCAAGACCTTGCAGGTGCAGAGCCGTGTGAAGATGCTGGAGAAGCTGGAGATCTTGGAGGTGGACGAGGAAGATACCTCGGCTTTGCGCTTGAAGTTTCCGCCTTCGCCCCGTTCGGGCTCTTATCCGGTGACGATCGAGAATGTCTCGAAAGCGTATGGCGATCATACGGTTTTCCGAAACGCTAATCTGATGATCGAGCGAGGGGATAAGATCGCTTTCGTCGGGAAGAATGGCGAGGGTAAGTCTACCTTGGTGAAGTGTATCATGAAAGAGATCGAGCATGAGGGGACGTTGACGCTGGGGCATAACGTGATGATCGGTTATTTCGCCCAGAACCAAGCCTCCCTGCTGGATGAGAATCTTACGGTTTTCCAGACGATAGACGATGTGGCGCAAGGCGATATCCGTAATAAGATCAAGGATCTGCTGGGTGCGTTCATGTTTGGCGGCGAGAACTCGGCGAAGAAGGTGAAGGTGCTTTCCGGTGGCGAGCGCACACGTCTGGCCATGATTAAGCTATTGTTGGAGCCTGTGAACTTGCTGATTCTGGATGAGCCGACAAACCATCTGGATATGAAGACGAAGGATATCTTGAAGCAGGCGTTGCTTGACTTTGACGGGACGTTGATCGTCGTATCCCACGACCGTGATTTCTTGGATGGGCTGGTCTCTAAGGTCTATGAGTTCGGAAACCAAAAAGTGACGGAGCATTTGGAAGGCATCTATGAGTTTATGCAGCGCAAGAAGATGGAGAATCTGCGTGAGCTTGAGCGGAAGAATTAAATCCTCCACCCAAGCGTCAGCATAATATCATACGTGGAGCTATCTATATCTTTATGATACTTATAATGGGTACGGCGGGAGAAATAACGATTTCGCAACGCAATATTCCATTTATGCTTGGACATATAGGCTAAGGTGGTGGAAAATACCGTTAAACGTGCGTTGCCGGCATCGCCTTGTACGTTTAACTTTGTAGGGTCCACCGCATTCCAGTCTATATCCGGCTCGTATCCTTTCCATGTGAAGATATGGTAGTTCTCCAAATCGATCAAGAACGCCCAGCGTTTATCGTAGGCCAATCCGGTAAACGCTTTCACGCTATAACCGCTTCCCAGATTATAATCTCTCTCTTCCAGCCGGAGGTAATCGGAGATGCTTGCGCCCAAGGCGACTCCTGTTCCGTATAATTCGGCGTAAACATCTACCTTATTGTCCGGCGTGCCTCTTTTGTAATAGATCAATCCACCACCGACCGCCGCCGCTTCCGATATGCGGTAGGGAGCTACCGTTTGGGAACTATTGGATTTTAACTCGGAATCATAGTAGTCGAAATGCTGAAAGATTCCAGCGGCCAGACTACGAGGGCCTTTACTCCAGACCTGTTTCCCCCAGATAGCCCCAACGGCATTGACTTGGCTGATGAGCGGCTGGCTCGAAAAGAAATCGAACCCGGCCTTCAACTGAAACCATTCATAGGGCGAATAGAAATCATCATTGAAAGGATCTCCATAATCCAACCTGAAGGATACGTGCATGCTCGTAGTGCCATGCTTGGAGCCTTCCTGCTCGGCAAGGAAGCGAGGACCAACACCCACGATGAAGTTTACGGGAACCGAGGTGTAGACACGCCCCTTGGAGCTGCTGTGTCTCCAAGCTTCTCCCGTGATGATACGATTGATCGCCCGCATCGGAGATATCAAACCGGATAAGATCTCCCGTCCCACACGTTCCGCCCCGTGGGAGCGGTTGTCGATGAATAAGTCGGAGAGCCGTAGGTAATCTCACCTAATTCTATACCGCCGAAAGAGGTGGCAAGCATGTCATTGATGGAGGGCGGTTCCGTTTCCATAAAGAATTCCCACATTAGGCTGCCTCCCGCCGCGAATGGAATGGATTGCCAGAAATTCAGTCCATTGCTACGGGCCGCGTTGAAATATAACGATCCGTGATAGGGATGGGCCACCAGATTGGTAGAGAACTTATCCGTGTCCCAAACAGGCCCCGTCTTGAAGTTTTGCTTAATCGTATGTCCGTTTATCTTCGCGAAATCCTCGTTCATTAAGAAACGGTCGAAAGTCCAGACGGCCATGTTCATTCCGAATACCTCGCTTGCTGCCAACCAAGGGCGGCGTGGAATGAAAAGGGCCGTGTCGCTCACGTAATTGCGGGCATCCATCTGAGGGAAGTGTTGCCCCCACATCCATTGGCTGGATAGCAGACAGATCAACCGATCAACATGCATTTTTTCATCCTCATCTAACTCAATTCTCTTTTGTAAATAAAAATCAATAGGTTACGGTTATAACCACTCCGCAAACTTATATATAATAAACATTAAGGGATTCGTTTGGTTTAAATTATTGTTAGGTATTCTTTCTATAAATGCTGTTATTTGCGAACTATTCCGTATTTTTGCGAAAAAAACAAAATGATAGATTTTATCACCTTTTGTGACTATACAGGGACCTTTGCGTTTGCCATAAGTGGCATAAGATTGGCTTCTGCGAAACAATTTGATTGGTTTGGCGCCTATGTGGTGGGTGTCGTGACCGCTGTAGGAGGAGGTACGATTCGTGATATTTTATTGAATGCGGTGCCTTTTTGGATGGAACAAGCCTCTTATTTGATTGTCTCGGCCTTGGCTTTGTTGTTCGTTATCGCTTTCCGAAAATACGTGATCCGTTTGAACAATACATTTTTTATATTCGATGCTATCGGATTGGGGTTGTTTGTGGTGGTAGGTATCGCCAAGACCTTGGATTTCGGGTTTCCCATGTGGGTGGCGATCGTGATGGGAACTATAACCGGCTCGTTTGGCGGTATGATGAGGGATATATTGATTAATGAGGAGCCTTTGATATTCCGGAAAGATATTTATGCGTTGGCTTGTGTCTTTGGCGGTTTGATATATTATATATGTATGCAAACTTCTATGTCGGCGGCGATGATACAGTTCGTATCGGCGTTGAGCGTGTTCCTCGCACGTATAATCGCCGTAAAATATCATATAAGTGTTCCGGTGTTGAAAGGAGAAGAATAATTTATTAACTTTGCATAATTATATGGACATGCATACTCAACAAGAAAAGGCTTCCATCCTGTTGATATATACGGGTGGGACGATAGGTATGATCGAGAATCCGGAGACTGGAGTGTTAGAGTCGTTTAATTTCCAGCATTTGAAGGACAATATGCCGGAGTTGAAGAAACTGGGGTATTCGGTGGCCACGATACAGTTCGATCCTCCGATGGACTCCTCGGAGATGGGGCCGGACTCGTGGATGAAGATCGTGAAAATCATCGCCGATAATTATCAGAAATACGACGGCTTCGTGGTACTGCATGGCACGGATACAATGTCGTATACGGCATCGGCATTGAGTTTTATGCTCGAGAACCTGAGTAAGCCGGTGATCCTTACGGGATCGACAATTACCGATCGGGATGTTGCGTACCGATGGGAAGGAGAACTTGATTACGGCGATCGAGATAGCGGCCGCCAAGGAGAACGGCTTACCGTTGGTCCCGGAGGTCTGTATCTTTTTTGAGAATGATTTATTGAGGGGGAATCGTACGAGTAAGATAAACGCAGATAATTTTAATGCGTTCCGTTCGTACAATTACCCGGCTTTGGCTCATGCGGGTATCTATATTAAGTATGATCTGCCGCAGGTATATCATCCGGTATCGCGTAAGCCGCTGAAGCCGCATTATTTGTTGGACCGAAATATCGCTATACTAAAACTATTCCCCGGAATTTCTCCGCAAGTAGTGGAAAGTATCCTGAATATCCCGGGTCTGAAAGGCGTGGTGATGGAAACATTCGGAAGCGGAAACGCTCCGTGCGAGGAATGGTTCTTGAATATGTTGAAGGAGGCTGTAGACCGTGGTATCGTCATCGTGAATGTTACTCAGTGTAGGGCCGGAAGTGTGGAGATGCACCGTTATGAGACGGGGCACAAATTGTTGGAGGCAGGCGTGACGAGCGGCTTCGATAGTACGACGGAGAGCGCCGTGACGAAGCTAATGTTCCTCTTCGGCCATGGGCTGACACCCGACGAGGTGAAGGAGCATATGAACTGCTCGTTGATCGGGGAGGTATCGATCCCTGAGACGTTCCGCCCTAGTGTATACTATGTAAAACAGAAAAAAAGCAGTGTTGCGGAATAGGAGAGTATGAAACTATCATTTCTGAGTTTAGCGAGTGGGAGCAGTGGGAACTGCTATTATTTGGGGACTTCGGAATTCGGTATGCTGATTGACGCAGGTATCGGAATCCGGACCATAAAGAAAGTATTGAAGGACCGGTCGATCGATTTTACCAAGATCGTGGCCGTGTTGATTACCCACGATCATGCGGATCATATCAAGACGGTCGGGTATTTGGGCGAGAAGCTTTGCATTCCTGTCTATGCGACAGCGACGTGCACCGGGGGATTGATAAGAGCCGGTATGTGGAGGAGACCTTATGTGTCTCCCGCAAGGTTATAGAAAAAGAAGTTCCATTCCTTATCCGTGATTTCCGTATCACGCTTTCGAGGTGCCTCACGATAGTACTGATAATGTGGGATACCATATCGAGTATGGTAATCATAAATTCACTTTCGCTACCGACGTAGGCCATATCACGGACACGGTGGGGAAATATATCTGCATGGCGAACCATTTAATATTGGAAGCGAACTATGATGAGGAGATGCTTCGTTTCGGTACATATCCCGCTTTCTTGAAAGAGCGGGTGGCGAGCCCCACCGGGCATTTGAGTAATAGGGAGGCTGCAGAGTTCTTGGCGACCCATTATAATACCGGTTTGAAGAATATCTGGCTTTGCCATCTCAGCCGGGACAATAACCATCCCGAACTGGCCTATAAGACAGTGGATATACGTCTTTCCAAGAGCATAAGTAGGGAAAGATGTCTCATTGGTAGCGTTGAAGCGGACTACACCCTCGGATATTTACGAGTTTGATTAAAATTTTAAGAAAAAAAAGTAGTCGAAAAGTTTGCGGGGAAAAATAAAACCTCTATCTTTGCACCCGCAATCGAGAAACAAACGGTGGTTTGAAAAAGTAACGATAGCAAAACAGAATGACTTGGTAGCTCAGTTGGTAGAGCAAATGACTCTTAATCATTGGGTCGAGGGTTCGAGCCCCTCCCAGGTCACACGATTTACTTATTGGAAAGATGGCAGAGTGGTCGATTGCGGCGGTCTTGAAAACCGTTGAACTGAGAGGTTCCCGGGGTTCGAATCCCTGTCTTTCCGCAGAGAGTCCTGTAAAGCGAAAGCTTTAGGGGATTTTTTGTTTTTGAGGCGTTTGTCCGGGCACGAACGGAAAGAGGTAGCGGGCATCGCTAGAATGAGAAAGTGTATAATAATATGGAAACAGGATCATTGCGGATAAGTGATATACGGCCGGATTTTATCTATATGATGGAACAAGCCGTGAAAGCCCCATCGGGGCATAATACCCAACCTTGGTTGTTTCGTGTGCAAAAGGATAGGATACAGATTCTTCCGGATATGAGTAAGTCCCTTCCGGCCGTAGATCCGGATAACCGTGAGTTATTTATTAGCTTAGGATGTGCCACCGAGAATCTTGCATTGCGGCTGAGGCAAAAGGATATGCTCCGCTACCGGTTTTTTCAGGATCGGGGGAGATCACCGTGCTCTTGTCGGAGGCATCGATGATTAAGGAGACGAGTGGGCTTATCGAGGAAATTTCGGTCAGACAGACGAATCGAGGCATATATTCCGGGGAAATGATTCCATCGGATCAATTGAGCTATTTGAGGAATACGCCTTTGGAGGAAAATATCAGTCTGCATTTGTGGTCGAAAGGAGAGTGGGAGTTCGATACGCTTTCTTCTTATATATTTGCGGGGAATAACCGGCAAATGAACGATCATCTGTTTAAACGAGAGCTGAAATCATGGATGCGTTTTAATAAGAATCATGTACGAGCTACATCGGACGGCCTGAGTTATGCGGTGTTCGGGGCGCCGAATCTTCCCCGTCTTATCTCAGAGACAATCATGGGAAGTGTCTTGAAAGTCGGCATACAAAATAGGGGAGACAAGAAGAAGCTGGACTCTTCTTCTCATTTAGCCTTGTTCGCCTTACGGACAAATACGCTACCGGAATGGTTTGCGCTAGGCCGGAGTTTGCAACGTTTTCTTTTGAGAGCTACGGAAAAGAATATCGCTTTCGCCTTTTTGAACCAGCCTTGTGAGGTGCGTGATCTTTCCGGTTTGCTGGCGAAAGACTTGTCTTTCACCAACGAGATTCCTGCCTTGATCCTCCGTCTAGGATACGCTAAGCGGAAAATGCCGTACTCACCTCGAAAGTCTTGGCGTGAGAGGCTGGTTCCGTAATGGCTAAGTCAGATAGCGAGTGCCCTCGTTCATGCCAGCTTGCACGGGATATGCCAAGACGAAACTGTTTGCCTGAAAGTATTTGTTGAGGTACTTGGGGATACGGGCCATGGCGGGAGCGTAGGAAAGTCCTTCCTTGCGGCTAAGGATAATCCACATCGTGTCGTCCGGTTTTATATCCCGGAAAACGATCAGGAAGTCATCCCAGTCGTTGAATTCGATATAACTGGCTTCTCCGCTTTTCTTGGCTAATAATTTCTTTAAGGCATTCAAGGTCGCTTCCGAACCGTAAAAGACTGTCGCTGCACCTGTGTTCTGGGTCACGTTTCGTAGCCGGAAGATGATTTGGTTGAAACCGATTTCTTTTTCGGCCAATTCCGGGATGATGATCAGATGCCGTCTAACAGTAGAGATGGGTTGTGCGGGCTTGTATATGAATGTACTTACACTACTTTCCGCCAATACGCTTTCCACGATATGGCCTAGGAAGGCCGCCGGTATATCTTTTTCCTTGTGCAATCCCACTACCAGATCTGTGATCTCCCGCTCTTTTACCACGCTGGCGATAGCATTCGATACGCTTAAGTCATATCTTAATAAATCTTTCATCTGGGTATCCGTGGCGGCAGCGTATTGACTGCGGTCTGTAGAACCCTGCGGGACTGTTTTAACGCTTTCTCGTCTGAATGATGGTTATCTATCACTTTTAGGGCAAACAAGCCGTTCTTGTTTTGGGGAGATTTGATCGCCAAGCTGAGGTTGACCAGCTCTTCCACGGTCTCTTCATTGCTGACCGGTATCAAGATATGCTCTGATTCTTTTTTGTTTTCCTCCTTATCGGATATATCTTGGGCCGCTATGTTATGAGCGCCTTTTTGGGCGGCGAAAGAGGCGATGGTGCAAGTGACAAGTATCATCAGGATCGTACCGTTCAACACGCTCTCATTTAATAACCGGATTGGTTCCCCATTAGCGTCTGTTCCGGTGATTACGTTATATCCGACCATCACGGCGGCCAATGTAGCGGCGGCTTGTGCGTTACTTAAGCCGAAAATAACGCTTCGCTGATCCGTGGACAGATGGAAAGTCTTTTGGGGCATCCAAGCGGCTATGTATTTGGCGGCCGTAGCTACGATAATCATGATAAGCCCAACTTTAATGGTCTCGAAACTGGTAAAGAACGTACGATAATCTATTAACATACCTACGCCCAACAAGAAGAATGGGATGAATATGGCATTTCCTACGAACTCGACACGATTCATCAAGGGTGAGCTTTGCGGGATAAGGTGATTTAGGCTAGTCCGGATAAGAACGCCCCGATGATCGCCTCCATGCCCGCTACCTGAGCTAGGAAAGATCCCAGAAATACCATCACCAGCACGAATATATACTGTGATATATTATCGTGTACATGCTTAAAGAACCAACGCCCAATGAAAGGGAAACCGAATAATACGATTAACGCGAATATCAAGATGGAAACCCCCAGACGAATCCAAAACATATCGTTGACCTGTCCGGTGGCCATGCCGACAATGATCGTTAGGACGAGCAATGCCAAGGTATCAGTGATCATCGTTCCTCCTACGGTGATACTGACAGCTTTGTTTTTGCTGATACCCAGTTTACTGATAATCGGATAGGCGATCAATGTATGGGAGGCGAACATACTGGCGAGTAAAACGGAGGTCAATACGTTGAATCGCAGGACCATATCCCGACAACCGTTCCTAGGATCATCGGAATGAGGAATGTGTACATGCCGAAAGCTAGGCTTTTCGTACTATTTCTCTTAAAATCCGCCATATCGATTTCCAATCCGGCGAGAAACATGATATAAAGCAATCCCGCCGTCCCGGACAAGATAATGCTGCTATCCCGTAATACGAGATTAAAGCCGTGCGGTCCGATAATTGCGCCGGCAATGATCAGTCCAAGCAGGTGAGGGATTCTCAGCTTGTTTAATAAAAGGGGAGCGGCCAGGATAATTAAAAGAATCAAGAGAAATTTTAATACCGGGTCCGCTAAGGGCAATGTGAAATCTATTGTCGAGGCTAATACCATATGCGTAATTTTTTCGTTATAATTTGAAACAAAAATAATAAGAATTTGCGGAGATTGCAGCGTTTACGCCAACTTTGCATCTTCTTTTATAGATAACAATAAATGTGTGAGTTTTATAAGTTAAAGTATATGTAAATCTTGGGACATTAGCGTGAACCGATTATATTTGTACATACATTGCATTGAGTTTATTGTTATAAAACTAAAAAGCGTTTAAACCCTTTGCATAAAAGGGTGTCAAACATGAAAAGAGAAAAATATTTATTTAATGTAGAGGAGAAACAAATATGAAACCCATGAAATTAACATCTTTAGTGATGATGCTTCTGATCGCGTTTAGTGCCGCGGCTCAGGAGGAGTTCTTTGATGATGTGTATTTCTCTTCCAAAAACAAGAAAAAGAAAGAACAGGTTGAAGAGAAAAAGGTTGTTCAGCCGAAACAGGAGTCTAGGACTGGTCGCTACAGCCAAGAGCCAAGCTTCTTCAGACAGCCGGGATGTGGATGAATATAACCGTCGTTATACATCAGTCGAGGTGGAGGAGCCTTATCGTGAGGATGATTCCGTTATCTATGAGGATAGCGATGAGAATGAGTCTTCTTCCGAGCGTCGTTCGGATACTGAATATACGGAACGTATCATTCGTTATCATTCGCCGAGTAAGATTACGATCGCCGGAGCGGATCAAGTCGATTTGTATCTGAGTGACGGATATTATGGTTACGGCTATGATACGGATTATTCGAACGGTAGCGCGAACGTGAATTTTAATATCAATGTCGGCAACGGTTGGGGCTCGCCTTGGTATACAGGTTGGTACGATCCTTGGTTCTATAGTTATAGCCTTGGTGGACTTATTCATCTCGCTTCTACGGCCCGTCTTGGGGATTCGGCTGGGGCTGGGGAGCTTTATGCCGGCTATTATAGTCCGTGGTACGATCCATGGTATGGCCCGTCTTGGGGCTGGGGTGGAGGCTATTGGGGTGGCCATTGGGGACATCACCATCATTACTATCCCGGTTACTATTCGACTCCAAGTAGACATTATTCAAACGGACGTTCTTCTTATCGAGATAATCGCTCTTATGCGAGTGGCAGAGGTTCCGGTTATACAGGTGGGCGGAGCAGTGGCTCTTCTTCCTTGAGAAATTCCGGATCGACTACAAGACTTCGTCTTCAAGTTCCTTGAGCAATGGACGTGCGGGATCTACCGTAGGGAATCTGCTATTTCCTCTGGTGCGGGACGTCGTTCCTCTTCTTCTGTTAGAAATTCGGCAACGACAAGAAGTAGCTCGGGCATAAGTAATAGCTCGGCGAGAACAAGGATTTCCAGAAGTAGTTCTGGAGCCGCATCTTCTTCCGGACGTCAATATTCAGCTCCGGTAACACGTTCTTCTTCCAGAAGCAGTAGCGATTTCTCAAATAGTCGCTCTTCTTCCAGTCAATTTAGAAGTTCCTCTCCTTCTCGTAGTAGTTCGGTAGGTTCTTCTTCCGGTAGCTTCGGTGGAGGTCGTTCTAGTGGAGGCTCTGTTGGTGGCGGAGGTGGCCGTGCCGGTGGTGGTCGCAGGTAAAAGTGTTAGGTTGATAAAATTAGAGATACGATGAAAAGGATAGGAATTATAATGTCGGTGCTTGCCTGTGTGGCGGCACCGCTTTTTCGCAGTCACAGTTGGATGCCTTTAAGTATTCCCAGACGGAGTTGAATGGTACGGCTCGTTATTTAGGAATGGGTGGTGCTTTTGGTGCGTTAGGTGGTGATATTTCCGCTATGAATACGAACCCGGCAGGCTTGGCGATTTATAAAAGCTCGGAGGTGGTTACGACATTGAGTTTGTCTTCGGCCTCCGCGAAGACCGATTGGCTTGGTTCGAAGGTGGACAACAGCCGTACGAAGGTGAGTTTCGATAATATCGCTTACGTAGGATATTTCCCGACAGCGAATGATGAGGGTATCGTGAGCTGGAACGTTGGTTTCTCTTATAATCGCTTGAAGAATTATAACCGGAACTATACGATGGCTACAGGAGGTGATTTGAATACTTCTCTTTCTGATTATGTGCCATGCGTGCGGCAGGAATGCCTAGCGGACTGTTGGGGGAGGGTAAAGACTATAACCCTTATAATAACCAAGACTTAGGTGATTGGCTATCTATTCTAGGATACAATGCCGGTTATATGGATTCATATAACGATAATGATAAAGAGTATTATAGTGCGTTCGGGGATAAAGATGCGGATGGGCAATGGAGTCCGTATTTATTGCAAGGAGGTCAATTAAAAGTTTCAGAGCGAGGTTCCGTGGATCAATATGACTTGGCTTTCGGTATAAATATATCGGAACTTGTGATGCTTGGCGCTACGGTTGCGATTACGGATCTGAACTATAGATATCAGTCATCGTATGATGAGGAATTTACGAACGGCAATAATTTATACTTAGATAATTACTTGGATACGGATGGTACCGGGTATTCATTTAATGTGGGTGCCATTGTTCGTCCTACTGATTTTCTTCGTTTAGGTGTAGCTTATAATTCACCTACGTGGTATAAGATGACAGATCGTTATTATGGTGAGGCCGGTTCTTATCTGACCTTTATGGATAAAGGGGAGATGAAGGAGCGTAAACTGGATGCGGCTACTCCTAATAATGCTTATTATGACTATGAATTCCGTTCTCCGGATAAATGGATCTTTAGTGCCGCCGCAATCTTGGGTACGACCGCTTTGATAAGCGTTGATTACGAGTTGATGAATTATAAGAATATGCGTATGTATCAAACGGATGGTAGCAGTAACGTGTATACTAACCAAGATATAACGGATAATTTCAAGTCAATGAATACGATCCGTGTAGGTGCGGAGGTAAAGGTTACTCCTCAATTTGCCGTAAGAGCAGGTGTCGCCTACAGCGATAGTCCGATCAAGGATAAACTGAAGAATGGAGAGAAAGAGGTCTTTACGGTTGGTACGATTCCTAATTATACGATCGATAAAGGGGTCATGAATTATACGGTAGGTATCGGTTATCGCTTCACCCCGAACTTCTATACGGACTTGGCTTGTGTATTCCGTACGCATAAGGAAGATGTTTATGCGTTCTCTAATATGTTTGCGGGAGATGATCCGAAGCCATTCCTCGAAGCCCAACCCGCCACGATGAAAACAAACACGACTCGTGTAGCTTTGACATTGGGATACAAGTTCTAATATACATATATTTTAGATCAGTAAAGTCCCCTGTTCGTACGTTAAAGGTGCGGGCAGGGACATTCTTTTTATAATTTGAAATAAAAATGTTTGTTGGTTTAAAATATTTTTCGTTCTTTTGCTTTCATAAATAACATTGTATAACAGTTAAACCCCATCGCCTATAGCATAAACATTACTCGAATAAACTAAAAATGTGAAGTAATGAAGACTTTTAAAAAATGATGACCGACGAGGAATTGGTTGTCCTTTATGCAGAAGGTAATAATGCCGCTTTCGATATTTTATTAAATCGATACAAAAGTAGCATTCATTCTTACATTTATTTCATAGTACGTAACAAAGAGCTTACGGAGGATATCTTTCAAGAGACCTTCGTGAAGGTTATCATGACTATAAAACAAGGTCGCTATACCGAGAACGGCAAGTTTAAGGCATGGATTACTCGTATTGCCCATAACTTGATTATAGATAATTTCCGTCAGGAACGTAGCGAGAACACGATCTCGAATGATGAGGTAGAAATCGACTTATTTAATAACATCAAGCTTTGCGATGGTACGATAGAGGATAATATCGTGCGCCATCAAGTATTGTCTGACGTGAAGAAATTGGTAAAGCATTTGCCGGATAACCAGCGTGAGGTGTTGGAGATGCGTTACTATCAAGATCTTAGTTTTAAGGAAATCGCCGATATCACGGGGGTTAGCATCAATACGGCCTTAGGGCGTATGCGTTATGCTATCTTGAATATGCGCCGTATGGCCGATGAGAACCGTATCGAGCTATCTATGGTGTAAAATAATTTTCTTTCCATGCAATAAGTCTTAGGTCCCTACGTTTTATTAGCAAACAAGATAAAAATAAAGGTGCCTATGAGGAAGCTTTCTACGCAATGCATGGATGATTTGGAGAAAAAAGTGAAAAGTGCCCCGGAGGCGAAAAGTTCGCCTCGGAAGCAAACGATGGATTTCTTGAAACAGTTTGCGAGGGCTTATCAAGCGGAACCGGCTGTACGTCCGGAGTTCTGCGGGTATGTGTTGAACTAAGAATTACGGAAAGAGAATCTATATTATTAGGTTCTCTTTCTTTTTTTGTGTACTTTTTGTAAAAACAAAAGACAAGATTATGAAGCATTTGATAGCGCCTTCCCTGCTTTCCGCTAATTTTCTGGATTTGCGGAAGGAGGTGGGGATGATAAATAAAAGTGACGCCGATTGGTTGCATCTGGATATTATGGATGGGGGTATTCGTGCCGAATATCTCGTTTGGTTTCCCGGTACTTAACGCATTAAAGTCTATATGCCAGAAGCCGATGGATGTGCACTTGATGATCGTGGAGCCCCAGAAGTTTATCCCTGAGGTCGCGGCTACGGGAGCCTATATGATGAACGTGCATTATGAGGCATGTACCCATTTGCATCGGACGGTAGCGGCTATTAAGGAAACGGGCATGAAAGCGGGTGTCACCTTGAATCCGCATACGCCCATCTGCTTATTAGAAGATATTATCCAAGATGTGGACATGGTTTTATTGATGTCCGTGAATCCGGGATTTGGTGGTCAACGTTTCATTGAGCATTCCGTAGATAAGGTGGCCCGTTTACGAGAATGATAGACCGGAAGGGATTGAGTACTATGATCGAGGTAGATGGCGGGGTGAATTTAGAGACGGGGAAGCGCTTGGTTGACGCCGGTGCCAATGTGTTAGTCGCCGGTAACTTCGTATTCAAATCTCCAGATCCGATACAAACAATTAAAGACTTGAAAGCTTTGTAGAACACATTAATATATCACAAAACCTAACTATCATGATTGAGGAAATACAAAAGCGGCCTTTTGTACGGCCGCTTTTTATGGATAACCGGAATTTTATGCTATGCGTTTTTACCTGCCTCTTCGCTCCTATATGTTTTAGGGGTTTTATCTGCTTTGGTTTTTCTTTTTCTGGGCTTCTCGTGTGGGAGAGCGCATGCGGAGTTGCGATACGATTCCCGTTGGATATGGGGAGCTATAGTCTCTGTTTTGATTGTATGTTTGGCGGTTGAGGTCTGTTGGTATAGTGACCGACGTATAGCGCTTGTAAATGAGCCTGTTTCTTCTTTAGATTTATTGGCTACCAAGGCTCAATATTCTTTGGTAAATACATTTGATCGTTTGCGTTTGTCTGATGAGGAGAAATCTATTTTGGCTACATTGACATTGGGATATAAGAAAGCGATGAGTCGGGAAACGAAAAGGCGCTTCTCTTTGGCGGGCGTGTCTCATATATTAGCGGTGAGCGGTTTTCATGTTGCCGTGATTTGTGGATTCTTATCTTTCTTTTGCTCGTTTATGCCAAGATGGGGGATAGGACGTTGGGTTCGTTATATCATTCTGGTGGGAAGTCTTTGGGGGGTTGTCTTTATCACAGGATTAGCGCCCTCGGCGGTACGGGCCGCCTTGATGCTATCTTTATATTTAACAGGAAGGGCGCTTAGGCGTGTTACGGATGGATATAATACATTGGCCGCCGCCGCTTTCTGTATGCTGGCCTATGATCCGTATTACCTGTTTGATATTGGTTTTCAGTTAAGCTATTTGGCTGTGTTTTTTATTTTATTCCTAGTGCCTCGTTTCAAGGAATGGATAGTGGTGAGAAATCCTTTGTTGGCCATGCTTGGGAATGGATTACGGTGTCTATAGCTGCGCAGATAGGGACTGCTTTGCTCTGTTTTTATTATTTTGGACAATTTTCGACAGTTTTCTTGTTTACGAATCTACCGGTCACTCTCTTGGCTATGTTTTTGATTCCTTTTGCCTTTTTCTGGTTAGGCTATCCGGTGGATTTCTGTGGATATGACTGGATACAGAAGATCGTAGAAGGGCTGGTTCATGGCATGGTAAGGGTGGTGGACGTGTTCAGCGCCCTGCCTTATGCGACGATTACGGGTCGTTTTAGCTTCTTTGAGATGCTAGGAGGTTATGGTTTTCTTGTTTTATGCTTGATATATATGAAGATACGGGAACCAAAAGTTTTGTTGGCCGCCTTAACCCTTTTGTTAATAATATCAGTAAAGATCCTTATTGAACTTTTTTTTGATAGCCGGAAACTAAAAAAGTCGTACCTTTGGGGTGAAAACAAAAAGATTATATGATCACTAAAATCATTCAAGAAGAGAAGATTCAGAAAGCCAAAAAATACGTAGAGAAAGGCGAGAGTTTTGTTATCGTGACGCATGTCTCACCAGACGGCGACGCATTAGGTTCATCCCTTGGTTTATATCATTTCCTATCCGCTTACGGTAAGGATAATGTAGCGGTAGTGGTACCGAACGCATTTCCCTCTTTTTATAGATGGATGCCGGGCGCTAAGGATGTCGTGATACATGAGAAATATCCGGATTTCGCCGAGAAATTGATCAAGGAAGCGGATTGTTATTTTCTGCCTTGATTTCAATGAGCCCAAACGTATCGAGAAACTGGCTCCGGCGGTGATCGCCTCAGAAGGCCGCAAGGTGATGATTGATCATCATTTGAACCCCGCGGATTTTTGTCGTGTGACGATGTCGTATCCGGAGATGTCTTCTACCAGTGAGATGATCTTCCGTTTTATTTGTCGTATGGGGATGTTCGATTTATTGAATCGGGATGCCGCCGCTTGTATCTATACGGGTATGATGACGGATACGGGATCGTTCACCTATAATTCGAATAACCGGAGATTTATACGATCGTCAGCGAATTGATCAAGAAGGGGATTGATAAGGATTTGATCTATCGTAAGGTGAATCAGGTCTATTCCGAGTGCCGTTTACGTATGATGGGATATGTGTTGTATGAGAAGATGAGGGTCTATCCGGAACAACAGGCGGCTCTTATCACGTTATCGAAAGAGGAACTGGATCGTTTTCAGTACCAGACTGGAGATACGGAAGGTTTCGTGAACTTGCCGTTAAGCATAGAGAACGTAAGCTTTAGTGTCTTTATTCGTGAGGACAGCGATTACATAAAGGTATCGCTTCGCTCCGTGGGCGATTTTCCTTGCAATCAGTTTGCTTCTACTTATTTCAACGGAGGCGGACATAAAAATGCGTCCGGAGGTGAGTTCTATGGCTCTTTATCTGAGGCCGTAGCCGTGTTTGAGAAAGGTTTACAGGAATTTAATCCTAATAAATCAGAAGATTTAGGCAAACATGCGTAAGGTTTGACGAAGATTATTTACATTTGCGATTCATTCAATTAAAGACTAACAAATGAAGAAAGGTTTTAATATCCTGTTGATTCTGTGTGCCGCATTAGTCGCTATCTCTTGTAGCAAGACAAAGTCGTACACGGATATGTTGAAAGATGAGAAAAAGGCAATCGAGCGTTTTATCGATGATAAGGGCCTTGAGATCTTAGATGATTTTCCTGCTGATAGCGTATTTAAGGAAAATCAGTTTGTGCTCTTGGATAATGGTGTCTATTTGAATATTATTGATAAGGGAAGCGATCAGAGAGCGGTGCAATATAAGACGAAAATGTTGTACCGTTGTAAGATGAGTTACTTCATGGATTCTACTATTGTCGCTATTGAGAACTATGGCCCGCATAGTAATGGAACTTCTCCTATCGCTTTTACATATGGGGATTATTCGAAGAATTCACCTTATGATCCTCTTATTATTATGTAAGTGAGGGAATGCAAGAGCCTTTGAAGTATGTTGGAGATCGGGCTAAAGTGAAAATAATAGTGCCTTTCAAAAGAGGAGCCTATAATGATCAATCAAACGGTCAACCTGTATATTACGAAATTCTAGAATATATATTTGAAGAAACTTATGACACTAATTAAATCTATTTCCGGTATTCGCGGTACAATAGGCGGTAGCCGGAAGACGGATTGAATCCGTTAGCTATTGTTAAGTTTGTAGCCGCTTATGCTACATTCATCCGAAAAAACACAAAAGTGGAGACCAATAAGATCGTTGTAGGGCGTGACGCACGTATCTCCGGTCTGATGGTTAAACAAGTCGTCCTAGGAACGCTTACCGGTATGGGATTTGATGTGGTGGATATCGATCTGGCCACGACTCCTACTACCGAATTGGCCGTAGCTATGGAAGGGGCTTGCGGAGGTATTATCCTTACCGCCAGTCATAATCCGAAGCAATGGAATGCTTGAAGCTTTTGAATGAGAAAGGTGAGTTCTTGAATGCCGCTGAGGGGGCTGAGGTATTACGCATAGCTGCCGCCGAGGACTTCGAGTTCGCCGACGTGGATCATTTGGGCAAGGTAATCCCGAATGCGACTTATAAGCAAAAACATATCGAGAGCGTCTTGAATCTGGATCTCGTGGACGTGGAGGCTATCAAGGCCGCTAACTTCCGTGTAGCTATCGATTGCGTGAACTCCGTGGGAGGTATCGTGATCCCTGATTTATTATACGCGTTGGGCGTGAAGGAAATCTTCAAGCTGCATTGCGCCCCTCATGGAAACTTCTCTCATAATCCGGAACCCATTCCGGAAACTTGACAGAGATCTCCGATTTGATGGGACATGCGAAAGCGGATGTCGGTTTCGTAGTAGATCCGGACGTAGACCGTTTGGCGATTATCTGCGAGAATGGCGAGATGTTCAACGAGGAATACACCTTGGTCGCTGTCAGTGACTACGTATTAAGTCATACACCGGGTAATACGGTAAGTAACCTGAGCTCAAGCCGTGCGCTTCGCGACGTTACCCGTGCTCATGGTTGCGAATATAATGCCGCGCTGTAGGCGAGGTGAACGTGGTTGCCAAGATGAAGCTACGAATGCCGTGATCGGTGGTGAGGGCAACGGTGGAGTGATCTATCCGGCCAGCCATTACGGACGCGACGCTTTGGTAGGTATCGCCTTGTTCCTGACTCATCTGGCAAAGAAGAAGATGAAGACGAGCGAGTTGAAGGCTTCTTATCCTCCGTATTTCATCTCCAAGCAAAAAGTCCAGTTAACGCCGGAGATCGACGTGGACGCTATCTTGGCGAAAGTAAAAGAGAAGTTCTCTCAATACGATATTACGGATATCGACGGAGTGAAGATCGATTTCCCGGATAAATGGGTTCATTTGCGTAAGAGCAATACGGAACCGATCATCCGTATCTACTCTGAGGCCCATACGATGGAGGAAGCCGAGGAATTAGGCGGTCAATTAATACAGATCATCAACGAGATGTGTAAATAACACCCTTTCGGGGCGTTTTAAAATATTGGGTTCAGTCTTCAGCCGAGGTAAGCTATTTATGCTCTGTTGATTTGACTGAACCCTTTTCTTTTGGATAATTCTCAGTTCGTGTAATGAATAAACTAATAAAGGTAATCTTATTTCTAATTGTCGGGATGGTTCAAGCCTTCGCATGGGGAGGGCTGAGAGGGGACACGTTGGGCCAAGGAGCTGGATGAAGCTGTCTTGAATAGATCTTTTTATCTGCAGCAACGGGAGCAACGGATCACGCAGCTAAAGGACATGTTTCTCTTGAGCAAGATATCGTTGTGGCAGGAATATGAGATCAACCACCAATTATACGAGGAATTCAAGAAATACAACAAGACTCGGCCATCTATTACATAAAGCGGAATATGGAGATAGCGTCATTTATGAAGGATACGGCACGCATCTATACTTCCCGCTTACGACTGGCTACGCTTTATGCTTTCTCCGGGATGTACCGTGAGTCGGAAAGTCTGTTGCGAAGCATAGACCGTGAATTGCTGTCTAAAGAGCAGAAACAGGATTTCTATGAGGCTTATTATTCGTTTTTCTCTTATTACAGTACGAATCTGGATTCTTTTGAATATAGGAAACAACTTGATTTATACAAGGATTCGTTATTGTCTGTCTTAGATACGGCCTCTTATCGGTATAAGATAAATCTGGCGCAGAAATATCTGGCTCACGGACAGGCGAGGTCTGCGGAGAAGGTGCCGTTACTTGCAATATACAGTTCCGCATGAATGAGATCTCTAAATTCTATCCTATCATTAATGCTTCCTATCAGACACGGGAAGCTCAAGGCAAAAGGCAATTGATGACTTATTTCTTGTTGATCAGCCTATTGACGCTCTTTCTGATCCTTTCTCTTGCCTATGTGTATAGGCAGATGCGGAAGATCTCAGCGATACGAGAAGAGTTGGTTAATACCAATGCCTGTTTGGTAAAGTTGAATGGAGAGATAAGCGAGACGAATAATTTATTGCAAGAGCGAAATATACAGCTATCGGAGTCAAATCATATCAAGGAGGAATACATCGCTCATTTCCTCGATCTCTGCTCCACCTATATTAATAAACTGGAGGATTACCAGAAATCGCTACAGAAAAAGGCGATGAATAAACAGTTGGACGAGTTATTCAAGATGCTCCGTTCGACCCGTATGGTGGAGAATGAGGTGGAAGCGCTTTATGTTAACTTCGATCGAATCTTTCTTGGATTATATCCTACGTTTGTCAGGGACTTCAACGCTTTGTTGCAGCCCGAGGAACGTATCGTCTTGAAATCGGAGGATCTGTTGAATAAGGAACTTCGTATATTCGCCTTGATGCGGTTGGGAGTTACGGACAGCGTAAGGATAGCCGCTTTTCTTCGTTGTTCGTTGAGTACGATCTATAACTACCGGACCAAGGTACGTAATAAGGCGTTAGTGCCTCGTGATGAGTTTGAAGGTTGGGTGATGAGGATCGGGGTTAACCGGAATCCGTTATAATCAATCTACATTTTTTAGGATAGTGATCTTTATTAACTGATTTGTATTTAATGGGATAGAGGATCGTACTGTCTACATTTTTATATCAATCTTCTTTTTGCTTCTTATTCCCGGATACATTTGCGGCATAACTTTTAAAAAGAGATGTCATGAAGATTAAATTAATGATTGCCGCCGTGATCGCCTGTTTGGTGTTCACGGGATTTACGAAAGAGAACGTATCCGATACGGTCGATCACAACGCATGGAAAACATCCGGCGTCGTGGTCATACAAAATGATGTCCTTACGTTGGCCGGTTCCAACGCCCGTGCTTTGTTGAACGATGGCAAAGGCTATACGAACTTTGAGTTAGATATGGATGTACGTACACGACCGGTGGCAAAGGTTATATTGGTATCCATACGGACGCTACGGATCGTAAAGGATATCGTATCGCCTTGAACAACGATCGGGAAGATCCGGTTTGGTGGCGGATGACGGGTAGCTTGGTGTCGGTCCGGAACCTGACGAAGAGTTTCGTGAAAGAGAACGAATGGTTCAAGATGAATATCCGGGTAGAAGGACGGCTTGTCCGGGTGCGGATTAATGGTGAGACTGTCGTAGAATATATAGAGCCTTCCAAACCTTTCCGTTTGAAGGAGAACGCTAAAGCATTGTTATCCCAAGGTACTATCTCGCTGGTGGGTACGGGACGTGGAAATCTTCAGTTTAAGAATATCTCGTTAGAGGCGTTTAGCGCGAAAGGAATAGACATTCCCGCTCAATGGGCGAATGCCGTGGATGAGCAGACGGACGAGATTATTCGTTTGCATCAAGAGGACTTCCCCGTGCTTGATTATCATGTTCATTTAAAAGGTGGATTGACGAAGGAAGTAGCCGCACGGCAGTCACGCCAGACGGGTGTTAATTATGGCTTGGCTATCAATTGTGGCATCGGCTTCTCGATCACGAACGATACGGAGTTGTATAATTATCTGGATACCATGCGTACCCAACCCTTTATCTTGGCTATGCAAGCGGAAGGACGTGAGTGGGTAACAACCTTTTCGGAGGCGGCCCGCAACAGCTTTGACTATGTGTTTACCGATGCCATGACGTTTCTGGATCATAAGGGGCGGCGTACGCACCTATGGGTAAACAAGGAAGTGATTATCGATGATGAGCAAGCATATATGGATATGATGTTGGACCGTATCTGTTCTGTCTTGGAAGAGCCGGTCGATATGTACGTGAATTCCTGTTTCCTTCCCGATGCGATGAGTGACCGATATGATATGTTTTGGACAGAAGAGCGTATCGACCGTTTCGTGAATGCTTGGCAAAAAGTGGAAAGGCTTTGGAGATAAACGAGCTTTATCATATTCCGAATAAAGCGATCATTCAGAAAGCGAAAGCCGCGGGTGTAAAGTTCACGTTCGGTTCCAACAATATCACGCCGGAGGAGGAACGCTCGATTATTGCATCCGTATGAAAAAGGAATGCGGTTTGACGGCGCAAGATATGTATAAACCACACATTAATATATAAGATTAGTTTTAAGGTCTGAACAAACATTAGATTTAAGGTAGAGGTATTAGTGCTTTAGGCAAAGATTGTTAGGTTTCGAGGTAAGATACATATGGAGTTACAGTTATAATATAATAGGTCGATTACTATAGGACAAAACATCTTATTTACTATATATAAAGATAATCATATATAGTTACATTCCACAAACCACGGCGTGAATCGTACAGACCACCAGCATGGTTTGTA
>ENA-OQAA01000613-OQAA01000613.1-human-gut-metagenome-genome-assembly--contig:-NODE-613-length-23235-cov-3.368184_pt1 | contig 23235 bp, 36 predicted proteins | sample MGYA00242489_ERZ504515 | MGnify/ENA primary metagenome ERZ504515 (study PRJEB26092, sample SAMD00036237) | human gut metagenome | host: Homo sapiens | study: EMG produced TPA metagenomics assembly of... | reverse complement strand
CTCTTTTGTGGTACACAAAATACATTTTTATTGCATTTTGAATTTATTTCCCATATAATAATTATCATGTGTTTGCGGGAAAAGAGAAAGGATCAGAAGGATATGAAGTGGAAGAAATTTAGAATTAAAACAAGAACAGAGGCAGAAGACATTATTATCAGCACCCTTTATGATATTGGACTGGAGGGGGCGCAGATTGAGGATAATGTGCCATTGACAGCACTGGAAAAGGAGCAGATGTTTGTGGACATCCTTCCCCAGATGGCAGAAGATGACGGAACTGCGTACCTTAGTTTCTTTGTAGAGGAAACAGAAGACGGCGGATTGCTGCTAAATGGGGAACCAAAAACAGAAGAAGATATTTTAAAGGACGTGAAGGAAGAATTAGACGGACTTCGTGATTTTATGGATATTGGAGAGGGAAGTATTGCTGTGGATGAAACAGAAGATATTGACTGGATTAATAACTGGAAGCAGTACTTCAAACAGTTTTATGTAGATGATATCCTGATTATTCCGTCCTGGGAAGAGGTCAAAGAAGAGGACAAGGACAGAATGATTATCCATATTGATCCGGGTACTGCCTTTGGAACAGGAATGCATGAAACCACCCAGCTCTGCATCCGTCAGCTAAAGAAATACGTGACAGAAGATACCGAAATGCTGGATGTGGGAACCGGAAGCGGTATTTTATCCATTGTGGCGTTGAAATTAGGCGCAAAGCATGCAGTTGGAACAGATTTAGACCCCTGTGCAGTACCGGCAGTAGAAGAAAATAAAGAAGCCAATGAAATTCCGGTTCAGGATTTTGACATGATGATTGGTAATATTATTGATGATAAAGAAGTTCAGGATGCAGTAGGATATGAAAAATATGATATTGTGGCAGCAAATATTCTTGCGGATGTTTTAGTACCCCTTACTCCGGTGATTGTAAATCAAATGAAAAAAGGCGGCATTTATATTACTTCAGGTATCATTGATCAAAAAGAAGAAACTGTGGTAAAAACTGTAAAAGATGCCGGATTGGAAGTATTGGAAGTCACTTATCAGGGAGAATGGGTATCCGTAACAGCAAGAAAGAATTAAGGAGAGATTATGTACCGTTTTTTTGTAGAGCCTGCACAAGTTGGTGAAAAAGAAATCATCATTACAGGAAGTGATGTGAACCATATTAAAAATGTACTGCGTATGAAGCCGGAGGAAACCATCCTGATAAGCAGCGGGGAAAGTCTGGAGTATACCTGCTATATCAGGGAACTGAAAGAAGAGGAAATCATTGCCCATATTATGTATGTGCAGGAATCCGGTTATGAGCTGCCTTCCAGATTGTACTTGTTTCAGGGACTTCCCAAAAGCGATAAGATGGAGCTGATTATTCAAAAAGCAGTGGAGCTTGGCGTACATGAAATCATTCCTGTTGCCTCCAAACGTGCGGTAGTAAAACTGGATGCCAGGAAAGAAGAAAAAAAGCGGACAAGATGGCAGGCCATCTCCGAAAGTGCAGCAAAGCAGTCTAAGCGCATGTATGTGCCGGAAGTAAAGAAGGTCATGAGCTTTTCCCAGGCTGTAGAGTATGCCGGGCAACTGGACGTAGTGCTGGTTCCCTATGAACTTGCCAAAGGGATGGGAGAGACCAGGGAAATCATTGGGAAGATAAAAAAAGGACAATCTGTTGGAATCTTCATTGGGCCGGAAGGTGGTTTTGAAGAAACGGAAGTAGAAATGGCAGTGGAAAAAGCAAATGCAAAGGCCATTACACTGGGAAAGAGGATTCTGCGGACAGAAACTGCCGGATTAACGGTTTTGTCTATTTTAATGTTTACATTGGAGGAAGAGTAAATGGAAGCATATCTGGATAATTCTGCCACAACCAGATGCTATAAGGAAGTAGCAGAGATTGTGGCAAAAACCATGACAGAAGATTTCGGAAATCCTTCTGCCATGCATTTAAAGGGTGTAGAAGCAGAAAATTATGTAAAAGAGGCAGCAAAAGCCATTGCAAAAACCCTGAAAGTGCAGGACAAGGAGATTTATTTTACTTCAGGAGGAACCGAATCGGACAACTGGGCTCTCATAGGAACCGCCCTGGCAAATCACAGACAGGGGAAACATATGATTACCACACCTTTTGAGCATTCCGCAGTGTCTGCACCTCTTGCGTGGCTGCAGGAGCAGGGCTTTGAGATTACCGTTATACCTGTAGACGAAGAGGGGAATCTGGACTTAAAGAAACTGGAAGAAGCAATAAGAGAAGATACTATTTTAGTTTCCACCATGTTTGTCAATAATGAAATGGGAGCAGTAGTTCCGGTAGAAGAGGTGGGAAGAATTGTCCACGAAAAGAATCCCAGGACGCTTTATCATGTAGATGCGATTCAGGCCTATGGAAAATACAAAATTTATCCGAAGAAAATGGGCATTGATTTACTGGCTGTCAGCGGTCACAAAATCCATGGTCCAAAGGGCGTTGGCTTTCTCTACATCAATGAAAAGGCAAAGGTACAGCCTTTTATTTTAGGCGGGGGACAGCAAAAAGGCATGCGTTCTGGAACAGATAATGTACCTGGCATTGCAGGACTTGGGACAGCGGCAAAGATGATTTACCAAAACCTGGATGAAAATGTAGAGCATATGCGGGAACTAAAGCTTTATTTTGCAAAAGAGCTTGCAACATTAGAACAGGTGGAAATCAACGGGCCAAAACCGGAACGGGGAGCCCCACATATTTTAAATGTAAGCTTTTTAGGGGTGAGAAGTGAGGTACTTTTGCATAGTCTGGAAGATATGGGGATTTATGTTTCAGCAGGAAGTGCCTGCTCCAGCCATAAAAGGGCAGGAAGCAGCTCTTTGGGCGCATTGCGCCTTACACCGGAAAGGAAAGAATCAGCAATCCGGTTCAGTTTTTGTGAAACCACCACAAAAGAAGAAATCGATTATACACTGGAAGCACTGAGAAAATTGCTTCCTATGCTGCGGCGGTATGCCAGAAAATAGTAGAAAGGGAAAAATATGTATAAAGCATTTTTAATTAAGTATGCAGAAATTGCCATTAAAGGAAAAAACAGGTACATTTTTGAAGACGCCCTGGTAGCTCAGATCAAATATCAGCTTCGCAATGTGGAAGGAAAATTCCGTATTGCCAAGGAATCAGGACGTATCTTCGTGTATACAGAGGGCGAATTTGACTATGAAGAGGCTATTGAAGCGCTGAAGAGAGTCTTTGGTATTTTCAGCATTTGTCCTGCAGTTGTTTTAGAAGATGAAGGGTTTGAGAAATTATCTCAGGATGTTTCCTCTTATGTGAAAAAACTCTATGGAGATAAGGAACTTACCTTTAAAGTCAACACCAGAAGAAATAAAAAAGCATATCCCATGCAGTCCATGGAAGTGAGCAGCGAGCTGGGAGCAGTGATTCTGGATAACTGCCCGAATATGAAAGTGGATGTGCATCACCCGGATGTTTATGTGAATGTGGAAATCAGAAATAAGATTTACTTATATTCCGAAAATATTCCAGGGCCTGGTGGAATGCCTCTTGGAACCAACGGAAGAGCTATGCTTCTGCTTTCCGGAGGAATTGACAGCCCGGTTGCTGGTTATATGATTGCAAAAAGAGGTGTTATTATTGATGCAGTATATTTCCATGCGCCGCCATATACCAGCGAACGTGCAAAACAAAAGGTTGTAGACCTGGCAAAACTGGTAGCAAAATACAGTGTCCTATCCGCCTTCATGTAGTAAACTTTACGGATATCCAGCTCTATATTTATGACCAGTGTCCCCATGAAGAACTGACCATTATCATGCGAAGATATATGATGAAAATTGCAGAAGAGTTTGCAAAAAAAGATGGTTGTCTGGGATTAATTACAGGAGAAAGCATCGGACAGGTGGCAAGCCAGACCATTCACAGCCTTGCTGCTACAAATGAAGTATGTACCATGCCGGTATTCCGCCCGGTGATTGGTTTTGATAAACAGGAAATTGTAGATGTGGCTTTAAAAATCAATACCTATGAAACCTCTATTCTGCCATATGAGGACTGCTGTACCATCTTTGTGGCAAAGCATCCGGTAACAAAACCAAATCTGCAGGCAATCAAACGCTCAGAAGTGAAGCTGCAGGAGAAAATTGAGGAAATGATGAAAGAAGCAGTGGAAACCGCGGAGACCATACTTTGTGAAGGCTGACAAACAGGATGATATGAAAAAGGAGCTACAGCAGGAAGAGTGTTCCGTGCTGTAACTCCACGTTGTATCATTTGTATGTTTTGGATTCCTTAGTCAACCAGATATGGTTTCAGGGTAACCAGAATTTCATCTAAAGCTGCATCTGTTGCATGGATGTTTAAGTCAATAGATTTGGATAAATCTAAAGAGAAGATACCCATGATAGATTTTGCATCGATTACGTATCTTCCGGAAACTAAATCAAAGTCATAATCAAATTTTGTGATTTCGTTTACAAAAGATTTAACTTTGTCGATAGAATTAAGTGAAATTTTAACTGTTTTCATGAAAAAAATCCTCCCTAACATCAGATTTTATATTTGCTTTTTACAAGGATAATGTTACCGTTTATGGTAAGAAAAGTCAATATCAAAAAGGGAGAAATAAAAAGAAGTGTCTTTGGAAACAGTTGGTGAAAACGCTAAAGGTTTAAATAGAATAGGATAAAAAGTATGAAAAAAACAGTTGCCCTGCATAATTTAGGATGCAAAGTAAATGCTTATGAAATGGAGGCAATGGAACAAATGCTGCAGAAGCCGGTTATGAGATTGTTCCGTTTGCTCCGGGAGCAGATGTATATATTATCAACACCTGTACAGTAACTAATATCGCAGACCGCAAATCCAGACAAATGCTTCACAAAGCCAGAAAAATGAATCCTGACGCCATTGTCATTGCAGCAGGATGTTATGTACAGGCGCAGAAAGATATGGGAAAAATTGATGATGCTATTGACATTGTACTGGGAAATAACCGGAAACAGGATTTGCTTTTTGTACTGGAACATTATAAAAAGGAACAGGGACAGGAAAAAGATGTTCTGGATCTGGAGAAACCGGTAGAATATGAATCTCTCCAATTATCCAGCACAGGAGAACACACAAGGCTTACTTAAAAGTACAGGATGGATGTAATCAGTTCTGCAGCTACTGCATTATTCCCTATGTGCGGGGAAGAGTGCGAAGCAGAAAAAAAGAAGAGGTTCTGGAAGAGGTAAAACGTCTTACAGAGAACGGATACCAGGAATTTGTTCTCACTGGCATCCATTTAAGCTCTTATGGAACAGACTGCCATGACAGCCTTCTGGGGCTGATTCAGGCTGTTCATGAAATTCCCGGTGTAAAGCGAATCCGTCTTGGTTCTCTGGAACCAAGAATTATTACGGAAGAATTTGCACAGGCCATAGGAAGTATGCCGAAAATCTGTCCACACTTCCATTTGTCCTTACAAAGCGGATGTGACGAAACCTTAAAGAGGATGAACCGGCATTATACAGCAGAGGAATATTTAAAAGGCTGTGAGCTGCTTCGGAAATATTTTGACCATCCGGCTTTGACTACGGATGTAATTGTAGGCTTCCCTCAGGAAAGCGAAGAGGAATTTCAGCAGTCCAGGGAGATGATTGAACAGGCTGATTTTTATGAAACCCATATTTTCAAATATTCCAGAAGACAGGGAACCAGAGCAGACCGTATGGAAGGACAGATTCCAGAAGCAGTCAAAACACAGCGCAGCCATGTGCTTCTGGAACTGGGAAAAGCCCACAAGAAAAGGTATATGGAACAGTTTATTGGAGAAAAGGTAGAAATTCTGTTTGAGGAAAAAAATCAGATTCAAGACAAAATTTATTGGACCGGTTATACCAGAGAATATTTAAAAGTAGCGGTTTTATCAGAGGAAAATTTAGAAAATCAGATAAAAATAGGTCAGATTCAAGGATTCCTGGAGGATGACACTTTTATTTGCACAATATAATGGTTGAATTTCTAAAGAAGATATATTAGAATAGATGTATAGTTGCAGTAGTAGAAATGAGAGATAAGGGCGTGAATAGTATGGCAAATTTAGAAAGTACACAATATTTTAATGTAAAGACAGACCCGGCAGTACGTGTGAAAGAAGTTCTGGATCTGGTATATAACGCAATGGCAGAGAAGTATAATCCGGTGAATCAGATTGTGGGATATATTATGTCCGGAGACCCCACCTATATTACCAGCCATAAAGGTGCCAGAAGTACAATTATGAAAGTGGAACGGGATGAGCTGGTAGAAGAGCTTCTGAAGGAATATATTAAAAATGAATCCTGGAAGAGGGGCTGACGCATGAGAATCATGGGACTGGATTACGGTTCTAAGACCATAGGGGTGGCAATAAGCGATCCCTTGGGACTTACGGCCCAGGGTGTGGAAATCATCAGAAGAGAAGAAGAGAATAAGCTGAGAAAATCTTTGCGTAGAATTGAAGAATTAGTGAAACAATATGAAGTAGAAGAACTTGTACTGGGATTTCCGAAAAATATGAATAATACCATTGGAGAACGGGCCGAGAAATCGCTGCAGCTAAAAGAAACCTTAGAACGAAGACTAGGATTGCCTGTTGTCATGTGGGATGAACGGCTGACCACTGTGGAAGCCAACCGTACATTAATGGAAAGTGGTGTACGCAGAGAGAACAGAGGGAAATATGTGGATATGATAGCTGCTGTTTTTATTCTGCAGGGCTATTTAGATGCAAAAGCGAACCCGGGTACACTTTGATTGCTGTCATATGACAGCCGGCGTGTCTCCGGGTTATGTGTATGCCTGAAAAAAAGAAAAGAAAGGACGATGACATGGAAACAGTAATTTTTGATGGAGAAGACGGAACAGAATTAGAATTTGGGATTTTAGAACAGACAAGAGTAGGAGGAGTGAATTACCTTTTGGTAATTGACCCGGAAGAAAATGACGAAGAGAACGGAAGCGCAGCGTATATTTTAAAAGACATCTCAAAAGACGGGGACGAAGAAGGATGTTATGTCTTTGTTGAGGATGATACAGAGTATGACGCGGTTTACAAGGTCTTCGAAGCAATGCTGGAGGATATTGATTTCGAGTAAGAAAGTCATGCAATCAGCAAAAAAATGGAATCGGAACGGAATTTGGAGGAAAAACATTGAAAAAGCATAATAACGGAAAATTAAAAATCATTCCATTGGGCGGACTGGAACAGATTGGAATGAACATCACTGCCTTTGAGTATGAAGACAGTATCGTAGTGGTAGACTGTGGCCTTTCATTCCCGGAGGACGATATGCTGGGAATTGACCTGGTTATCCCTGACGTAAGCTATTTGAAAGAAAATATCAGTAAGGTAAAAGGATTTGTCATTACTCATGGTCATGAAGACCATATCGGGGCTCTTCCTTATGTGTTAAGAGAAGTTAATGTACCTATTTATGCAACAAAACTGACCATAGGATTAATTGATAATAAATTAAAAGAACATAATTTACTGAGAAATACCAAACGGAAAGTTATTAAGCACGGACAGTCCATTAATCTTGGATGCTTCCGTATTGAATTTATTAAGACCAATCACAGTATTCAGGATGCTTCTGCCCTGGCTATTTATTCACCGGCAGGAACAGTTATTCATACCGGTGACTTTAAAGTGGACTATACCCCGGTATTTGGAGATGCCATTGACTTGCAGCGTTTTGCAGAAATCGGAAAAAAAGGTGTCCTGGCATTAATGTGTGATAGTACCAATGCAGAAAGAAAAGGCTTTACCATGTCTGAACGTACAGTGGGTAAGACCTTTGACAATATTTTTGCGGAACATAAAAATACAAGAATTATTATTGCAACCTTTGCATCTAATGTAGACCGTGTGCAGCAGATTATTAATTCTGCCTATAAATATGGAAGAAAAGTAGCAGTAGAAGGACGCAGCATGGTGAATGTTATCGGTACTGCAGCAGAGCTTGGCTATCTGCAGATTCCGGACAAAACTCTGGTAGAGATTGACCAGATTAAAAATTATCCGGACGATAAGGTTGTTCTGATTACAACAGGAAGCCAGGGAGAATCCATGGCAGCTTTGTCCAGAATGGCAGCTAATATTCATAAAAAAGTAACTATTAACCAAATGATACCATTATTTTTAGTTCCAATCCTATTCCGGGAAATGAAAAAGCGGTATCCAAGGTAATCAATGAACTGAGCCGTAAGGGCGCAGATGTTATCTTCCAGGACGCCCATGTATCAGGACATGCCTGCCAGGAAGAGATTAAGCTGATTTACTCCCTGGTAAAACCCAAATATGCGGTGCCGATCCATGGGGAATACAGACATTTAAAGGCTCAGGCAGGAATTGCAGCAGAGCTTGGCATTCCCAAAGAAAATATTTTCATTCTTTCTTCCGGGGATGTGCTGGAACTTAACGAAGAGGAACCGGCAGTGGTAAGCCAGAAAGTCCGCACAGGAGCTATACTGGTAGACGGACTTGGAGTAGGCGATGTAGGAAATATTGTTTTGAGAGACCGTCAGCATCTGGCAGAAGATGGAATTATGATTGTGGTTCTCACATTGGAAAAATACAGCAGCAGACTTCTGGCAGGACCGGACATTGTATCCAGAGGTTTTGTATATGTAAGAGAATCCGAGGACTTGATGGATGAGGCAAGAATTGTAGTAGAGGATGCCATTGACATCTGTCTGGATAAGCATATTACAGACTGGGGAAAAATCAAAAATATCATTAAGGATTCCCTGGCGAATTTTTATGGAAACGTACTAAGAGAAATCCAATGATTCTGCCGATTATTATGGAAGCGTAAGAAGCAGTGGAGGCACACACATGAGTTTTATTGACACTTGTACAGAAATGCTGGTTTCAGCAATTAAGAATGGCAGCGTTTATAAGCAATACTGTGCAGCTTTAGAAGCAGTCAATGAGGTTCCCGGCCTGAAAGAAAAAGTGGATGAGCTTCGTTCCTTAAATTACAGGGTTCAGAATCAGGAGGAAGGCAGCCGGCTGTATGATGCCATAGATGATTTGGAACGCAATACAGAGGAATTGTGTAAAATTTATGAGGTGAATCAGTTTTTGGAAGCAGAGCTGGCTCTGTGCAGACAGCTCCAGGGAATTACTACCGCTATACACAGAGGAATCAAGCTGGATATACCAGACTTGTCATAGATGAAGGAGAACAACATGGGAAAACAAGTCAGAAAACAGAAAAAGTCATCCATTGTAGCAGGAGGATTCCTGAGGTTTGGCCTTTATGTATGCGTAATTATTGCTGTGGTTTACATTGGTAAATCTGCTTTTGACTTTGGGTATGCAATTTTTAATCAGGTACCATGGCAAGTGAAGAGGATGGCAGGGATATTACTGTCGTTGTAGAAGATGGCGATTCTGTTTACCAAATTGGAAAGACCCTGAAAAATAAGGGATTAATTGAAGATGCAAAAATCTTTGTAATACAGGAAAAGCTGTCTAATTATAAAGGAAAACTTCAGGCAGGAACTTATATTCTCAATACCAGTATGAATGTAGAAGAAATGATGGCAGTTCTGGCAAGAGAGAATACAGAAGGGCAGCCGGATCAGACAAACCCGGCAGGAGAGACCAAGGAAGGCAGTTCAGACCTTACCGATGGTGCAAAGGAAGGTTCCACAGACCAGCAAGAGGGTCAGGATGAGGGAGGAGAGCAGCAGTGATCGTAGATGAAAGAATGGTCACGTATATCAACTCTCTGGACAAAGGAAATACACAGTTTCTCAATGAACTGGAGCAGGAGGCGCTGAAAAACCATGTGCCAATCATCAGAAGAGAGATGCAGAGTTTTTTGAAAGTCCTGCTCCAGATAAAAGCTCCGGCAAGGATTTTAGAGGTAGGTACTGCGGTGGGATTTTCCACACTTTTGATGTGTACCTATAATCCTGTGTCCTGTAAGATTGTGACCATAGAAAATTATGAAAAACGGATTCCCATAGCCATGGAAAACTTTAAAAAAGCAGGGAGAGAGAAACAAATTGTCCTGTTGCCGGGAGATGCCCAGGAAGTTTTGAAAACCCTGGAGGAACCATTTGATTTTATTTTTATGGATGCGGCAAAGGGGCAGTATATCCATTTTTTGCCGGAAATTATGCGCCTTCTTAAAACAGGAGGTATTTTGGTTTCGGATAATGTGCTTCAGGATGGGGATTTGATAGAATCTCATTTTGCTGTGGAGAGACGAAATCGTACTATTTACAAGAGGATGCGGGAATATCTATATGTGTTGAAGCATCATGAAGAGCTGGAGACTTCCATTCTTCCGCTGGGAGATGGGGTCACTGTAAGCGTGAAAAAAGCAAAAGAAGGAGAAAGCTATGGTTCGTAAACCAGAATTATTAATTCCGGCCAGCAGTCTGGAGGTATTGAAAATTGCAGTCATGTTTGGAGCGGATGCAGTATATATTGGCGGCGAAGCTTTGGACTTCGGGCGAAGGCAAAGAATTTTTCTTCAGATGATATGAAAGAGGGAATTGCCTTTGCGCATGAACATGGAGTAAAAGTCTATGTAACCGCTAACATTTTGGCACATAACGGAGATTTAGCCGGTGTACGGGAATATTTTCAGGAATTAAGGGAAATAAAACCGGATGCCCTGATTATTTCAGATCCTGGAGTTTTTATGATTGCAAAGGAAGTATGTCCTGAGATTGAACGCCATGTAAGCACCCAGCAAACAATACCAACTATGCAACCTATCAGTCTGGTGGGAATTAGGTGCAAAACGAGTGGTGAGCGCCAGAGAATTGTCCCTGGAAGAAATCCGGGAAATCAGGGAAAAGATACCGGAAGATATGGAAATTGAAAGCTTTATTCACGGGGCTATGTGCATTTCTTATTCTGGAAGATGTCTGCTTTCCAACTATTTTACAGGAAGAGATGCCAATCAGGGGGCTTGTACCCATCCCTGCCGCTGGAAATATTCCATTGTGGAGGAGACAAGACCAGGCGAATATATGCCGGTTTATGAAAATGAACGGGGAACGTATATTTTCAATTCCAAGGATTTGTGTATGATTGAACACATGGATGATGTGTTGAAAAGTGGTATTGACAGTCTGAAAATCGAAGGAAGAATGAAAACAGCCCTGTATGTGGCTACCGTAGCCCGGACATACAGAAAGGCCATTGATGATTACCTGGAAGATCCCAAACAATATGAGGAAAATATGCCATGGTATCAGGAGCAGATACGAAGCTGTACTTACCGTCAGTTTACCACAGGATTTTTCTATGGAAAACCAGATGAAGATGCTCAGATTTATGAAAACAATACCTATGCAAAGGGATATACCTATCTTGGCTATATTGAGGAGCAAAGAGAAGATGGTATGTATCGCATCACCCAGAGGAATAAGTTCCTGCTGGGAGAAACGATTGAAATCATGAAACCGGATGGAAGAAATCTGTCGGTACAGGTGCAGGGAATTTATGATGAAGATGGAACTCCTATGGAAAGCGCACCACATCCTCAACAGGTGCTTTATGTGGATTTAGGCAGACAGGCAGAGGTTTATGATATTTTAAGACGACGGGAAGAAACAGCGTAATTTCATAAGTAGCGTTTTTTTCAATACGCGACACATAAGAGCGGCTGATATTCAGCCGCTTTGCTATTTCCCGCTGGGTCTGTTCTCTTTGCCCGTAGAGACCGTACCGAAACGTTAGGACGTCCTGTTCTCTTTGGGTAAGAATATCAGGAAGCAGATGATATAAGAGGACAGTATCCTGTTTTAAGGAATATTCTTTTACCACATCCACAGGTTCTGTCTCAATCACATCCAGAAGACTGATTTCATTTCCCTCTTTGTCAGTACCAATGGGGTCATAAAGAGAAACCTCACGGTTCGTTTTCTTTTTGGAACGAAAATACATAAGAAGCTCATTATCAATACATCTGGCAGCGTAGGTGGAGAGTCTGCTTGCTTTTTTGGCATCAAAGGTGTGGACCGCCTTAATCAGCATGTGCCAATGGAGATTAAATCATCCAACTCTTCCGGGGCTCCCTGATATTTTTTTACAATATGAGCAACCAAACGAAGATTTCGTTCAATGAGGATGTTTTTTGCTTCCAGGCTGCCTTGCTTGTATTCCTGAAGATAACGGCTTTCTTCTTCCGGTGTCAGGGGCTTTTGAAATGTTTTCACACAAGCATACCTCAGAGGAATTTAATTCTATAGTATGTAGGAAAAGAAGAATTAGTGCTTTTCCATTGAAAATTATCCGGAAATATGGTACAGTAATTTTATCTTAAAGTTAAACATCCGGCGGTTCCGCCAAACAATCCCAAAGTAATACAAAAGATAACAAAACACAGGAAAAGGTGACAGGGGTTTTGAACGTTCAAACCCGGAGAGGAGTGAGCATGTTTAGCAGTGTTTTGTCAGCAACCGTGGCAGGAGTGGACTGTATTCCCATAACCATTGAGCAGATGTAAGCCAGGGATTACCTATGTTTTCTATGGTGGGATATTTATCGGCAAGAGTAAAAGAGGCACAGGAGAGAGTCAGGACAGCCCTTCGAAATACAGGATTTGCTTTTCCGGCAAGGCGGATTACAGTAAATTTGTCTCCGGCAGATATCCGAAAAGAAGGTACAGGATTTGACCTGCCTATTGCTGCAGCCTTTTATGTGCCTTTGGTTATCTGGAACAGGAAAAAATTGAGAAAGTATGTATGGCAGGAGAATTAAGCCTGAATGGGGAAGTAAGGGGTGTGAAAGGTATTTTACCTCTTGTAGATACTGCCATTAAAGAAGGGTGCAGATTGTGTATTATCCCAAAAGAGAATCTGCCGAAACCGAGTATATTCATGAGATTCCCATTTTAGGAATTGAAAATCTCAGAGAATTTATGGACCAGGAAGAAAAAGAAAACTGGGGAGCAGTAAGGAATCCAAGAAGAGAATGGCCCCAAAGCAGCATAGAATATGAGGAAGATTTTGCAGATGTGCTGGGACAGGAAACTGCCAGGCAGGCAGCTGTGATTGCAGCGGCAGGCTTCCATAATCTGCTGTTGATTGGAACAAAGGGGTCAGGGAAAACCATGATTGCCAATCGGATTCCTACACTGTTTCCTGTTATTTCCAGGGAGGAAAGCATGGAAATTTCCAGAATCTACAGTGCTGCAGGCCTGCTTACCGGAAACAGTCCCATGTTAATGCGTCGTCCTTTCCGCGCGCCGCACCATACCATTTCCCCCACCGCTATGGCGGGAGGCGGAAGTGTACCAACACCAGGGGAAATTACGCTGGCTCACAGGGGAATTTTGTTTCTGGATGAATTACCGGAGTTTCGAAGAGCAGCCCTGGAAGTATTGCGGCAGCCTTTGGAAACCCATAAAATCTGTATTTCCAGAGTAAACGGTACCTATGAATTTCCGGCGAATTTTTTATTGGTTGGGGCAATGAATCCCTGTCCCTGCGGTTATTATCCAGACAGAAACCGGTGTTCCTGTACGCAGTACCAGGTGGAGCAATATCTTGGAAAATTAAGCGGTCCCCTTTTAGACCGGTTTGACCTTTGCACAGAAGTAGCGGATATACCGGGAGAGCAGTTGCGTGAGAAAAAGTCGGGAAAAACATCCCTGCAATTACGCCGGGAAGTCTGCCGGGTTCATGAAGTGCAAAGGCAGCGCTATGAAGGAACGGACATAAGATTTAACAGCGCTCTTTCAGGAAAAGAAACGAAACAATATTGTCAGGTAAGCAGAGAAGGGAAAAAACTTTTAGATGCAGCCTATGAAAAAATGAATCTGAGCCTCGGGCTTATCATAAAATATTGAAAACAGCGAGAAACCATTGCTGATTTAGATGCAAAGGAAATCATAGAAGAAGAACATATTGCAGAGGCTGTGTGTTACCGGGCTCTGGACAAGAAGTATTGGAGGTAGGAAACAGGTGGAGGAAGTCAATAAAATAGAAGAAAAGGGCGGGATTTGGCGCTGCGGCGCCTGGGAAGAAACCTATCCGGATAGACTGAGGTGCTATGAGGGGATGCCGGGTATGTTGTACACAAAAGGCTGTCTGCCACAGGAGGAGAAGAAAACTGTTGCGATTGTAGGCGCAAGAGCCTGCAGCGCTTATGGCGCTCATCAGGCCTATACCTTTGCCAAAATCCTGGCAGAGCATGGGGTACAGATTATCAGTGGTCTGGCAAGAGGAATTGATGGAAAAGCCCACCAGGGTGCTTTGGATGGTGGAGGAAAAACCTTTGCAGCTCTGGGGTGCGGGGTGGATATTTGCTATCCTCCGGAACATGCAGAGTTAGAAAACAGAATCTTACAGACAGGAGGAGGCGTTTTTTCTGAGTTTGATTTGGGGACGCCGCCCTATGCCGGAAATTTTCCCAGAAGAAACCGAATTATCAGCGGTCTGGCAGATTTGGTGCTGGTAGTAGAGGCAAAAGTAAAAAGCGGTTCTCTGATTACAGCATCCTTTGCTCTGGAGCAGGGAAAAATAGTTTATGCAGTTCCGGGAAGAGTGGGAGATGCTTTAAGTGAAGGGTGTAACCGCCTGATTTCAGACGGGGCAGGGGTGGCATATTCTGTGGAGCCTTTGCTGGAAGAACTGAAAATTCCCAGGGGATTTCCAGAAGATTTCCGGGAGAAAAATAAGATTGGGCTTGCAAGCAGGAAGAAATGGTGTATAGTTGTCTGGATTTACATCCAAAGAACCTAGAAGACATTGTTCGGGAAATTCCTCTTTCTGCAAGAGAAATTACCGGACTTTTACTAAAATTAGAGCTAAAAGGGCTCATAGAAGAGCCTGTGAAAAATTACTATGCCAGAACGGGAGGTTGACATGGCGAAATATCTTGTGATTGTGGAATCACCGGCAAAAGTCAAAACCATAAAAAAATTTCTTGGGTCTAATTACGAAGTAATGGCTTCCAACGGTCATGTGAGGGATTTGCCTAAGAGCCAGCTTGGAGTCGATGTAGAACATGATTACGAACCCAAATATATAACAATCAGAGGGAAGGGGGACATTTTTGGCAGCGCTTAGAAAGGCTGCTAAAAAAGCGGATAAAGTATATCTGGCAACTGACCTGACCGGGAAGGAGAAGCAATTTCCTGGCATCTTGCCCATTCTTTGAAATTAGATGAAAAAAAGATGCGCCGTATCACTTTTAATGAGATTACGAAAACAGCAGTAAAGGCTTCCATTAAAGAGGGACGGGAGATTGACCAAAATCTGGTAGACGCACAGCAGACCAGACGTATTTTGGATCGTATGGTAGGATATAAGATTAGTCCGGTACTGTGGGCGAAGGTAAAAAGAGGTTTAAGCGCAGGCCGCGTCCAGTCAGTAGCCCTTCGTATTATTGGAGACAGAGAAGAAGAAATCAACAACTTTATTCCGGAAGAATACTGGACACTGGAAGCGGATTTTTCTGTAGAGGAAGAAAAGAAACCTCTGGCTGCGAAATTCTACGGAACAAAAAATAAAAAAATGAATATCCGTTCCAAAGCAGAACTGGATCAGATTCTGGATGATTTGAAGGATGCAGAATATCAGGTAGCGGAGGTAAAAAACGGAGAAAGAAGCAAAAAAGCGCCATTGCCATTTACCACCAGTACCTTACAGCAGGAAGCTTCCAAGGTATTGAACTTTTCTACCCAGAAAACCATGCGTCTGGCGCAGCAGTTGTATGAAGGCGTAGACATTAAGGGAAATGGAACAGTGGGTATTATCACGTATCTTCGTACCGATTCCACCAGAATCTCTGAGGAGGCTGATGCAGCGGCAAGAGAATACATTACTCAGGAATATGGCAGCGAATATGTGGCTGATTCCGAGAAAAAAGGTGATAATAAAAAGAAAATACAGGATGCCCACGAAGCCATCCGTCCCACAGATATTAAGAGAACACCAATCTCTTTGAAAGAATCTCTTTCCAGAGACCAGTACCGCCTGTATCAGCTTATCTGGAAACGTTTTGCTGCCAGCAGAATGCAGCAGGCAAAATATGAGACCACTTCTGTGAAAATTCAGGGCGGGGATTACTATTTTACAGTAGCAGCATCAAAATTAAAATTCCCTGGCTTTATGACTGTTTATACCCAGGAGGATGAGGAAAAACAGGAAAATCAGCTTCTGGTAAAGAGTATTGATGAGCATACACAAATCAGTCTGAAAGAGTTTAAGGAGCAGCAGCATTTTACTCAGCCCCCGGCTCACTATACTGAGGCCTCCCTGGTAAAAACCTTAGAAGAGCTTGGCATCGGAAGACCAAGTACCTATGCACCTACCATAACCACCATTATTGCCAGACGTTATGTGGCAAAAGAAAACAAAAATCTCTACATGACTGAATTGGGAGAAGTGGTAAATAAGATTATGAAAGAAGCTTTTACCAGTATTGTAGATGTGAACTTCACAGCTACCATGGAAGAACTGCTGGACTGTGTAGGTGAAGGAAAGGTACAGTGGAAACCGTAATCCGTAACTTTTATCCGGATTTAGAGGAAGCAGTGGAAAAGGCAGAAAAGGAACTGGAACAGGTAAAAATCGAGGATGAAGTAACAGATGTGGTCTGTGAGCTTTGCGGCAGAAATATGGTGATTAAGTACGGACCCCATGGTAAATTTCTGGCTTGTCCCGGATTTCCGGAGTGTAAAAACACCAAGCCTTATCTGGAAAAAATCGGTGTCCCATGTCCAATTTGTGGAAAAGACGTAGTGGTAAAACGAAGCAAAAAAGGACGTCTTTACTACGGATGTGAAAACAACCCAGAGTGTGAGTTCATGTCCTGGCAAAAGCCATCTAAGAAAAAATGTCCGTCTTGCGGCAGTTATATGCTGGAAAAAGGCAATAAGCTGGTGTGTGCAGATGAACACTGCGGTTACGTAGAAACCAGACAGAATGAGTCATAGAATAGAAAAGCTTTCTGGTAAGAGGTACAGATGCCTCCTGCCGGAGAGCTTTTTACTCTTTTTTCAGAGGTTAAAAAACTTGGAGAAAGGGAAAAAGAGTGGTAAGATATAAAAAAGGAAGGAGGCAGAGGATGCGGATCTTAATTGCAGAAGACGAAAAAGATTTGAATAGGATTTTAACTGCAAGACTGCAGGCAGAGCACTATAGTGTGGATTCCTGTTATGATGGAGGAGCAGTGTTTGATTATCTGGCAGGAGCAGAATATGACGGACTGATTCTGGACATTATGATGCCGGTTATGGATGGGATAACAGTTTTGAAAAAGTTGAGAAGTCAGGGAAATCAGATTCCTATCCTGCTTTTGACAGCAAGGGATAAGATTGAAGACAGAGTAAAAGGACTGGATGCAGGAGCCAATGATTATCTTGTGAAGCCTTTTGCCTTTGAAGAATTGCTGGCAAGGGTAAGAGTTCTGTTAAGGAAACCATCAGAAGTTCAGAACAGTTGTTATCAGGCAGGTGATTTGGAAGTTCATGTGGATTCCCATGAAGTATTTCGTGGAGGAAAGAAAATCACCCTGTCAGGCAAAGAATTTGCTCTTTTGCGGTATATGATTCAGAATCAGGGCATTGTATTATCCAGGGAAAAGCTGGAGCAGCATATCTGGAACTATGATTATACAGGAGGCTCCAATGTAATAGATGTTTATATCCGGTATTTGCGTAAAAAAATTGACGAAGGACAGGAAACAAAGCTGATTCATACAGTCAGAGGGGCTGGATATGTGTTAAAGGCAGAACTATGAAAAAATGGTCATTAAAAGTAAAATTATCACTCTTATATACGTTTTTTACAATGCTTACAGTTTGTATTTCTCTTGGAATCCTTCTGGCCTTTGGGAATCAGGAACTGATTTCTTCTGTGCAGGCAGATTTAAAAGAAGGCATCTATGAGAGCATGGATGAGATTCAGGCAGAGAAACAGGAACTGCTTGTGGATAAGGATTTCTATGATGTGGAAGAAGGAATTTATAAGTCCCTGCTAAATGACAAAGGGGAGCTTCTCTATGGCAGGATTCCCTATGGATTTAACAGCCGGATAAAGCCGCAGGATGGACAGATTAAAACCACAGAAAATGAATACGGAAAATGGTATACGTTTACCATCCGTTATCCATCACAAAACAGCGAGACTTTGTATGTATGCGGAATTACCTCTGTGACAAAAGAAGAGAACGCCATACGGATGATGACTGCAATTGCAGTGGTGGTATTGCCGCTTCTGGCAGTGCTTATGGGAATTCTGGGCTATGGGCTTAGTAACAGGACTCTGAGACCTGTGAGGAAAATAACGGAGACTGTGCAGCAGATTCAAAATGACGGGGATTTATCCAGAAGAGTGGGGCTTGGAAAGGGAAAAGATGAAATTTATCAGCTTTCCAACACCTTTGACCATATGCTGGAGCAGTTAGAGGACTCTTTTTGGCGTGAAAAACAGTTTACATCGGATGTTTCTCATGAACTCAGAACGCCCATTACCGTTATTCTGGCGCAATGTGATGCAATGCTAAGCAGGAGAATATCACTGGGGAGCAGGAAAAAGGAATCCGCATGATTGAAAAAAAGAGCAGGGAAATGGCTCAGATGGTTTCTCAGCTTTTGTTTTTGTCCAGAGCAGATCAGGGAAAGCAGCAACTGCAGAAAGAAAACCTTAATATCAGCGAACTGACACAAATGATTGCAGAAGAGCAGCAGATGATAGCACAGGAGAAGCATATTGTCATAGAAACGGAGATTTCACAGGACATTTATGCCTGGATAGACGAGAGTCTTTATATCAGAATGCTGATAAATCTTATGGCAAATGCGATTTACTACAATAAGGAGCCCGGATGGATTAAGGTTTCTTTAAAAGAAGAACAGGATGGGGTGAAAGGTTCTGTAGAAGACCACGGAATAGGAATTTCCCAGGAGGCTTTGCCTCATATCTGGGAGCGTTTTTACAGAGCGGATACCTCCAGAAGAGATACAGAGCGTTCCGGTTTGGGGCTTTCTATGGTTCAGTGGATTGTCACCGCCCACAAAGGCCATATTCAGGCACAGAGCAAACCGGGAGAAGGAAGCTGCTTTACGTTCTGGTTTCCGAAAAAATAAAAAAATTTGTGTTTTTAATCTTCCTTTAATGTTTTTATACTATACTAAAAACATCCAAAATAGAAAAGAACAGGAGGAATCATACACATGAAAAAATATATGGTACTTACTATGCTGGCTGTAACACTGGGAGGAGTCCTGACAGGATGCGGTGCAGGAAAAGATATTGGACAGGAAGAAGCAGAAAAAAATTGCATTTCAGGATGCGGGAATTCAGGAAACAGATACTTCCAGACTGAGAGTATCCAGGGAGCAGGATGACGGAAGAAAATCTTATGAAATAGAATTTGATGCAGGGAATAAGGAATACAGCTATGAAATCCAGGCGTCTGACGGAACTATTTTAAGCTCTGATGTGGAAACCATCCAGCAAAATATCCAGACAGAGAACCAGCAGGCAGCACAGAATCCGCAGCCGGCAGAGAATCAGCAGACCACAGAAGCTCCGGTTTCCCAGACTCCAACACCGGCTGTCAGTGAAGCAGATGCAAAAAAAGCGGCACTTGACCGTGTTCCTGGAGCTGCAGAGCAAGACCTCAGGATGGAATTAGAATATGATGATGGCAGATACATTTATGAGGGAGATATTTATTATCAGCAAAAAGAATACGAATTTGAAATTGATGCTAATAATGGCAGCTTTTTAAAATGGAGTGAAGAGAGGACTAAAAAGCCAGAAAATTTAACAGTCATTGAAAAAATCGGAAATAAACATCAAAATAGACAGAAAACAGCTCATTTTTGCATTGCTTTCAGAATTATTGTGTGATAGAATAAAATAGAATTAAAATATGATGGATTAACAGGAAAGCAGAAAAAAGAGAGGAGGTTCGCCATGAGTGTACAGTTATTAGACAGAACAAGAAAGATTAATAAACTGCTTCACAACAACCATTCATCAAAAGTTCTTTTTAATGATATTTGCGAGGTCATGGTAGAAACACTGGATTCCAATATTTTGGTTATGAGTAGAAAGGGAAAGGTTCTGGGGGTAGGATCTGCCCAGGGGTAGAGGAAATCACAGAACTGATTGACAGCGAGGTTGGAGGACATATTGACAAGCTGTTGAATGAAAGACTGTTAGGCGTCTTGTCAACAAAAGAAAATGTGAACCTTCAGACTCTTGGGTTTGAATCACCGGATATCAGTAAATATATGGCGATTATCAGTCCCATTGATATTGCGGGAGAACGTCTGGGAACTTTATTTATGTATCGTAGCGCAAGACCTTATGATATAGAGACATTATTGTCAGTGAGTACGGAACAACGGTGGTAGGACTGGAAATGATGCGTTCTGTGCATGAAGAAAATGCAGAAGAGAACAGAAAGATTCAGGTTGTAAAATCTGCCTTTAATACTTTGTCCTTCTCAGAATTAGAAGCGATTATTCATATTTTTGATGAGCTAAACGGCGATGAAGGAATTCTGGTGGCAAGTAAAATTGCTGACCGGGTAGGGATTACCCGTTCTGTCATTGTTAATGCACTGCGCAAGTTTGAAAGCGCAGGGGTCATTGAGTCACGGTCTTCCGGTATGAAAGGAACGTATATTAAAGTTCTCAATGAAGTGATTTTTGATGAACTGGAAGAAATAAAAAAGCGGAAGCTGGTAAAGAACAAATAAGGAAATAAGAAGAGGCTGTCTCTTTTAGAAACCATAAGAGTTTTTAGAGGAGACGGTCTTTTTTCATTTATAAAATAAATATAAAATTCAACGAAAAATGAAAAGATAAGAAAAAAAGAGAAAAAAAGAGAATATAAAAGTAAAGGAGAGATATGATAAAGAACCAGAAAACTATATCCAGTTGCGAAAAAAGTTCAAATTAACTAATATATGACTATCGGTTAGCACTCGATTGGAATGAGTGCTAATAAACAAAAGAGATGAATTTTTTAAGGAGGAAATAGATATGAAGTTAGTACCATTAGGAGACAGAGTTGTATTAAAACAGTTAGTTGCTGAAGAAACAACAAAATCAGGCATCGTTCTGCCGGGTCAGGCACAGGAAAAACCACAGCAGGCAGAAGTTGTTGCTGTAGGTCCAGGCGGTGTTGTAGACGGAAAAGAAGTGAAGATGGAAGTTGCAGCAGGAGATCAGGTTATCTATTCCAAATACGCAGGAACAGAAGTGAAATTAGACGGAGAAGAATTTATCATTGTAAGACAGAGTGATATCTTAGCAGTTGTTAAATAATAGAAAAATTTAGGAGGAATGTCATCATGGCAAAAGAAATCAAATACGGAGCAGAAGCAAGAGCAGCCTGGAAGCTGGAGTAAATAAATTAGCAGATACAGTTCGCGTAACCTTAGGACCAAAAGGAAGAAACGTTGTTCTGGATAAATCCTTTGGCGCACCACTTATCACCAATGATGGTGTTACCATTGCAAAAGAAATCGAATTGGAAGACGGATTTGAAAACATGGGCGCACAGCTTATCAAAGAAGTTGCAGCAAAAACAAATGACGTAGCCGGTGATGGTACTACAACTGCAACAGTTCTTGCACAGGCTATGGTTCATGAAGGAATGAAAAACCTGGCAGCAGGAGCAAACCCAATCATCCTGAGAAAAGGAATGAAAAAAGCTACAGAAGCAGCAGTAGAAGCAATTCAGAACATGAGCGCAAACATTGAAAGTAAAGACCAGATTGCAAGAGTAGCAGCTATCTCTGCCGGAGATGATGAAGTAGGTGAAATGGTTTCTGAAGCAATGGAAAAAGTAAGCAAAGACGGTGTTATCACAATCGAAGAATCCAAGACTATGAAAACAGAACTGGATTTAGTAGAAGGTATGCAGTTTGACCGCGGCTATATTTCCGCTTATATGGCAACCGATATGGATAAGATGGAAGCTGTTTTAGATGATCCATACATTTTGATTACAGATAAGAAAATCTCCAACATTCAGGATATCCTTCCTGTTCTGGAACAGATTGTAAAAACAGGCGCAAAACTTCTTATTATCGCAGAAGATATTGAAGGCGAAGCACTTACTACTCTGATTGTAAACAAATTAAGAGGAACCTTCTCTGTATGCGCTGTAAAAGCTCCTGGATATGGTGACAGAAGAAAAGAAATGCTGAAAGATATTGCTGTTCTTACAAATGGTACTGTTATTTCCGATGAACTTGGTCTGGAATTAAAAGATACTACTATGGAACAGTTAGGACGTGCAAAATCTGTAAAAGTTCAGAAAGAATCTACAGTTATCGTAGACGGCCTTGGAAATAAAGAAGAAATCGCAGCAAGAGTTGCTCAGATTAAACATCAGATTGCTGAAACAACATCTGAATTTGATAAAGAAAAATTACAGGAAAGACTTGCCAAACTGGCTGGCGGTGTTGCTGTTATCCGTGTTGGCGCTGCAACAGAAACAGAAATGAAAGAAGCAAAACTCCGTATGGAAGATGCTTTAAACGCTACAAGAGCAGCAGTAGAGGAAGGTATTATCGCAGGCGGCGGTTCTGCATACATCCACGCTTCCAAAGAAGTTGCAAAAGTAGTAGAAACTCTGGAAGGTGATGCTAAGACAGGTGCAAAAGTAGTATTAAAAGCACTGGAAGCTCCATTATTCCACATTGCAGCAAACGCTGGTCTGGAAGGTTCTGTTATCATTAACAAAGTAAGAGAAAGCGAAGTGGGAACAGGATTTGATGCTCTTCATGAAGAATATGTAGATATGGTGAAAAAAGGTATCCTGGATCCGGCTAAAGTTACAAGAAGCGCATTACAGAACGCAACAAGCGTTGCAGGTACACTTCTTACCACAGAAGCAGTTGTTTCTACTATTAAGGAGGAAACACCGGCAATGCCAGCAGGCGCTCCAGGCATGGGCATGATGTAATCAGAAGTAAAAAAATAAAGAGGAAGAGCTATTACACAAAATAGCATTAAGGAATCTTGATGCGGTTCCAGCGAATTTGTCGAGTACACTTTGAGACTACGGGCTCAAAGTGAGCGCAGGCTGAGCTGGAATTGTATCGGGATTCCTGGTATGCAGTTGGTGTAAAGCTCCTCCTCTTCTTGAGTTTCCGCAAACTGTAATTCAAAAATGAATATGTCTGCCAAAGTGCCAATCTGCCGACTTTTTGAAAAATTCAGAATGGCAGTTCTGTGATTAGGGCACTTTAATAAGCCCCGCCGGAACCG
>ENA-OQAA01000612-OQAA01000612.1-human-gut-metagenome-genome-assembly--contig:-NODE-612-length-23345-cov-2.096348_pt1 | contig 23345 bp, 26 predicted proteins | sample MGYA00242489_ERZ504515 | MGnify/ENA primary metagenome ERZ504515 (study PRJEB26092, sample SAMD00036237) | human gut metagenome | host: Homo sapiens | study: EMG produced TPA metagenomics assembly of... | reverse complement strand
GTAAAATGCTTTCAATAGAGAATACAAAAATACCTTTCGTAAAATCTTAAAGTGCGGAATATATAAAGAATTACATAGACGCTCCCTTTTGTCAGATGAGCAACTAAATTCTCTGATAAATGAAAAATAACGCAAATTAAATTGACACATCACAAGAGATTTTGATACAATATGGTTGTCTTGTGGTGTGCTATTTTCATTTATGGAGGTAGCACAATGAAAGAAAATATTTTAAGGGTTGCGGCGTATGCAGAGTATCTACAGATAAAGAAGACCAAACGAATTCACTTTTAAGCCAAAGAAGTCATTTTGCTGATTATATTACACATCATGAAGGTTGGCAACTTAGTGAAGTGTACTATGATGAGGGAATCAGCGGAACACAGATAAAGAAACGTTCCGGCTTTAAGAAAATGATACAGGATGCTCTAAACGGAGATGTTGATTTGATTATAACAAAAGAGGTTGCAAGGTTCGCCAGAAATACATAGATACGCTGTCTTATACACGCAAACTTAAATCAGTAGGTGTCGGCGTTATTTTTACTATTGATAATATCGACACAAGAGACGCTGATGGAGAACTTCGCTTAACTATTATGGCAAGTATCGCACAGGAAGAATCCAGAAAGACTTCGGAACGTGTGAAATGGGGGCAAAAGCGTCAGATGGAAAAAGGTGTTGTATTTGGCAGAGACTTATTAGGTTATACTGTTCAGAATGGACAACTACATATTAACGAAGAAGAAGTTCCGATAGTGCAAGCAATTTTTCATAAATATACAAATGAAGGAAAAGGAACATGGACTATTGCAAAGGAACTTCTTACAGAAGGTATGCGACCTAAAAGAATTGCTTTATGGTCTAATGTAGTTATTCTTAGGGTGTTAAGAAATGAAAAATATGTAGGGGATTTATGTCAGAAGAAAACATACACACCAGATTATCTAACTCATTCAAAGAAATACAACAGGGGAGAGGAGGAAATGGTTTACTTGAAAGAACATCATGAACCTATTATTGACAGAGATTTGTGGAACAGGACACAGGAGGAATTGAAAAGACGTTCTCCTTCAGAAGAAACAGAAATCAAAGCACAGTAACCGCTATTGGTGCAGTGGGAAAATTCATTGTGCAGAATGTGGATGCCGTTATGTCAGCCGCACGAAAAAATTAATGAGCGGAGATGTCTACAAGGCTTGGCGTTGTTATGCCGCTGCGAATCATGGTACAAAGAAACAAGACGCTGACGGAAACGAAATCGGCTGTAATAATTCTTCTATCAATGACCGTTCTTTAAAAACTTGCATGAATTACTGTATCACTCTTGTTCAAGGAGAACGTGATTCCTTGAAAAAAGAAATTTTAAAAGAAATCTCACAGCTTCAAAAAACAACAGCAAAAAAATTAGATTCAAAGAAAATCAAGAAGAAAATAGATAATCTTGAAATGAAGAAACGAAAAGCAATTGATTTAATGCTTGATGGACTGATTTCAAAGGAAGATTTACAGAGTCAAACAGAGTGGTATAACGAAGAACTTGAAAAACTGAATATACAACTGTCAGATGCTTTACAAAAAGACAAGTCGGATTCTCGTCAGGTAAATCATATGGAGAAGTATATAAAAGCCTTAGATGAAATTATGGAACTGGATGGTGATAGCGAAGATGTTTATAAGGAAGTACTAGACCATATGGAGATTCATAAGGGAAATATTGTTGATGTATGGTTGAAGTCAATACCGATAGGAATCCGGCTGAAAGTAAAGGCAACGGGAAAAGGGGAATATTTCAAAACAGAAATTTTAGAAACATCTTTTATTGAAAAGTAACGTGTGCAATATCGGTACAGATGTACTATATCTGTCAATGTTCCGATTACTTCCCGGTATGGCATTGTATATCGCTGGGAAAGATAACGCATAGATGCAGCGAGTTCGCCGTCGGGACCACCAAATTGACTGATGATGACTTGTGCGATCTTTGGATTGGTTTGCGTGATTTTGACGGGATACTGTAATCTTTTTTCATAATTCCACATGAACTAACATCCTCCTTCCTGCCACGGCCATGGTTCATTGATCCAGTTCCACCTGTCTGTACAGGAGGTCATAGTCGTATCAATCGTCAGCGGTCCGTAATATTTTGCATATTCTTTGAGCGCCTGATTCCGAAGCTTACTGTATTCGTGGAAGTAGGCCAGCGCATTGGCATCGCAAGGATGAGTGTCAAGAAAAAGTTTGACATCATCTACGGCAAAACTGACACGGTTGATCAGGCAGAGAAGATCTTTGCGGCAAGGTGCGTTGTTTGTCATCGATTACAACCTCCCATCCCATGAAATGGTTTGTCGAGTTCTTCAAAGATGGTTCCCCGGCAAAATCCTTTTTCGGCCTCGTAAATGCGCTGCCAGATCTGCCATGGAACATAAGCCATTGCAAGTGGCATGCCGTCCAGACTGTCTTCTCTGTCGCAGCATGGAGTTGCCTGCGGGCGGGAAACATATTGTGTGGAAGAATATCTTCCATAGTCGGTTGTCTGCCTGCAGCCACAGTTATTCTGATGATAATTTTGCATATGGAAAGCTCCTTTCTTCTTCTATCTGATATTATTGTATGTTTTAGCAGAGAAACCGTGCGTTCACAGAAAGAAAACCGGAGGAATGGCAGAAACAGAATAAAAAAATTGCAATCAGTGAAGAGGAAGGGTATAATAAAAAAGTATAATTTGGAAACAGAACAAAAGGAGAGTATAACTATGTGTGGATTTACAGGATTCGTCGGAAATATTGACAACAAAGAGCAAGTGCTTGAAATAATGATGAATACGATCGTGCACCGTGGACCGGACAGTGCCGGACAGTTTCTGGATGAGGATGCGGCACTTGGATTTAGAAGGTTAAGTATCATTGATATTTCCGCAGTTGGAGACCAGCCATTGTATAATGAGGACCGGACAAAAGTACTTGTATTCAATGGGGAAATCTATAACTATCAGGAACTTCGCGAAGAACTGATCGCTGCAGGACATACTTTTACGACACATACAGATTCGGAGACCTTGCTGCACGGATATGAAGAGTGGGGAGAACAACTTGTAGACCGTCTCCGGGGCATGTACGGATTTGTGATCTGGGACAGGGTAGAGAAGAAGCTCTTTGGCGCGCGTGATATTTTCGGAATCAACCGTTTTATTATGCACAGATGAACGGCACATTTTTATTTGGATCAGAGATTAAATCATTTGTGGAGCATCCGAAGTTTGATAAGGTATTTAATGAAGATGCGCTTGCAGACTATTTGTCATTTCAGTTTGTGCCGACAAACGAGACATTTTTTAAAGGGGTATTTTGTCTCCAGCCGGGACACTATTTCACATATCAGAATGGAACGCTTTCCATCAGCCGTTATTATGAACCGGATTTCCATGGAAAGACGGACAAGCCGTTTGAGGAGATCGTTGATGATGTGGAACGTGTGATGAGAGAATCTGTCAAAATGCATAAGATCAGTGATGTGGAGGTAGGTTCTTATCTTTCCAGTGGTGTAGATTCGAGCTATATGGCCTATTTAGGAGAAGTAGACCGGACGTTTACAGTTGGTTTTGGACAGGAACAATACAGCGAGATCAAAGATGCGAAGGAGTTTGCCGACAGCATCGGTGTAAAGAATGACAGTAAGATTATTGAGCCGGAAGAATACTGGGACAGTCTTTCAGATATACAGTACTATATGGATGAGCCAGTGCAGATCCGGCGGCAATCGCACTGTATTTTCTGAGTAAAGAAGCGGCCAAGAAAGTAAAAGTAGTACTTTCAGGAGAAGGATCGGACGAGTTGTTCGGAGGGTATCAGATTTATTGTGAGCCGATCGAGTATACTGGATTTAATAAAATCCCGCGTCCGATCAGGAAAGCGCTCGGAGTATTTGCAGAAAATTGCCTTCCGCGAGGAATGAAAGGTCGGAGTTTTCTGATTCGGCATTCAAAGACACTGGAAGAGCGATATATTGGGAATGCATATATTTTTACAGAGAAGGAAGCAGGAAGACTGTTGAAAAATAGCAGAAGACCAGATACAATGAAAGTGACAGCGCCGATCTATGAGCGAGTAAAAGACAAAGATCCGGTGACAAAAATGCAGTATCTGGATATGCATTTATGGCTTGTTCATGACATTTTAATGAAGGGCGATAAGATGGGAATGGCAAATTCACTGGAAGTAAGGGTACCTTTCCTTGATAAAGAAGTGATGGAGGTTGCACAGAGCCTTCCTCTGAAATATAAGATTGACGCACCTCGCACGAAGATTGCACTCCGTGCGGCAGCAGATCGTGAGATCAGAAGTTATACAGCAGAGAAGAAGAAGCTTGGATTCCCGATTCCAATCCGTGTCTGGCTCAAAGAAGACCAATATTATAACCGTGTCAGAGCGATGTTTGAGACGAAGGAAGCGGAGCAGTTCTTTGATACTGCTTATCTGAAAAAACTTTTGGAAGAGCATCGTGCCGGTAAATTTGACAACAGCAGAAAAATATGGACGGTCTATATTTTCCTGCTTGGTATGAACGCTTTTTTGCAAATGGGAAACCAGTGCATCCGGCGATGAGCAACAAGTAGAAAAAGTACAGAACAGGAGAAGTAGATGGCAATACGTAGGAAAGTCCTGCGGGAAGGGACGAGAAAGAAAATTGAATATTTTGACTATAACCTGCTTGCGGTTTTGATTTTTATTATCTGTTTCGGTTTGATTATGCTGTACAGTGCCAGTGCCTACAATTCTCAGGCGGCGAACAATGGTGATGGAATGTATTTGTTCAGAAGACAGGCAATGGTCACGGCAGGAAGTTTTGTTGTGATGCTTGTTATTTCCAAGATTGATTACCATCTCTATGCCCCGTTTGCAAAAATCATTTATTATATTTCGATTTTTCTGATGGTACTTGTGCGCTGGTCGCCGCTTGGACTTGAGGCAAATGGATCAAAGAGATGGCTTGGTATTAAAGATACCCCGTTTCAGATGCAGCCATCCGAAGTGGCGAAGATTGCAGTGATCATATTCATTCCGTATATTATCTGTCAGCTTGGGAAATATCTTAAGACAAGTGCCGGGATGACGCGAGTGCTTGTCTATGGAGGATTTGCTTCGTTCAGCGTATTTTTCTTTACCGATAACTTAAGTACGGCAATTATCGTGGCAGGGATCGTGTGTGGTATGATTTTTGTGGCGCACCCGAAGACAAGGCCTTTTATCAAGATTGCAGTTGGCGGAATGGTGGCTGTTGGAATTTTTCTGGTTGATTATTTTAGTGCAGCTTTCTTCCAGTGATAATTTCCGTATCCAGCGTGTCGTTACATGGCTTCAGCCGGACAAGCATATGGCAGAAGGCGGATATCAGGTAATGCAGGGATTGTATGCGATTGGTTCCGGAGGATTCTGGGGCAAAGGACTTGGGAACAGTGTTCAGAAGCTTTCGGCAATTCCGGAGGTACAAAATGATATGATTCTTGCGGCAATCTGCGAGGAACTTGGAATCTTTGGCGCAATCGTTATTTTAATCCTTTTTGGCATGCTTTTATATCGCCTGATGTTCATTGCACAAAATGCCCCGGATTTATACGGCTCTTTGATCGTAACTGGAATTTTTACGCATATTGCGCTTCAGGTCATTTTGAATATTGCGGTTGTAACAAACTTGATTCCGACTACTGGAATCACACTTCCGTTTTTTAGCTACGGAGGTACGTCGATTTTGTTCTTGATGTCAGAGATGGGGCTGGCATTAGGGGTATCGCGCACGATAAAGTTTGAAGAAACTTAAGAAAAAACTTTTCATATAGCAGGCAGTGTGGTATTATAATGTAGTATTGAAAACTACATGAAAACATGATTGAGTATCATGAGAGCTGGTATCTGGGAGGGATGAAGAATGAATTACAAGATTGTCGTGGACAGTTGCGGAGAATTGACAGAAGAGATGAAACAAAGCGGATATTTTGAATCTGTTGCGATGAGTATAGAATTAGAAGGAAGTACGATTGTAGATGATGAGACCTTTGATCAGGCAGACTTTTTAAAACGGATTGCAGCCAGTGGAGAATGTCCGAAGTCGTCTTGCCCATCTCCGGAACGTTATATGGAAAGCTATGCTGGAGAAGCGGAACGTGTATACGTTGTAACATTGGCAGCAGAACTTAGTGGTTCGTATAACAGTGCAGTGCTTGGGAAAAATCTGTACGAGGAGGAATATGGGAAGAAGCAGATCCATATTTTTAACTCCAAATCTGCTTCTGTCGGGGAAACTTTGATCGCGCTGAAATTCAGGAATGCGAAGAAGCTGGCATGACATTTGAGGAGGTCATTCAGACAGTAGAAGAATATATAGAAAGTCAGAAATTATATTTTGTCCTGGAAACTTTGGAAACTTTAAAGAAAAATGGAAGATTAAAGGGAGTCAAAGCATTGGTTGCCAGTGCATTGAATATAAAGCCTGTAATGGGAGCTACTCCGGAAGGAACAATTTACCAGATCGGTCAGGCACGTGGAATTAAGAAAGCATTGGCGAAGATGACAGAAATGGCTGCGGAAGGAATTCAATGCGGGGAGAATAAGATTCTTGGGATTGCACATTGCAACTGCAGGGAGAGAGCAGAGGCGGTGGCGGAGATGATCAAAGAAAAGAAAAAAGTGAAAGAATGTGATCATCTCAAATACAGCAGGAATCAGCAGTATGTATGCAAATGATGGGGGAATCATTGTTGTAATATAAGAGAAGATGTTGCAAAGGAGCTGTGAAAGAAATGAGTCAGGAGAAAGTAAACAGATATAAGGAAGAAAAAGCCAACAGAAAGAAGATGCTGCGCCGCCAAAAAGTTATGAATACAGTTCGAAAGACTGTAGTATCTGTTGTGTGTGTGGCGGTTCTGGGATGGATCGGTTATTCGGTATACAGTACTTATACAGAGAGCCAGCCAAGAGAATCCTATGAAGTGGATTACAGTGCGGTAACAGAATATTTGCAAGGTGCATAATCGTGAAGGGAGTCGGAGAAGAGAGTAAGATCTTTTCTGGCTCTCTTTTTTAAATGAAAACTAGAAAACTGAAAAAAAAGTCTTGAAATCAAGTAAGAAGTGGGGTACAATGAATCTAAGTGGTAGAAAGTGGTGAAAAGTGGTACGAAATGGAAAGGAAGTGGCAGACCATTTCGAGAGAAGGTGACCTTCATGTTGACTGGAGAATATAATCATAGTATTGATTCAAAAGGCAGATTAATTATCCCTGCCAAGTTTCGAGAGATACTTGGTGACAGTTTTGTAATTACAAAAGGGTTAGATAACTGCTTATTTGTGTATCCAGACAATGAGTGGAAACTTTTTGAAGAAAAGCTCAGAACCTTTACCGCTTACAAACAAGAACGCAAGAACTTTTACGCGCTTTTTCCTTGGGAGTGCAGTGGAAGGCGTACTTGACAAACAAGGAAGAGTTTTAATCTCTTCAGCCCTGAGAGATTTTGCCGGTCTTGAAAAGGAAGTCGTTCTGGTAGGGGTGCTGGATCGAGTTGAGATTTGGGATAAGGCAAAATGGGATGAAAGTAATGCTGAAGTAGAAGCAAATATGGATGATATTGCCGGTCACATGGAAGAATTAGGGCTTGGCATCTAATTCATGACAATAGAAAGAGAGCAAGTGATGCTTTCTATCGTTAGAAATGGAGGACAATATGGAATTCAAGCATAAGTCAGTATTACTGGAAGAGACGGTAAATGGTCTGAACATCAAGCCAGACGGCATTTACGTAGATGGAACGCTTGGTGGTGGCGGGCATGCCGAAGAGGTATGTAAGCAATTAAATGACAAGGGGAGTTTTATAGGAATAGATCAGGACGCAGCGGCGATTGAAGCAGCAAGTGTCCGGTTGGCCGGCTTCGGGGAGAGAGTCACGATAATCAGAAGTAATTATTGTGATATGAAGTCGAGATTCGGGAAAGAGGAATTGACAAAGTCGATGGGATAATCCTTGATTTGGGCGTATCATCTTATCAGTTAGATACGGCAGAAAGAGGATTTTCTTATCGTGTTGATGCCCCGTTAGATATGAGGATGGACAGGCGTCAGGAAAAGACGGCGCGTGATATCGTTAATACATACAGTGAGATGGAGCTATTTCGAATTATCCGTGACTATGGAGAGGACAAGTTCGCAAAGAATATTGCAAAGCATATTGTCATGGAAAGAGAGAAGGCACCGATCGAGACTACGGGGCAGTTATGCGAGATTATCCGACATGCAATTCCGATGAAATTTCAGAAGAACACGGGACATCCGGCAAAGAGAACATTTCAGGCGATTCGTATTGAACTGAATCGAGAACTGGAAGTACTCAGAGATACATTAGATGAGATGATTGAGTTACTCAATGATAATGGAAGGATCTGTATCATTACATTTCACTCATTAGAAGACCGGATCGTGAAGGGAATATTTAAGAAGAATGAGAATCCTTGTACTTGTCCAAGCCATTTTCCTGTGTGCGTTTGTGGAAATGTATCGAAAGGGAAAGTGATCACGAAAAAACCGATCTTGCCTGGCGAACAGGAATTAGAAGAGAACAGTCGGTCAAAGAGCGCGAAGCTTAGGATTTTTGAGCGGCATGTGAATACGAAAGTATAAAAAGAAAGAGGAGAGATTGTAATGGCGATAAGAGAAGAAGCTTACGTATATGGAAACACTGTACGACAGCCGAGAGTCAGTATAGATAGACAGACAGCATTACAGCCTTCAGAACCAAAAAGGGTGAGTAAACAAGTACATAAAAATAGAAAAAGAGCATTGGATATGAATAAGGGATATGTGTTGTTTTTATCTATAGCTGCCATTGCAGCGCTCTTTATTTGTGTAAGATATCTTCAGATTCAGTCTGAGATTACGAACCGTTCCGAAGCGATCGCTGCACTTCAAAGTAAACTGACAGAGCTGAAAGAGGAGAATACAGCAATGTACAATGCTGCGACAGACAGCGTGGACTTAGAAGAGCTTCGCAAACGTGCTGTAGAAGATCTGGGGATGGTGCCGGCTACGCCGGATCAGGTCATGGAATATGACAGCCCGACGAGCAGTTATGTGAAACAGTACGAAGAGATACCGGAAAATGGAATATTAGCACAGTCAAGTAAAGTTTCTAAGTAAAAGGTGAGAAAATGTCCAAAAGAAAAAAGCGAAACTCATTTCATTTTTTAAAAAGAAAATTTTTCGAAGATTATGCAGAAAAAGCTAGTACTATTATTTTCATTAGTTGTGCTGGCTTTTGCTATTTTAATTGGAAGAATTATACAGATCAATGCCATGAATGGCGAAAAATATACGAAGGTCGTTTTAGATCAGCAGCAGTATGACAGCAGGGTGATTCCTTTTCGAAGAGGAGATATTGTGGATCGCAATGGAACAAAGCTTGCAACCAGTGAGCGCGTGTACAATGTTATTCTGGATGTCAAGGCAATGCTTGAGAAAGACGAATATCAGGAGCCTACGATCAAAGTTTTAAAAGACTGCTTTGGAATCGCAGAGGAGGATGTGGAGGAACTGGTAGAATCGAGTCCAGAAAGCCGTTATAATATACTTCTGAAAGGTGTAGATTATAATACTGCGAAGGAATTTGAGGCGATCGATGAAGACGAAGAGAAGCATCCGAATGTTAAGGGAATCTGGCTGGAAGAGGATTATGTGCGGAAATATCCGTACAATTCACTGGCGAGTGATGTAATCGGATTTTCCAATGCAGACGATGTGGGAACAATCGGTCTTGAGGCATCTTACAATGCAATTTTAAATGGAGTAGACGGAAGAGAGTACGGTTATCTGGAAGAAGGAGCGCTTCTGGAACGTACAATCAAGGAAGCGGAGAATGGAAACACGATCGTATCTACTATTGACGCGGAACTCCAGAAGATTGTGGAAAAGCATATTTTAGAATTTAATGAAGCTTATAAGGATAATGCAGAGAAAGGAAACGGAAGCTTGAATACAGCGGTGATCATTGCAGATCCGCAGAGTGGGGAGATCCTTGCACAGGCATCTTACCCGAACTTTGATCTGAACAAACCCCGTGATATTTCTGCCTACTACACAGAGAAAGAACTGAAGAAGATGAAAGAGGAAGAAAAAGTGGAGATCCTCAATAATCTTTGGAGGGATTTCTGTGTCAGCGATTCGTATGAACGGGATCAACAGCAAAACCATTACTGTTGCAGCGGGACTGGAAACAGGAAAGATAAGGGGAAATGAAGTATATACTTGCGGAGGATCTCTCGTTGTTGCGGAGGATACAGAGCCGATCAACTGTCACTACACAGCGGGGCACGTACGCAGACCATTGCGCAGTCGATTGCAAATTCTTGTAACGTTGCAATGATGGAAATGATCAAAGTGATTGGAGCTGAAGATTTTTATCGTTATCAGAGTATCTTTGGATTTGGCGCTCAGACAGGGATTGACCTGCCGGGAGAGGCAGAGGGGATCCTGCAGGATCCAGAGCTGGTAGGTCCGGTAGATCTGGCAACTAATTCCTTCGGGCAGAATTTCAATGTGACGATGGAACAGATGGTTGCAGGAATGTCAGCTTGATCAATGGAGGCAACTATTATGAGCCGCATGTTGTCAAACAGATTCAAGATGAAAACGGAAATGTGATTGAGACGAAAGAATCTGTTTTGAAGAAACGTGTGATTTCTGAGCAGACGTCGACAATGCTGAAACAGTATATGAAAACGGTTATGGAAGGAACTGGAACAGGAGCCTCAGCAGCGGTGGAAGGATATGACATCGGAGGAAAGACTGGTACTGCTGAGAAATACCCTAGAAACAGTGGAAAGCATTTACTTTCTTTCATTGGATATGCACCGCAGGATGAGCCAGAAGTGCTGATTTATGTTGTGATTGATGAGCCGAATACAGAGTCCCAGGAAGACAGTTCTCTCGTGTTGAATCTGGCGCGTAGTATTATGGAAGAGGCATTTCCATATATGAATATTTCTACGATTGACGGGCAGCCGGTTGTAGCTCCGGAGCAGCCGGAGGAAGATCAGCAAGAGGTAGAACCACAGGCGGAGAATGAGACGGAAACCGAAAGTCAAGAAGAGGTTTCGGGAGAACCTTCCTATGAAGGGGAAGCTGTCGGGGATGTTTCTTACGAAGGGGAAAGTTATGACGATGGTGCTTACGGAGATGGAACTTACGAGGACGGCTCTGGGGATATGGAGTCTGGATATTGATTGAACGATTTTATGAAAATTTTGTCCAAGGAAATGTGAATAACCTCACAGAAGTGTTAATAAATTATAAAAACAACTTCTGTGAGGTTTTTTTATGAAAAATAAGACCTATAATAAGAAAAAAGTGCTTGTGGTCTTTCTCGCAGCGGTCACAGTGATCTTAGGATTGATCGGACGGCTGTGTTATCTGATGATTTTTGATGCAGAATATTACCAGAAAAAAGCGGAGGCGCTCCATGAACGGGAACGTGAAATTAAAGCCGCAAGAGGAGAAATTGTAGATCGGAATGGAACAGTGCTTGCGACGAATCGTACAGTCTGCACGATTTCTGTGATTCACAGCCAGATCAAGGATCAGGAGCGTGTCATTGAAGTGCTGGCAGAGGAGCTGGAGTTGGAACCCAAGGTGGTGAGAAAACGAGTAGAAAAAGTTTCGTCTATGGAGAGGATCAAAACGAATGTACCGAAGGAAATCGGGGATAAGATTCGTGAATATGATCTTGCGGGGGTAAAAGTAGATGAAGATTTCAAGCGCTATTATCCATATGAAACGCTGGCATCAAAAGTGCTCGGATTTACCGGAGGGGATAATCAGGGAATCATCGGGTTGGAAGTGAAGTATGAGAAGTATCTGAAAGGACAGAACGGAATGATCCTCACGACAACAGATGCCCGTGGGATTGAACTGGATGGGATTGCAGAAGACCGCATCGAACCGGTACCGGGAAATACATTGCAGCTCAGCATAGACTATAACATTCAGAAATATGCTGAGCAGGCGGCACAGAAAGTGATGGAGGAAAAGCAGGCAGATGGGGTGTCTATCCTGCTGATGAATCCTCAAAATGGAGAAATACTGGCGATGGTGAATGTGCCAGAATTTAATCTGAATGATCCTTTTACACTGACGGAGGAATTTCTGGTAGCAAATGCTGAAAAACAGCCTGCAGCAGATACGAAAGATCCGGAGAAGAAGCAGGAACTCTTGAATCAGATGTGGAGAAATCGCTGTATTAACGATACTTATGAGCCAGGGTCGACTTTTAAGATTATTACGTCCTCTGCCTGTCTGGAAGCAGGCGTAGTGAAACTGGATGACACTTTTCAATGTCCGGGATATCGGATGGTGGAGGATCGGAAGATCCGATGTCACAAAGTAGGAGGACATGGAACGGAAACATTTGTGCAAGGAGTTCAAAATTCCTGTAACCCGGTATTTATCGACATCGGTCTGCGACTCGGTGTGGATAAGTTCTGCGAGTATTTTAAACAGTTTGGATTGCTGGATCTGACAGGGGTAGATCTTCCGGGAGAAGCAGGAACAATCATGCATAAGAAGGAAAACATCGGTGCGGTAGAACTGGCAACGATGAGTTTTGGGCAATCCTTCCAGATTACGCCGGTGCAGATGGCGACAACGGTAAGTTCTCTGATCAACGGAGGGGTTCGTGTGACACCACATTTTGGCATGGGAATTGTGGATCGGGGAGGAGAAAAGCTGGAGCTTTTTCTTATCCAGAAAGAAAAGGAGTGGTATCGAAAGAAACGTCGGCGACAATGCGAACGATCCTTGAGAGCGTTGTAGCAGAAGGATCTGGGAAAAACGCATATATTGAAGGATATCGGATCGGAGGAAAGACAGCAACCTCGCAGACACTTCCGAGAAGCGCCAATAAATATATTTCTTCTTTTATCGGATTTGCTCCGGCAGACAATCCACAAATACTAGGAATGGCGGTGATCCATGATCCGCAGGGAATTTATTATGGGGGAACGATTGCGGCTCCGGTAATCCGTGATATTTTCGACAATATTCTTCCATATATGGGGATAGAAAGAGGGCCGGTTAGCGAAACAAAAGAGGAGGAGTAGTTGAAAATGAGAGGGAAATGAAGTATACTATATAAGTTGAATTAAAATGAGAACAAAAGAGTGAAAGGGTGTATCTATGGATTATAAATTAATTGTACCAGTGCTGATTTCTTTTGCATTGAGTCTGCTGATGGGACCGGTCGTCATTCCGTTTCTGAGAAAACTAAAGATGGGACAGACAGAACGGGTGGAAGGTGTGCAGTCACATTTGAAGAAGGCAGGAACACCGACAATGGGCGGTGTGATCATCCTTGGAAGTGTATTGCTCACTTCAGTTTTTTATATAAAAGAATATCCGAAGATCATACCGGTGCTGTTTGTGACACTTGGTTTTGGATTGATCGGATTTCTCGATGATTATTTGAAAGTTGTGATGAAACGGTCGGATGGGTTGTTTCCAAAACAGAAGATGGCGCTTCAGATTGTTGTGACGGCAGTGTTTGCCTACTATCTTGTAAAAGTGACAAATGTTCCAATGACACTACTGATTCCATTTTCCAGTGGAAAATATCTGGATATCGGATGGCTTTCGATTCCGCTGTTGTTTGTTGTCGTGATTGGAACGGTCAATGGAGTGAATTTCACGGATGGGCTGGATGGCTTGGCCTCCAGTGTGACGGTGCTTGTTGCTACATTTTTCACTGTAGTGGCAGTGGGGACGAGAAGCGGTATCGAGCCTGTGACCTGTGCGGTTGTGGGAGCGCTGCTTGGCTTTTTACTCTTTAATGTCTATCCGGCGAGTGTGTTTATGGGAGATACCGGATCGCTTGCGCTGGGAGGATTTGTGGCATCCACAGCATATATGCTCCAGATGCCGCTCTTCATCGTGATCGTAGGGCTGATTTATCTGATTGAAGTGCTGTCGGTTATGATTCAGGTGACATATTTTAAGAAGACAGGCGGGAAAAGAATCTTTAAAATGGCGCCAATTCATCATCATTTTGAACTTTGCGGCTGGTCTGAGACACGGGTTGTAGCAGTGTTCGCTGTTGCAACAGCAATTTTATGTCTGATTGGCTGATGGCGCTTTAGGAGGGTATTATGGATTTAAGAGGAAAAAAAAGTACTTGTATTTGGAACAGGAATCAGCGGAATTGGTGCAGGAGCGCTGCTTGAGAGGGCACAAGCGTCTGTGATCCTGTACGATGGAAATGAAAATTTAGACAAAGAAAACTTAAGAAAACATTTTGCGGCAGAGAGCTCTGTTGAGATCTTGCTTGGCAGCCTTCCGCTGGAAGTGATGGATCAGCTGGAACTTGTTGTGTTAAGTCCGGGGGTTCCGACAGATCTTCCGCTTGTAAATCAGTTGAGAGAACGAGAAATTCCAATTTGGGGAGAAGTGGAACTGGCATACCGCTTTGCAAGTGGAGAGGTACTTGCAATTACCGGAACAAATGGAAAGACAACAACAACTGCATTGCTGGGGGAAATCATGAAAGCGTACAGAGACAGTGTTTTTGTTGTCGGGAATATCGGGACACCGTACACGGGAGCTTCGTTGGAGATGAAGGAAGATTCTGTGACGGTTGCGGAGATGAGCAGCTTTCAGTTGGAGACGATCGATACGTTCCATCCAAAGGTAAGTGCGATCTTAAATATTACACCAGATCATTTAAACCGACATCATACGATGGAGGCATATATTCAGGCGAAAGAGGAATCACAAAAATCAGACAGAGGAAGATGTCTGTGTACTCAATTATGAGGACGAAGTGCTGCGTGCATTCGGAGAAAAACTTCATACACAGGTTCTATATTTCAGCAGCAGGCGTAAACTAGAGAGAGGAATCTATCTTGAAGACGGAAAGATCATTTATGCAGATGGAAAGCCGGAAGTGCTCTGTAAGGTAGAAGAACTAAAGTTGCTTGGTACACATAATTATGAGAATGTGATGGCAGCTTCTGCGATGGCAGCGGCATATGGAGTCCCGCTTTCGAGTATACGAGAGACGATTAGGAATTTCGGCGGAGTTGCCACCGGATCGAATTTGTGACGGAGAAAGAAGGGTCGCATACTACAATGACTCCAAGGGAACAAATCCGGATGCTGCCATCAAGGCAGTGGAGGCGATGAATCGACCGACGATACTGATCGGAGGAGGATATGATAAGAACTCTTCTTATGATGAGTGGATTGATTCTTTCGGGGAAAAAGTAAGATACCTTGTATTAGTTGGAGCAACAAAAGAGAAAATCGCTGAGACCGCAAGAAGAAAAGGATTTGACAATGTTATCCTCACAGATACTTTTGAGGAGGCTGTCATGGAGAGTGCGCGACTTGCAAGAGAGGGAGATGCAGTACTTCTTTCCCCTGCATGTGCGAGTTGGGGCATGTTTAAAAATTTTGAAGAACGTGGAGATAAATTCAAAGAACTTGTAAATCATTTATAAGGAGTGAAGAATTGTGGGCAGACCCGGAAAGAAAAAAGGGTATGATTACACATTGCTTGCGGTTGTATTTGTGCTCGTGTTCGTAGGATTGATGATCTTGTACAGTACGAGTGCCTACAATGGTGAGTTAAAATTCCACGATCGTTTTTACTATTTAAAAAAACAGTTGTTTGCAACGATTTTAGGAACGGTTCTGATGCTGGTCGTGGCAAATATCGATTATCATGTCTGGGAACCGCTTGCAGGCATTGGCTATCTTGTTGCAATCGGGCTGTCTGTTGCGGTGATTTTTATAGGAGATGAGTATAATGGGTCCAAAAGATGGCTGTCTTTGGGACCTTTATCTTTTCAACCGTCAGAGTATGCAAAGGTGGCGCTGATTCTATTTCTTGCATGTATTGTGACCAAAAATGTAAAAGAGATGGGAAAGATCAAGACTTTGTTTAAGATCATGCTTATGGTACTACCGGTTGTCGGTCTTGTCGGGGCAAGTAATTTAAGTACTGCAATCATTATTCTTGGGATTGCAGTCATTCTGATTTTTGTGGCAAGTCCAAAGTATGCACAGTTTATCTGGATGGGGCTGCTTGGATGCGGATTCCTTGGTATTTTCCTCGGGGTGGAGAGTTATCGCCTGGAACGTCTTGCAATCTGGAGAAATCCGGAAAAGTATGAGAAAGGTTATCAAACATTGCAGGGACTTTATGCAATCGGTTCCGGAGGACTTTTTGGACGGGGAATGGGAAACAGTGTACAGAAACTCGGATTTGTTCCGGAGGCACAGAATGACATGATTTTTTCCATTGTCTGTGAAGAACTGGGACTTGTGGGAGCGGCACTGATCATCCTCTTGTTTTTGCTTCTGATCTGGCGTTTCTTTGCCATTGCAGTTCATGCGCAGGATCTGTTTGGAGCGCTGATCGCATCTGGAGCAATGGCGCACATGATGATACAGGTGATTTTAAATATTGCGGTAGTGACAAATACGATTCCCAATACAGGAATCACACTTCCGTTTATCAGTTATGGAGGGACATCGGTTCTGTTTCTTTTGATGGAAATGGGACTTGTGCTGAGTGTGTCCAGTCTGATACAATAAAGAGAACATCCGGCGCGGAAGGACGCGACGGCAACAAAGTTGTTAGGAGGATAGGATGACGACATTTAAACATCGTAAAGTACAAAAGAAAAGAAAATATGGACTTTATGCATTGCTTGTAGGTTTGATTGCAGCAGCAATCCTTGCGCTGTCTGTATTTTTGCTGTTTCATATACAAAAGATCGAAGTGACGGGAATAGAGATGCTGACACAGCAGGAAGTGTCAGACTGGGTAAAAAGTGACACAATGTCCGGCAATTCCCTATACGTTCTCTGGAAATCCAAGTTTCGTCCGGACAAATTACTTCCTATGATGAAAAGTGCAGAGATCAGTATGAAGAATCCGTGGACGATCAAAGTAAAGATTGAAGAGCATAAATTGCTTGGCGGAATTCTTTATGAGAATGAATATGCCTATTTTGATGAGGAAGGAACCGTCTTAAAGAAACAGACAGAGTCCATTCCGGGGATTCCGCTTGTTGAGGGGCTGGGTGTGAAAAAGGTTGTCTTAAATCATAAAGTAAAAGCGGAGAATCGAAAGGTATTCAGCTATGTCATCCAGGTTGGAAAAGTTGTGGAAAAATGGGAACTTAGTCCAGAGAAGATTGTGTTTAACGGAACAGAGGCCACACTTCATTTTGGGACGATCGCAGTTAATATCGGCGATGAGAATTTTGATGACAGAGTTGCTCAGATTACTCCAATTTTAGAAAAACTTCAGGGAAAAAGCGGAACTGTTCATTTGGAAAACTTTACAATGCAGTCAACGCTGATCAGCTTCCGGCCGACAGTAGAGGCAGAAGATGGAACTGTGACAGAAGGGGAAGATCAGATACTTGATGAAACCGGAGCGACAGACAGCGGTGAACAGACAGATGCTGACAGTTATAATGAAGACTGGGAAGCAGAACCACAGTATGATGAGAGTGTGACTTATGGCGATGGAACGGAAATCTATGATGACGAAACCGGAAGTTATGAGGATGGAAACGGCACATACGATGACGGAAGTGAAAATTATGATGGGACAGGCACTTATGATGACGGAAGCGGAATGGGGTATTAGAAAATGATACTGCATCTGCTTTGAACGGAGAGTGCCACGACAAAAAAATCGGAAAATCTAAAAAGGCTATTGATTAATTAGAAAGAAAAACTATATTATATATCTATATGCAGAATCTAATATAGAACCAGAGGGATGTATAAGAAGTAGATCGATAAAGGAGGAAAAACTCTTGTTAGAAATTAAAACAAATGAATCTGAAGCAGCAGCAAAAATTATCGTCATTGGTGTCGGTGGCGGCGGAAATAACGCAGTGAACCGAATGATCGATGAACAGATCGCCGGTGTGGAATTTATTGCTATTAATACAGATAAGCAGGCATTACAATTATCGAAAGCTCCTACATTGATGCAGATCGGTGAGAAGCTTACGAAAGGACTTGGAGCAGGTGCTAAACCTGAGATTGGTGAGAAGGCAGCAGAGGAAAGCTCAGAAGAAATCGCAGCAGCAATCAAAGGTGCAGATATGGTATTCGTTACTTGTGGTATGGGAGGCGGAACCGGAACAGGTGCGACTCCGGTTGTAGCACGTATCGCAAAGGATATGGGTGCACTGACAGTCGGTGTAGTTACAAAGCCATTCCGTTTTGAATCCAAGACAAGAATGAACAATGCGCTTGCAGGAATTGAGAAGTTAAAAGAGAGTGTAGATACGTTAATCGTTATTCCGAATGATAAATTACTGGAAGTAGTAGACCGCAGAACAACAATGCCGGAAGCACTGAAGAAGGCGGACGAAGTTCTTCAGCAAGGTATCCAGGGAATCACAGACCTGATCAATGTACCGTCTCTGATCAACCTTGACTTTGCAGATGTGCAGACAGTTATGATTGACAAGGGAATTGCACACATCGGAATTGGTCAGGGCAAGGGAGATGACAAGGCATTAGAAGCTGTGAAACAGGCAGTGGCAAGTCCGCTTCTTGAGACAACTATTGCAGGTGCTTCTCACGTTATTATCAATATCTCAGGAGATATCACACTGATGGATGCCAGTGATGCAGCAGAATACGTACAAGAACTTGCAGGGGAAGATGCAAATATCATCTTCGGTGCAATGTATGACGATTCAAAGTCAGACGAGGCAGTGATCACAGTTATTGCTACCGGACTTCATAACGTGGAAGGACCGTCATCCAGACTCAAATCCAGACTGGATGGACAGAAGACAGGCAGTGTGCTTCCAAATACTAGTCACACAGCAGCTTCAGCAGCAGGAACAGCATCTTCTGTAAGACAGGCAAGACCAGAATTCAGCGTAATTGGAAATAACACCAATACATCAGCTGGCCAGAGAACTTATACAGGGACAACACCGGTGACACCGAGAGTTCCGACAAGTACAGTCAGAGAGAAATCCATCAAGATTCCGGATTTTTTTAAGAAATAGAACGATAAAATAGCAAACACTTATCTTTTATAATAGAAGCTCACCGAAGAGAACTATAGCAATGGGACGAGATCCAGTTGTTATAGTTCTTTTTGTCGAAAAAATCCCAGAATAAGAAACAAATATTTGACAAATTCTGCAGAAGCATGCAGATATAATAATAAGTACGGAAATGAAAAGATATAAGGAAAGCGGAGCGGAAAAGAGGTGGGAAATGTATTACGAAGTGTACATAGATGTGTTGTTTCTCATAAATTTTATGATGGACTACCTGCTGCTTCTGATTGTGCGCAGAGTATTGAAATGTACTGCCACACATGGAAATATTTGCGTGGGAAGTATTTTTGGAGCGGCAGCGGTCTGTATTTGCATGCTTCTCCCGGTAAGGAGTACACTGATTCGCTTTCTTTTGTTTCATTTATCTGTGAATGCAGCTATGATCTGGATCGGGTTGAAAATCCGGACACTCAGAGAATTTCTAAAGGCATTTGTGGCATTATATGCCAGTGCATTTCTGCTTGGGGGAGTATTTACATGGCTGCAGCCGTATGTGCGCGCGGGAAGTCTTTTTTTTTGGCGCAGCAGTCGGAAGTTATTATCTGGTGATTGGAATCTGGAAATTTCTTTTGTATCTGCAGCGCATGAACAAGTATCAATATACAGTTACAGTGTATACTTCCGGGGAGAGCTGCACGATACATGCGCTTTTAGATACCGGGAACAGCCTGTGCGATCCGGTTACGGGGAAGCCGGTCTGCATTTTAGGAAAGAGACAGGCAGGGGAAATTTCTAAAAGAAAAGGAACTTCAGACACTGCGCTATATCCCGTATTGTTCAGTTGGAACAGAGAAAGGGGTACTTCCGGTAATCAGAGCAGAAAAAATGTGCATTCATACCGGGCAGGAGTGTTGGGTGGAAAAGCCGCTCATTGGAATTTGTGAGGAAGATAGTTTTACAAATGGGGAATATCAGATGATTCTGAATCCAGCAATATTAGGAGGAGTATAAAATGGTAACAAATGCAATGCTGCCAAAGCAGTTTCGGATGAAGTTTTTGTCACAGTTTCGTAAGATCGTGATAGGGACAAGGAGAGAAATCCATTACATAGGAGGGTCAGAGGTGCTCCCGGCGCCATTGGAGATGGAAGAGGAGAGCGCAGTCATCAAGGAATTGGCAACAGAATATAATGAAAAAGCAAAAAAGGTGTTGATTGAACACAATCTCAGACTTGTTGTTTATATTGCCAAGAAATTTGATAATACGGGAATTGGGGTGGAAGATCTGATCTCAATTGGCACGATTGGTCTGATCAAAGCATCAATACCTTTAATCCCACAAAGAAGATCAAGCTTGCAACCTATGCGTCCAGATGTATTGAAAATGAAATTTTGATGTATCTGAGAAGAAATAATAAAACAAAGCTGGAGGTGTCGATCGATGAGCCACTGAATGTGGATTGGGATGGAAATGAGCTATTGCTGTCAGATATCCTTGGAACGGAAGAAGATACAATCTACCGAGATCTAGAGACGGAGGCAGAACAGAAAATGCTGCGCAAAGCGATTGAAAAATTGTCTCCGAGGGAGAAGACGATCGTAGAGATGCGTTTTGGGATCAATCGTTCTGAAGGGGAAGAAAAGACACAGAAAGAGGTAGCGGATCTTTTGGGAATTTCTCAATCTTATATTTCACGTTTGGAGAAGAAGATTATGCAGAGATTAAAAAAGGAGATTGTACGCTACGAATCTTAAAAGAAAAATAAAAAAAGTATAAATAAAAGAATAAAGACTGAAATATATGCCATTTCGATTGAAAATGTGTTATAATATAGTAAATTTTATGACAGCAGTTGCGAGGTGTTCCTGCATATTAGACAAAGAATATATAGCGGGGAACTGCCGCAATCAGAAAGGAGACTTGCATATGAAACTTACATTTATCGGTGCAGCACATGAAGTGACCGGAAGCTGCCATCTTCTGGAAGTCAATGGAAAACACATTCTGATCGACTGTGGTATGGAGCAGGGACCAGATCTCTATGAGAATCAAGAGATTCCGGTTGCCGTCGGGGAGATTGACTATGTACTTTTGACGCATGCACACATTGATCATTCCGGTCTGATTCCTCTGCTTGCCAAGCGAGGATTTCAAGGGCAGATCGTAACGACTTTGCGACAGCAGACCTCTGTCAGATCATGCTCCGTGACAGTGCCCATATTCAGGAGTTTGAGGCTGAGTGGAGAAATAGAAAGGCGAGAAGATCTGGTGCAGAACTTTATGAGCATTGTACACGATGGAAGATGCTGTCAATGCACTGCAATATTTTGTACCGTGCGATTACGATCAGAAAATTGAGCTTTGCGAGGGCGTATGGGTACGGTTTACAGATGTGGGACATTTGCTCGGCTCTGCGAGTATCGAAATTTGGATGTGTGAAGACAATGTGGAGAAGAAGATTGTATTTTCGGGGGATGTCGGAAATATCAATCAGCCGATCATCAAAGATCCGAAGACTGTGCGTGAAGCGGATTATGTAGTAATTGAATCTACCTATGGCAACAGGCTTCACGGAGATGAGATTCCAGACTATGTAGGTGAATTTACGAGAATACTCAGGGAAACTTTTGCAAAAGGCGGAAATGTGGTGATTCCATCTTTCGCGGTCGGACGTACACAGGAATTACTTTATTTTATTCGTGAGATCAAAGAGAAGAAGCTTTTGTCAGATTTTCCTGATTTTGAAGTGTATGTGGACAGCCCGCTTGCAATCGAAGCGACGAACGTTTTCAGAAGAATACAAAAGGATGCTTTGATGAAGATGCACTGAAACTTGTACAACAAGGAATCAATCCTCTCGTATTTCCGGGTTTGAAGCTTTCCACGACGAGCGATGATTCGAGCTGATCAATTATGATAGTAAGCCGAAGGTGATTATTTCAGCGTCGGGTATGTGTGAAGCCGGAAGAATCCGCCATCATTTAAAACACAATCTGTGGAGAAAAGAATGTACGATTCTGTTTGTCGGTTATCAGGCGGTGGGAACGCTTGGAAGAAAGCTAATCGAAGGAGTACCGTCTGTCAAGCTGTTTGGTGAGACAATAGAGGTATGTGCAAAGATTGAGACGTTGAAAGGTATCAGCGGACATGCGGATATGAAAGGCTTACTTAGCTGGCTTGGTGGATTTGAGACGAAGCTTTCCCATGTATTTGTTGTGCATGGGGAGGATACGGTAACAGATGAATTCGCAAAGACGATTGAAGAACAATTTGGATGCCAGGCATTTGCACCATATTCCGGAGGATGCGTGGATCTGGTGACAAATGAAGTGCTCACAGCTGGCGCGAGAGTGCCGAAAAAGGCAAAGGAAAAACCGATGGCGGCACGTGCTGCGACTGCATTCCAGAGAGTGGTTTCTGCAGGAAAACATCTTATGGAAGTTATTTTCAAAAACGAAGGACTGTCCAACAAAGATCTGGCAAAATTCGAATCACAGATTCAGAATCTTGCAGAAAAATGGGATCGTGATTAGAGAAGAAAGTAAGCGGAATGAAAAATAGTAGAAGGAAAGTGGTATAACTGCCGGAGATTGTGAGAATCCTCTGACTAGAAAATGTTCTAGGAGGAAGGCAGTCATGGCATTAAGTAAAGTTGAAATATGTGGAGTCAATACAGCGAAGCTTCCTCTCCTAAGCAATGAGGAGAAGGAAGCTTTGTTTGTGAAGATCAAAGAAGGGGATGAAGCGGCAAGAGAGCGGTATATCAAGGGGAATTTAAGGTTGGTCCTGAGCGTGATCAAGCGGTTTGCAAGCAGCAATGAAAATGTCGATGATCTTTTTCAGATCGGTTGTGTCGGGTTGATGAAGGCGATTGATAATTTCAATACAGATCTTCAAGTAAAATTTTCAACCTATGCGGTTCCGATGATCATAGGAGAAATCAGGAGATATCTAAGAGACAATAATTCTATCCGTGTGAGCCGTTCTTTAAGGGATACTGCGTATAAGGCAATCTATGCGAAAGAAGGCTATATGAAAAGACATTTAAAAGAACCGACAGTAGAAGAGATTGCAGAGGAGATTGGAATTGCGAAAGAAGATATTATCTTTGCACTGGATGCCATCCAGGCACCGATGAGTCTGAATGAGCCGGTGTATAATGACAGTGGAGATGCGCTGTATGTGATGGATCAGATTAGTGACAAGAAGAACCGGGAGGAATATTGGGTGGAAGGTCTTTCTCTGGAAGCGGCGATGGAACGTT
>ENA-OQAA01000611-OQAA01000611.1-human-gut-metagenome-genome-assembly--contig:-NODE-611-length-23386-cov-4.658197_pt1 | contig 23386 bp, 33 predicted proteins | sample MGYA00242489_ERZ504515 | MGnify/ENA primary metagenome ERZ504515 (study PRJEB26092, sample SAMD00036237) | human gut metagenome | host: Homo sapiens | study: EMG produced TPA metagenomics assembly of... | reverse complement strand
AGACCAAAGACTTGTACCCGTTCCCCGACAATCCGTTTCATGTGGCAGAAGATGAAACACTGTCAGAGTTAGCGGAAAGCATCAAGGAATTTGGCATTGTCACGCCGATAATCACACGCCCGAAAGACCTTGAACAAAGGCAGGGACGTATTGAACGGCAGGGCAATATGTTCCCAGAGGTGGAGGTTTACCGCTATGTGACCGAGCAGACTTTTGATGCCTACCTCTATCAGTTGGTGGAGAGCAAACAGAAATTTATCAGCCAGATAATGACGAGCAAAAGCCCTGTCCGTTCTGCCGAAGATGTGGACGAGGTTGCCCTGTCCTTTGCGGAGGTTAAAATGCTTGCCACAGGCGATGCCCGTTTTAAGGAAAAGATGGATTTGGATATACAGGTTTCCAAGCTCCGAGTGTTAAAGCAGAGTTACCTTTCCGAGCATTACGACCTTGAGGACAGAGTGCTGAAATACTATCCCCAGACCATTAAGGAGTATGAGGAACGCATTGCAGGCTATGAAAATGATGCAGCTCTTGCCGAGCAGCACAAGCCGCAGGGTGAGGATAAGTTTTGCCCGATGACCCTAAAAGGCGTGACCTATACCGAAAAGGCAGATGCAGGCGAAATGCTCCTTGCAATCTGCAAGGACTATCCGATGTCTGCACCTACCGAAATCGGCAGCTATCGAGGTTTCCAAATGGAGATTTATTATGATACCGTCAACGCCCATTACTGTATGAACCTTTGCGGAAAAGCAAAGCATAAGTTAGATTTAGGTGCTGATGCCCTCGGAAATCTGACCCGAATTGAAAACGAGCTGTCAAAGCTCCCTGCCAGACTGGAAGCTGCCAAGACCAAAAAGGCGGAAACTATCGCACAGCTTGAAACCGCAAAGGAGGAAATCAAGAAGCCTTTTGCCTTTGAAGATGAGTTGAAAGAAAAAGCGGAACGGCTGAACGCTCTTAACATTGAGCTGAATCTAAATGAAAAAGATACTTCCGTTATGGATACCGAGCCAGAGCAGACAGAAGAACAGCCCGAAAGAAAATATGCAAGTCGGGAGAGATAATGCGGTTTGCATATTTGTATTGCTGATTTCTGGGAAGTATAATAGGTGTAGATTAGTAAATGTCGGAGGTGAAAGGTGTGCTTGATAATTTCAGATTTGAAACCTTTGTTGATGTGCATAGCAACATCTTTGCTGAATATCTAAGCTCCGTTATCGCAAAGCTGCCCAAAGACAATCCAGAATACCGTTCCATAGAGGAAGGATAGAGGAACTCTACAAGGAGTATCCAAAAGTGATGGAGGCTCTGGATACGGAAAAGCCGAGCGATTTATCCGAGCAGGAGTGTAAGGCTTTGATAGAAGTTTTGGAGCTTCGGAACAGGCTCAGCGATATGCAGCAGGAAGCAATCTATTTCAGAGGGTGCTATGACAGCGTTGGGTATCTCAAAAAGGCAGGAATTTTATAACCAAGAACGGCGGCATTGGCGTGGAGCTGATGCCGCTTTTACATAGCCGCAGAGGTGGAAAAATGCATACCTTTGTGGTACAATTAGAACAATAAAGTAAGCAAGAAGGTTGGTTTAGATATGGATATTAGATTTAGCACATATAATGATTTTCTAACTGAATATCAAACATACAAATTAGATAAATGCAGTAATTGTGAAGGAGTGCGAGAGTTAATTGACGATGATGTAACAGTCGTTATAGAAAATAGAACGCTCCATTTTCCAGAGTTACTTGTTCTTTGTTGTAATAAATGTGGAGATAAATGTCTGCCCGAATATTCCAAACAAATTATAGATGGTGCATATAAGTCTATGATAGAACAAGAACAGTTTGTAGGAGAGTTTGTTTCAAAAAGCTACAAAAAGAAATTTGAATATTGTAAAGAAACAGATTATAAATACGACCATAAAGATTATTATAATATCCCTGGTCTTTGTTATGATGAGGAACATTCAACAGAAGGTTTTTTGACACCTGTTTATTTCGATAGAAAAGCACTTATATATTTTATTTCTGTTCCCGATTTTGAAGTGGATATTTTCTCAGAAACCTATGGACACATAGGTAAGAAAGACCCAGAGGGAGTATATATATATGATTGGGATGTGCCATTTGGTTTTAACAGTAATGGAAAGTTAGTATTTTGGTTGGGCGATTTGAATTATATGGATACTCAGAGCCAAGCGATTTTAAAAGGATTTAATGTTGACTCAGACCATTTAATCGTTGATTCAGAGTTCTTTCAAGCACAAATGAACTGTACTTTTAGTAAGCCTATTATAGAGAAACAAATTCTAATGAATAAGGACAGCTTCATTTCAAACATTAAGAAAAAATACAACATTGATTTAGCCCATTTAGACGAAGAATGTTCGGAACACGCTAAAAACATCAAGCGTCAGCTTGTTTTCACAGAGCAAAGTGTTTCTGGTGTAATAAATGCTTTTGACAAGGTGTTGGTAGAGGGCTTTAATGTTGGACGGTTGAGAGAATTGTATGAGGCATTATATTCTGAAAATGAAAGAGATGCTCAATACGGAAAGTGGCAGTCAATTCGTCTTATCAAAGAAATATTGCTGAAATTCTGCAATGGAATTGGAAATACGATTGATGTTGAAAAATTGATTTCGCCGTTGTATATTCTTCACGATTATCGAATATATTTTGACCATTTGCTTTCAATGGATAAACAAGAAAGCACCAAAGCCCATATAGTTGAGACATTAGGTGTTCAAAATTTTAGTGAGCAAGAAGCAATTTATTTAGAGGAAATAGACCGTCTTAATAAACTGTTTCAGTATTTGGTGTTGTTATCAAAATAACATATCGTTTACATAGCCGAGAGGTTTTCATTTAACGAAAGCCCCTCGGCTTTTTCTATTTCTGGAGGTGATTTTATCCATTGAGAACTAAGCAACCCTATGTGCAGATTGACCCAGATGTGCTTGAACGGATACGACAGATTGACCTGTTATCCTATCTGCGGGAGTTTGAGCCGAGCAATCTTGTTAAGGTCAAAGGCACAAGCAATGTGTACTGTACCGCAGAACACGACAGCTTAAAGATTTCCAACGGTAAATGGTATTGGTGGTCGAGAGGTTTCGGCGGCTATTCTGCCCTCGATTATCTTATCAAAGTTAAGGAATATGACTTTGTGGAAGCCGTGGAAATTCTCACGGGACAGACTATGGCGGACTGGAAGCCACCCCCTACTCCCAAGAAAGATGAGCCGAAAGTTCTGCTTCTGCCGCCAAAAAATAAGGATTGTAACAGAGTGATACAGTATCTTTTCGGGCGTGGTATTGACTATCAGCTCATACAGGAGTGTATCTCAGATGGCACGCTTTATGAAAGTGCCGATTATCACAATGCTGTTTTTATCGGCAAAGACGAAAGCGGAACACCGAAATATGCCGCCCTGCGAGGCACTCTCGGCAGCACTTTCAAGCAGGACGCATCGGGCAGCGACAAGCGGTATTCGTTCCGACTTCTGGCAAAGAAGCCTGCGGATACCGTGCATTTATTTGAAGCTGCTATTGATTTACTGTCCTATGCCACTTATCTGAAATGCGAGGGCAAGGACTACAAATCGGAAAGTTTGCTCTCTTTATCGGGCGTGTATCAGCCAAAGAAAGAGATGAAGGACAGCAAAATCCCCATAGCTCTCACAACTTTTTTGAGTGCCAATCCACAAATTAAGACCATAGTTCTGCATCTGGATAATGATAAGGTAGGCAGGCTTTGTACCGCTACTTTGAAAGAACTGTTGCAGAAAGACTACAAAATCGTTGATGATCCACCGCCTGTCGGCAAGGACTTCAACGATTTTTTGTTGTCCTATCTGAAAATTGCAAGACCTATGCCCAAGCGTGAAAGGAGTGATGCCCGTTGATTGTATAGCAGTTTTTCCCCAGAAAGACACCGAAACCAAATCAAAATTTAATGCTGAAAGCGAGGAATGAACCATTGAAAAAGTATGATGTAACCCTTACTGCCCATTACCGAAAGACCGTTTGCGTCTATGCGGAAAGCCCCGAACAGGCAAAGGAAAAGACAAAAATTATCCTGTTCGATACCGACCTTATCAACTTTACCGATGATGATTTTGTCTGCGGTGAAGCCGATATTACCGAGCAGAGAGAGGACGGTCTTGACGGTGCGGGCGAGAATACACTACAGGAAAATAAAGATTGTTCGGACTGCCCGTACTTCTGCCCTGTGTGCGGTGAGTGTATGTATGAGGACGACTGCGAAGAATGAGATGTCTTACCAAGCACTGAATTTGGTTAGCCAAATTCGCTTGTTAGGGTCAGCCCCTAATACCCCGTGAGAACAGAAAGGAGTTTAAAAATGAGTGAGTTCTTATTTTCATTATCGGCACAATGCTCGGCGGTCTGTTCGGTGTTGCGTGTATGTGTTGCTTGCAGATAAGCAGACTTTCCGAGAGAAAGGAAGTGGACAATGCGAAAAAGAAATGTGCAGATACTTTTCCGTCTGACTGAGGAGGAAGCCGAACACCTTAATGAGCTTGTGCAGAAATCGGGTCGCTCAAAAGAAGCCTTTTTAAGAGAAATGGTAAGGGGCTATCAGCTCTGCGAAAAGCCCGACCCAGAGTTCTATAAAATGATGCGTGAGCTGTCCGCCATTGGCAACCGTATCAATCAGCTTGCGGTTAAGGCAAACGCCCTCGGCTTTGTGGATACCCCGATGCTCCGTGAGGAAGCAAGGAAATGGCACGAGTTTCAGATTGACATTCGCAAAAGGTATCTGCTTCCACGCAGGTCATCGTAATGGCGGTCTGCGAGATATGGGATGTGCGTGGCAGGCTCGACCATCCAATCGACTATGCCGAAAATCCAGAAAAGACCGCCAACCCCAAATACACCGAAGACGACCTGCAGGCGATGGTCGATGTAATGGAGTACGCTACTAATAAGGATAAGACCGAGCAGCGTTTCTTTGTCACAGGTGTAAATTGTGACCCGACCACCGCCAGAGATGAAATGATGATTACCAAAGCGGGATGGAGCGACACGAGTGAGATTGTCTGCTATCACGGCTTCCAGAGCTTCAAGCACGGTGAGGTTACGCCAGAGCAGGCTCACGAGGTCGGCGTTAAACTTGCCGAGCGAATGTGGGGCGACAGATTTCAAGTCATCGTTGCCACTCACCTAAATACCGATTGCCTGCATAATCACTTTGTCGTGAACTCTGTTTCTTTTGCGGACGGTATGCACTACCACGACAACAAAGCAAATCTGCGGCTGCTCCGTCAGCGTTCCGATGAGCTTTGCCGTGAGTATGCTCTGTCTGTCATCGAACACCCAAGCGGTAAGAAAAAGCCCTACGCCCTTTACCAAGCCGAAAAGCAGGGGCGACCCACGAGGGATAATGTTGCCAGACAGGCGGTGGATGAAGCTATCAGCAAATCATTTACGCTGAAAGACTTTGACCGCCAGTTGGCAGAAATGGGCTATTGCATAAACTTTGACCCCAACCGCAAGTATTGGACGATTATAGGCAAGGCTGGCAAAGACCCAAGCGGCTTTATAAGCTCGGAGAGGAATACACCAATGACAGGATTATGGAGCGTATCAGCGAAAATTCCTATGCGGTCAAATTCCAGAGCTTCTCAGAGCCACAGGTCAAGGTCTATCGGGTCAAAGGCTCATTGAAGAATGCCAGGAAAATCGGCGGCTTGCGTGGGCTGTATCTCCATTACTGCTACAAGCTCGGTATCCTGCCAAAAGGCAGAAAACAAAATTATGCACGGCTTCATTATCTCTTAAAGGACGACCTTATGAAGATGGAAGCCATCACACAGGAAACAAGGCTGCTTTGCCGCAATCACATTGATACGGCGGAGCAGCTTTGTTCATATAAAGGCTCTCTGGAAACGGAGATGTCTGCCCTGCTTCAGAAGCGAAAGGAGCTTTACTCCAAATCCCGCAGGACAAGCGGCGAAGAAAAGGAAGCGGTCAAGGCAGAGCTTTCCGATATTTCGGGGCGGCTGAAAATTATCCGAAAGGAGGTCAGACTGTGCGAGGGCATCGCCGCCCGTAGTGATACCCTCAAGGAAAAATTGCAGACGATACGGGCAGACGAAAACGAACAGCGAAGAAAGGAGCTGATGAAGAATGAACACAGGCGGCGAAGCGGCAGAACAAATCGTCCGAATGAGCTTGGAGGCTTTGAGGTCGCTGCCAAAATCACAGGTGCAGGTGCGAAGAATATCGCTATCCTGTTGTATTCCATTCTTAAAGAAGAAAGGAAAACCAAAGGCAAAGCAAGGCTAACGAGTATGCTCCGTTCTGGCAAGGAGCTGAAAGTCTTTACCGTCAAAAACGGTGACTTAAAGAAGTTCACGCAGGAAGCGAAAAAATACGGTGTGCTTTACTGTGTCCTCACGAACAGGAAAAACAAAGACCCCAATGCAGAGGTCGATGTCATCGCCCGTGCCGAGGACGCATCGAAAATCAGCCGTATCGTGGAACGCTTTAATCTTGCTTCGGTGGATACCGCTTCTATTGTGACGGAAGCTGAGAAATCCAAAGATGCAAAGGACGGTCAGCCAGAGCCAGATATTGGTGTGCAGGAAAAGGCGGAGAAAGATAAGCTGCTTGACGAGCTTATGGGCAAGCCTGTCCAGAAGGAGGAAAACGCCCCAAACCCCTCGGTGGCAAAGACAGAAAAATCCCCTCAGTCCGAGCCTACCTCAGAGCAGCCAAAGAAGTCCGCAGAGGGGGCTACTATGACTAAGGAGAAACCTTCTGTCAGAGAGGAACTGCGGAAAATCAAGGAGAGCCGCAAGGAGCAGGAAGCAGAGATTGGCACTTCCGCCCTGGACAAAAGCGGAGCTTCCGACAGGGCGAAAAGTGCTAACAGGAAAACGGAGCATAAACAGCCCCAGAGAAAGAAAAAGAAACCAAAATCCAAAGAAACGAGGTAAACAGCTATGAGTATTTACGATGTATTCAGCGGCGGCAACAGACCTTTTGATAAAGAGGAATGGGCTGCCGCAAAGCAGGCACAGCGGAAAGAAGCCTATGAGCTGATTGACAATACCTGCTCTGAAATGATGGCAAGCGGCGACAGCTTCCGTCAGTATCTTGATGTGCAGGGTCGCTTTGACCGCTACTCCGTGGCTAACGCTATTCTGGTATCAGCACAGATGCCCGAAGCAACGCAGCTTAAAGAGTACAACAAATGGAAAGCGAGCCGTGTCTATGTGAACAAGGACGCACAAAAAATCATTATTCTTGAGCCGAGCAAGGAATACACCCGTGAGGACGGGACAAAGGGCATCTCCTACAATGCCAAAGTGGTTTATGATATTTCTGAAACCTCGGCAAAGGACAGGCAGCAGGAACTGGAGCCGAAATCCATGCGTGAGCTTGTGTCGGCTCTGATTGATGCAAGCCCTGTACCTGTGTACCCGTCGGTGAGCTTGAACTGCCTGCCTATTATGACAGCTCTCAGCAGACCATTTTTGTCAAGAAAGGGCTTTCCGAGGAAGTGCTGTTCGTGAGTATGGCAAAAGAAGTGTCGGCGGCGGTCTATGACTTAAGTACAACGAGAGCCGTGATGCTTCCGACTTCAAATCTTTCTGCGTTGCCTATATGGTAAGCTCTCGTTACGGCGTGGATACCAAAGGTTTTGACTTTTCCAGACTTCCCAGTGAGTATGCGGAAATGGATACGCAGGCGTTCAAGGGAGAGCTTGGCACGATGCGTGATGTTCTGGGCGAAATCCAGAGCGATATGTATAAGAGTATGGAGAAGAACAAGCCTGCAAAGAACAAAGAGCAGGAACGCTAATCGGAGGTGCAGACTATGAGAGAGGAACGATACCATATCGCACTTGATAAGTACGATAAGAATATCGTCATCAATGCCTTAAACACCCTGCGTACACGGCAGTTACAGGAGGAACGCCCCACCGAGCCTGTTGACGAGCTGATAAGCAAGGTGGCACACGCCCCGACAAAAAAGGTTAAGGTCGTGCATTGCAGGTGCAATGAGGAACGATGACCAGAAAACGAGCCTAATCCTTTCTGTCTGCGGCATACTTCCTGTCGTATGGCTTGCCCTGCTGACAGCACCCTATGTCAGCGGCGGTCTTGTAGAGATTATCCAAGGTCTGCCCGTGGCGATGGGTAATCCGTTCGAAATAATGGTGTGTGAGGACAGCATAAAGACTGTCCTTATTTTTTTGCTTGCCTACGTTATGGGCATCGGCGTTTATTTCTCTACACGCAGGAACTACCGCAGGCGTGAGGAACACGGCTCTGCGAAATGGGGCAACGCAGGTGCTTTGAATAAGAAGTACCGAGATAAAGACCCGTCAGCTAATAAGCTCTTGACCCAGAATGTCCGTATTGGGTTGGACGGGAAAAAGCACCGCAGGAATCTGAATATTTTAGTCTGCGGCGGCTCTGGTGCGGGTAAAACAAGGTTTTTCTGCAAGCCAAATGCTATGCAGTGCAACACATCTTTTGTAATACTCGACCCAAAGGGCGAAATCGTCCGTGACATCGGCGGTCTGTTGGAAAACAAAGGCTATGAGGTGCGTGTGCTTGACCTTATCAATATGCACCGCAGCCATTGTTACAATCCCTTTGTCTATCTGCGGAACGATAACGATGTTCAGAGGTTGGTAACAAACTTGTTTAAGGCGACCACGCCGAAAGGCTCACAGTCGCAAGACCCGTTCTGGGATACGGCGGCGAGTATGCTGCTTCTGGCTCTGGTGTTCTATCTGAAATATGAAGCACCGCCAGACGAGCAGAATTTCCCGATGGTTATGGAGCTGCTCCGTGCAGGCGAAGTCCGAGAGGACGATGACAGCTATGTAAGCCCTCTGGACGAGCTGTTTGACCGTCTGGAAATGGTAAACCCAGAGCATATCGCCCTAAAGTATTACAGGGATTACCACAGTGGTAGTGCAAAGACCTTAAAGAGTATCCAGATAACCCTTGCCGCAAGGTTGAAAAATTCAATCTGGAGAGCCTTGCAGGGCTTACCGCCACCGATGAGCTTGACCTGCCAAGTCTGGGAGAAAAGAAGGTCGCTCTGTTCGCTCTGATACCAGACAACGACACGAGCTTTAACTTCCTTGTCAGTATCCTTTATACCCAGCTCTTTCAACAGCTTTTTTATCTGGCAGACCACAAGTACGGCGGAAGCTGCCTGTGCATTGCCATTTCATAATGGACGAATTTGCGAATGTTTCATTGCCTGATGACTTTGATAAAATCCTGTCCGTTATGCGTTCCAGAGGGGTATCGGTATCCATTATCCTGCAAAATCTGGCACAGCTCAAAGCCCTTTTTGAAAAGCAATGGGAAAGCATTGTCGGCAACTGCGATGAGTTTCTGTATCTGGGCGGCAACGAGCAAAGCACCCACAAATATGTGTCAGAGCTTTTGGGCAAGGAAACCATTGATACCAACACCTACGGGAAAAGCTCTGGGCGGAGTGGTAACTATTCAACAAATTATCAGATTTCGGGGCGTGAGCTGATGACCCCAGACGAAGTGCGTATGCTTGATAACCGTTACGCACTTCTTTTTGTGCGTGGGGAACGCCCCGTTATGGACTTCAAGTATGACATCTTGAAGCACCCGAATGTGAAGCTGACGGCTGACGGAGGACAACCGCCGTATATCCACGGAGAGCCTACGCAGGCTGTCGCAACCCTTGTGTTTGACAGTGATATTCCAGATAACGCCGTGAGCGTGAAAGCTGTCAGCACTTCCTATGAGCTTCTGTCCGATGAGGACTTGGAAGAAATGTTCAATTTATAAGGAGGATTTACCCTATGAAACTTTTTAAGAAGAACGAGAACAAGAAAACCACGAAGCTGCCGATGACTGGAAAGGTTAAGAAAGGCTTCCGCTATTACTGTATGGCTGTTATGGCAATGACATTTGTGCTTGGTACTTCCGTAACCACCTTTGCTGCCAATGACCCCATTCAGGTAGTCAACAATCTGTCCGATTTCATTTTCGGTCTGGTGAGGGCTGTCGGTATGATTATGCTCGGCTTTGGTATCGTGCAGATTGGTCTTTCCCTCAAATCCCACGACCCGTCCCAGAGAGCCAACGGCTTTTTGACCCTTGCAGGCGGCGTTGTCATTACCTTCGCAAAAGAAATCTTGACTCTTATCACAGGCTAAAAAAGAGCAGCTTACCTTTTGGGGTAAGCTGCAATACATAAGGATATTTAAAATATGTTGCGAATTATTTGCCAAAATTCATTCCATCCCATAACGATTGACATTAGACCGCCTATAAATCCTACAAGGGTAACAATTATATTTAGAAGTTTTATAATCCAATTATGTTTTGCCCTGCGAGTGTTTCGTCTGAAATAAACCCAAACCAATGGAGCAATAAAATAGGTAACGAAACAATAAACTTGATACCGTCAGAAAAACAGGAAAACGGATTAAAAAGATTCTTCCTTATGGATTTTTCAGCTTCTTTAAGAGTTCCTAAATGGCGTATGAACATATCATCACAGTCCTGTGCCGACTGATTTATTCTGTTCATAATTATGCCATTATCACGTTCGTTGATAGCATTCCGTAATTCTGGCAAGAAGTTCATCAGCAATTGGTAATTGCTTGTACTAAATCCTCGTAGGTTATCAGTAACATAAGCAAATATTCCATCAGAGCCAAGTTCATATTGCATTGATTTTACATCTGATGTCAGTTCGTAGTATAACTGTTGATTAAAACAGTTTCTCGACATAATTCCGTTTATTAGTTCAATGAATTTATGACGATAGCTATTTGTAAATTCAACCCGTTTGATTATATCGCTTAATTCAATACGCTTCATTATGAAACCTAATATAATTATTCCTATTATGATGAAAGCAGGAATTAACTTGTCCATAACATATCCCCTTACATAGTCAATTGCTTCCAACTGTTGGAGCAGTTGGCTTTTATATTATACAACATTTTTCTCATGCTTTCTACCTGCAAAGTATGAGAGTAGAAAGGAGGTTTGAAAATGCCAAAAATAAACTATTCGTTGAAAGGAGGCTGTAATCAGTGTCAGATAATTGGGTCGTACAAAATCTTGAGAACGCCTTAAACACTTGGAATGAGAAATTAGCCGAGATATGGCAGCTCATTACTCAATCTCCAGAGAACTTTAAGGGCGGCACGATATGGAATGTCATTGTGGATATTCACGGTGCGGTGCAGGCTATCGGACTTGCCCTGCTCGTGCTGTTCTTTGTTGTGGGTGTGATGCGTACCTGCGGAAATTTTGCAGAAGTCAAGCGACCAGAGCAGGCTTTGAAGCTGTTTATCCGCTTTGCCATTGCCAAAGGTGCAGTGACCTACGGATTAGAACTGATGATGGCACTGTTTAAGATTGTGCAGGGTATGATTTCCACGATTATGAATGCCGCAGGATTTGGCTCGGCACAGCAGACGGTGTTGCCGCAGGAAATCGTGACAGCCGTTGAAGACTGCGGATTTTTTGAGAGTATCCCGCTATGGGCGGTCACGCTGATAGGCGGACTGTTTATTACGGTGCTGTCATTCATAATGATTATGTCGGTATATGGCAGGTTTTTCAAGCTGTATATCTATACTGCCATAGCACCCGTACCCCTTTCCACTTTTGCTGGAGAGCCGAGCCAAAGCGTCGGCAAGAGCTTCATTAAGAGCTATGCCGCTGTATGCCTTGAAGGTGCGGTTATCGTGCTTGCCTGCATTATCTTTTCCCTATTTGCTTCTTCTCCGCCTGTGGTCAATCCCGATGCGGCGGCGGTTACAATGGTATGGAGCTATATCGGGGAGCTTGTGTTCAATATGCTCGTCCTTGTCGGTGCGGTCAAAATGGCAGACCGTGTTGTAAGAGAAATGATGGGCTTGTAAGGGAGGTGCTATGATTGGAAGTCAAGATAAATAAGGAAATCCGTAATTATACGGAGAGTATGTTTTTTGGACTGTCCCTCAGACAGTTCATTTTTTCTGTCCTTGCCTGCGGCGTGGCGGTGGGGTTGTATTTTCTTCTCCGTCCACGGTTTGGTACGGAAACTCTCAGTTGGGTTTGTATCTTAGGTGCGTTCCCCTTTGCGGCAATGGATTTATCAAATACAACGGTATGACCGCAGAGCAGTTTGTCTGGGCGTGGATTAAATCGGAATTTCTGATGCCGAAAAAGCTGATGTTCCTGCCAGATAATCTCTATTACGAAACGATGAAGCCGACCATTGAAGCCCATGAAAAAGGGTTGCCGACAGTACGGAAAAAGCAGAAAGGCAGGACACCGAAACCAAAGAAAACGAAAAAGAAAAAAGCGAAACGCAGCAAGGAGGTAAACAATGCTGAGAACTCTTAAAAATCTGTTCAAGCAGGACAGGGAAAAGTTTGTTGTGCCGAAGTCGGTACAGAATGTTATCCCGATTAAGACAATCTGGGATGACGGCATATTCCTTGTCGGCAGGAACAAGTACGCAAAGACCTTTAAATTTGAGGATATAAACTATGCCGTGGCAAGCCGTGAGGATAAGGAAGCAATGTTCCTTGAATACTCGGAGCTTCTTAATTCCCTTGACAGCGGTGCGACCACGAAAATCACTATCAACAACCGTCGCTTGAACAAAGCTGATTTTGAACAGACTATTTTAATCCCAATGGCTGATGACGGTCTGGATAAGTACCGCAAGGAATACAACAAAATGCTTCTGGATAAGGCGACAGGGGCTAATTCCATCGTACAGGATAAGTATGTAACCGTATCTGTCTGCAAGAAGAATATCGAGGAAGCCCGAAACTACTTCGCCCGTGTGGGTGCTGACCTTATCGCCCACTTTAACCGTCTGGGATCGAAGTGTGTGGAACTGGACGCAGGCGACAAGCTGCGTATCTTCCACGACTTCTACCGTACAGGAGAAGAAACAGCGTTCCACTTCGATATTACCCAGACGATGCGGAAAGGTCACGATTTCAAGGATTTTATCTGCCCTGATACCTTTGAATTTGAGAGCGACTGCTTCAGAATGGGTGACAGATATGGGCGTGTGATTTTTCTCAGAGAGTATGCGGCATATATCAAGGACAGTATGGTGGCGGAGCTTTGTGAGCTGAACAGGAATATGATGCTGTCCGTTGATATTATCCCTGTTCCCACAGATGAAGCCGTGCGGGAGGTGGAAAACCGTCTGCTTGGTGTGGAAACCAATATCACGAATTGGCAGAGGAAGCAGAACCAGAACAACAATTTTTCTGCCGTTATTCCCTATGACTTGGAACAGCAGCGAAAGGAAAGCAAGGAATTTCTGGACGATTTGACAATCCGTGACCAGAGAATGATGTTTGCCGTGCTGACGATGGTGCATACGGCAGATTCCAAAGAGCAGCTCGACAATGATACAGAAGCTCTCTTGACTACCGCAAGAAAGCATTTGTGCCAGTTTGCGGTGCTGAAATATCAGCAGATGGACGGATTGAATACAGCCCTGCCATTTGGTGTACGGAAGATAGATGCCCTGCGTACCCTCACAACAGAGAGCCTTGCAGTGTTTATCCCGTTCCGTGTGCAGGAAATCTACCATGAAAACGGTGTGTATTACGGTCAGAATGTTATCAGCAAAAATATGATTATCGCCAACCGCAGGCAGCTCCTCAACGGCAATTCCTTTATTCTCGGTGTGTCGGGTGCAGGAAAATCCTTTACCGCAAAGGAAGAAATGACGAATATCATTCTGACCGACCCCAACGCTGATATTATCATCATTGACCCAGAGCGTGAGTATTCCCCGCTTGTGAAAGCAATGAAGGGAGAAGTCATTCATATCTCTGCGACAAGTGAAAATCACATCAATGCTATGGATATGAACTCCGATTATGGTGACGGTGCAAACCCTGTCATTCTGAAATCGGAGTTTATTTTATCCCTTTGCGAACAGCTCATCGGTGGCACGAACTTGGGAGCAAAGCAGAAATCCATCATTGACCGCTGTACGGCAAGCGTGTACCGCTATTATCAGCAGGGCAACTATATGGGAACGCCGCCCACCTTGCAGGACTTCCGTGAGGAACTGTTAAAACAGAATGAGCCAGAAGCACAGGAAATCGCCCTTGCGATTGAGCTGTTTACGGACGGGTCGCTCAACACCTTTGCAAAGCACACGAATGTTGATACCCACAGCCGTCTTATCTGCTATGACATTCTGGATTTGGGCAAGCAGTTACAGCCTATCGGTATGCTTGTCGTGCTTGACAGTATCTTAAACCGTATCACACAGAACAGAGCCAAAGGCAGAAACACATTTATTTTCATTGATGAAATCTATCTGCTCTTTCAGCATGAATACTCTGCAAACTTCCTCTTTACCCTCTGGAAGCGTGTGCGTAAATACGGTGCGTACTGTACAGGTATTACGCAGAATGTGGACGACCTTTTGCAGAGCCATACGGCAAGGACGATGCTTGCTAACAGCGAATTTATCATTATGCTTAACCAAGCATCTACGGACAGACTTGAGCTTGCCAAGCTCCTTAATATCTCCGACCTTCAGATGAGCTATATCACGAATGTCGGTGCAGGACAGGGATTACTCAAAGTTGGCAGCTCTCTTGTACCATTTGTAAACAAGTTCCCACGCAATACCGAGCTTTACAAGTTGATGACGACTAAGTTCGGTGAGGTCTAAGAAAGGAGGTCTTTTATGGCTGATATTAAATTCCGTGATACGGCTCACCGTGATTTCTTTCTGGAAAATATGATGAAATGCAGAGTGAACGACTGTTATCATAGGGCGTTTTTCTATGTGATGGGTATCGCTTCGGAAACGAGGGCGAACATCAACCAGATGTTCAATTTCAAGGAGGACTGCATCGAGCCAGAGGGTATGCACGGCGGCTGGCAGACAAGCGGAACAGTCAAGGTCTGCCATCTTGCTTTTAACCTTTGGAACGGGTATGCAGAGGAAGGGCGGGAACGGTATTTCACGCCAGAGGAGTTGTTCTGCTGTGAGTTTGCTCCCTACTTTATGGAGGTATCAAGGTCAGATACCCCGAATATTGCAGGGAGCTTCCTGCTCCCAGAAAACAGACGGAAATTTCAAGATAAGAAAGGAAAAGCCTATGAAGAATTATAAATCTATTATCTGTGTTGTAGCCGCCGTGTGCCTGTTAGGTACGGCGGCTTTTTGTGGCTTCCGCATTTATCATTACTATGCAGAGGTGGACGAGCAGACGGAAGCCTTTGAGGAGATTGCCGAGATGGTAGAGCAGGCTCCCACGGATGAAACCGTGCCAGACGATGCCCCTGTCAGCGAGGGGGAAGATGTGCTTGCCAAGTATCAGGAATTGTATTTACAGAATGAGGATATGTCGGTTGGATTTCCATTGCCGGCACGACAATCAATTATCCTGTGATGCAGAGCAGGAACAATCCGAATTTTTATCTGAAGCACAATTTTGAAAAAGATTACAGCGACTTAGGTACACCTTATGTGCAGGAGAATTGTGATATTGCCGAAAGTGACAATCTGGTTATCTACGGTCATCACATCAAGGGTGGCAAGATGTTTGGAGCGTTGGAGGATTACAAGTCCAAGAGCTTCTATGAGGAACACAAAACTATTCAGTTTGATACCCTCACAGAGCAGACAGAGTATGAAATCGTCGCTGTATTTAAGACTGTGGCGTATAGCTCCGAGGGCTTCCGATACTACGACTTTGTTGATGCGGAGAATGAGGAAGAATTTAATTCCTATGTCGGGAAGTGCAAGGTGCTTGCTTTGTATGATACAGGTGTGACCGCTGAATACGGCGACAGGCTCATTACCCTTTCCACCTGCGAATACTCCGCACAGAACGGCAGACTCGTTGTAGTGGCAAAAAAGGTCGGCTGATTTGAACGCAAATCCTCTGGGAAAGGAGGTTTTCTATGGCTGATATTAAAACCAGAGATGCGGTTAAAGGCACGATAAAGACCATAGATAAAGCCGCCATAGCCAGTGAGCGTATGAAGTCTGCCTATGTGGGGATAAAGGAAAAAGCGGAACAGGGATATTACTCTGATGAAAACTCTGCCACAGAATATGCTACGGACAGGATTTCTTTTGCGGCAGACCGTGTAAAGGACGAAGGTATTCACCAGTTCAATAAGCAGGGGCAAAAGGTAGTCAAGACAACGCAGGATAATATCGGTAAGGCAAAAGATAAAATAACAGATTTCAAGCAAAGTCGGGCTGTCAAAGCAGCAGAACAGAAAGCAGCACAGAATATGTCAGAACAACACGGCTTGCAGATCCGTCATGGGGCTGCAAGCCGTTCCGCTGCCCCCGATGTTTCCCAGACAGCAAAATCGCAGTTGATAAAGACCCGACAGCAGGGGCAAAAAATGATTAAGACCACAGCCCGAAATACAGAAAAAGCGGTGAAAGCAACTGCTAAGGGAACGGTCAAGACAACCGAAAAGGGAATTAAAACCGCACAGGCAACTTCTAAGGCGGCAATCAAAACGACGGAAACCTCAGTAAAAACAGCACAGGTAGCGGCAAAGGCTTCTGCGAAAACTGCCCAAAAGGCGGCACAGGCGGCAAAAGTCACCGCAAAGGCAACCGCCGAAGCAACGAAAGCGACGGTCAGAGCCACCATAGCTGCGGTCAAGGCGATTATTGCAGGAACAAAAGCTCTGATTTCCGCTTTAATTGCAGGTGGTTGGATTGCAGTTGTGATTATTCTCATTGTTGTCCTGCTCGGCTGTGCCGTTTCCTTGTTTGGCGGCGGAAGCGGAAGTAACGCCTATACCCCTGTCAGTGCGGAGGTGGAAGCCTATGAGCCTTTGATACAGAAATATGCCAAACAATACGGCATTCCCGAATATGTGGAGCTTATCAAGGCGGTTATGATGCAGGAGTCTGGCGGGCGTGGACTTGACCCGATGCAGGCGGCGGAAGGCAGCTTTAACACAAGGTATCCACACGAGCCGAATGGGATTAAAGACCCAGAATATTCGATTGAGTGCGGGGTACAGGAATTAAAGGCAGCCCTTATCTCTGCTGAGGTAGAAAACCCGATTGATATGGAGTATATCAAACTTGCCTTACAAGGTTACAATTTCGGTAATGGCTATATCTCGTGGGCTAAGACCAACTATGGCGGCTATTCCTATGCCAATGCGGTAGAGTTCTCCACCATGCAGGCGGCACGGTTAGGTTGGGACAGCTATGGAGACACGCAGTATCCCGCCCATGTGCTGCGGTATTATCCATACGGGCGGGCGTTTACAAGCGGCGGTAACCAGGCGATTGTGGAGGTCGCTTTGACACAGCTCGGCAATGAGGCGGTCAGCCTTATTGGAGTTGGTATGGCTTTGATGGGCGTGTAGAATGGTGTGCCTGCTTCGTATCGTGGTGTGCCGACCAGTGTGGTTATATCGAAAGCGGGATTATCCCGAAATTCGCAGGCTGCGTGGACGGCTCAAATTGGTTTAAGGGTAACGGACAATGGAAAGACAGAAACTACGAGCCGCAGGCAGGCGATATTATTTTCTTTGATTGGGAAGGCGACGGAGAAACCGACCATGTAGGCATTGTGGAGAAATGCGAAAACGGTGTCGTTTACACCGTGGAGGGTAATTCTGGCGATGCTTGCAGACAAAAGCAATATACGGTTGGAAGCAGCTCCATCTATGGTTACGGTGTTCCTGCCTATTAAAAATGGGCAAAAGAAAAACCAGAGGTTTATTCCTCTGGCTCTTTTGCCTTACATAGTCCGCTGACAGTTGCTTCAACTATGGACAGCTCTTTATCGTTTAGTTTGTCGAGTTCTGCGTCTAAGCGTCTGCGGACGGAACTTCTTTTGACCTCATTATCTGGGAATATGTATTCATCAACCGATACACCGAACATTGTCACAAGCTGAATGAACAGCTCCAGACTTGGCTTTTGTCCTTCATTTTCAATCGCTTGAAGATGTCTTGGGTCATAATCTAGAATACGAGCAAGCTGCTCTCTGGTCATACCTTTTGCTGTCCTTGCTTTCTTGATTGCCTGTCCTATCGGTGTAAAATCGAAGTCAAAATCATTGTTTCTTGTGTCCATAAACTCACCACCTTGTATCTGCAAAATACTACTATTATATTTTACAGAAATGTGAGTTCTTATAGAACGGTTTGAAATCTCTGATATTAGGATATAAAATCTCTTATTACAGGCGGTCAAAGTTCATAATTGCACACTTGATACTGTTCGTTTAAACGGCTATAATATATACAGTACACCTTAGGAGGTCAGATATGTTTGAATATATGACAGCACAGGAAGCCGCTGAAAAGTGGAATGTATCGTTAAGATGGGTACAAAGACTTTGTAAAGGAAACCGTATTGAGGGGGTTATGAATATTAACCGTGTGTGGCTTATTCCGAAAAATGCTGAAAAGCCTGCTGATGCAAGAAAAAAGTTGATGAAAAATTGAAAATTTTTCGTTAGTGTTTATTATGGAGGTGTTATATGTGAGGTACAGGATTTTAATTTCCGATGATGAAGTTGATATAGTTGAAATGCTTACAGGATTTTTTAGAAGAAAGGGCTATGAGGTCTTTTCTGCTTATAATGGAGTAGAAACCCTCAAATTAGCAGAATTACAACCAGATATAATCTTATTAGATATAAATATGCCGAAGCTTGATGGGATTGAAGTCTGCAAGAAAATTAGGATTATGTTTCTTGCCCTATACTCTTTTTAACTGCCCGTATTGAAGAAAATGATAAGGTACAAGGATTTTCCGTAGGTGGTGATGATTATATTGTTAAGCCGTTTTCTCTTGTTGAACTTGAAGCCAGAGTGCAAGCACATTTAAGAAGAGAAGAACGACATCAAACGAATACAAAAGTTAAGTTTTCAGGAGAACTTTTAATTGACTACTCTGAAAGAACTGTTTATATACAGAACCAACCTATTGGTCTTGTAAAAAAAGAATTTGACATTGTTGAGTTATTATCTCAAAACGCAGGACAAGTTTTTGATAAAGAGAGAATTTATGAAAGAGTTTGGGGATATGACAGTGAGGGAGATAGTAGTGTTGTTGCCGAGCATATTCGCAGAATACGAACAAAAATTGCAGCATACACAAATAAATCTTATATTGAAACAGTTTGGGGGTGTGGATATAAGTGGATAAGATAAAGAAAATGTGGTGTAACCTGTCATTGCGAAAAAGTATAATACTTTATATCTCAGCGTTTGTAATTCTTGCCATTCTATTAAGTGCAGGAACAGCTACTTTGTGCAATAATGCTACAAAAACGATTGAAAGCAAATATCCCCCAACAGGAGAAAAATATTATTTAACAAATGAAAATGGAGAAAGACTCGGTGATGGCAATTATATTGGAGTTGCACCTGTTGCAATGTCTGAAAAAGACCAACGGTTACTTTCAATATGTGAAGTTGCCCCAATAATTGCAACTCCAATTTATTCAGCGTTATGTATCATTACGGCGACCTTGTTATTCTATAGAAACAAGTTAAAAAAACCACTTACAGAATTAAAAGCCGCTTCTGAAATGATTTCTAATAATAATTTAGACTTCTCAATTAAATATGACAGCAAAGATGAATTAGGAGAATTGTGTTCATCATTTGAAACAATGCGTTTTACCCTTGCTAATAATTTCTCTGAAATGTGGCGGCAAATGGAAGAACGAAAACAACTCAATGCTGCGTTTGCTCACGATTTACGTACTCCACTTACCGTATTAAAAGGGTATAATGAAATTTTACAGTCCAACCATGACCCAATAACCAAAAGCACCGCTGTAACAATGGGAAAACATATTTTCCGTTTGGAAAGATATGTTGATAGTATGAGCCACTTGCGTCGTTTAGAAGATGCTCAACCCATAAGTGACAAGTCTAATATAAGTGGTTATGTGACCGCAATAGCTGATAGTGCAAGAATTTTGTGTGAGCAAAGTGGAAAAACTCTTTCTATTCAAAATAACATTTCCGATATTCCTATTGGCATTGATTATACTTTTGTTTCACAAGTGAATAATAATTTGATTTCAAACGCAATCCGATACGCAACATCAAAGGTAAACATCACTTACACAAGTAATAATGATGGCTTTTATCTCTCTGTTTCAGACAATGGATGTGGCTTTTCAAAAAATATTTTAAGCAAAGCAACCAATCCATATTTTACGGAAGAAGAAAATCACTCTGAGCATTTCGGACTTGGGCTGTATATCTGTAAAATTTTATGCGAACATCACGGTGGTTATCTGAAAATTGAAAATTGCTCAATCGGAACAAAAGTGACTGCTTTTTTCAAATCTCTCGATTAGTAGATAAAAAGTAGAAAATTGCATTCTATACTCTCTATGTAAACACATGGAGAGTATTTTTTTGCTCCCTAAGACGAAAGGAGTTTTTGATATGGAACTTAAAGCAATTCAACTAACAAAGCAATATGGCTCAAAAACAGCCGTAAACCATTTGAACCTCTCATTATCAAATGCGTTTACGGTTTGCTTGGTGCAAATGGTGCGGGAAAAACTACCCTTATGCGGTTACTCTGCGATATTCAGACACCGACCTCTGGAAAAATTACTTTGGACGGGAAAAACATATCTGTACTCGGGGAGAAGTACCGTAATTTATTGGGATATTTACCGCAACAGTTTGGATATTATCCAGATTTTACAGCTTGGGATTTCCTTATGTATGTTGCGGCATTAAAAGGACTGAGTGAAAAACAAGCTCATAAGAAAGCAACAGAATTGTTGGAAGCTGTTGACTTAGCAGAGAAAAGAAACCTCAAAATCAAAACTTTCTCTGGTGGTATGAAACAACGTTTAGGTATTGCACAGGCGATGTTGAATAATCCACGCATCTTAATTTTAGATGAGCCGACAGCAGGTCTTGACCCAAAAGAGCGTGTCCGTTTTCGTAATCTGATTAGTGCATTTTCTAAAGATAGAATAGTTATTCTCTCTACGCACATTGTTTCTGATGTCGAGTTTATTGCTGAGGACATTATTATGATGAAAGACGGTCAGATTCTCCATTTTGGAAAAACGCAGGAAATTACCACAGAAATTGACGGACAGGTATGGGAATGTACAGTTCCGACCAGTCGTGCGGAGCAATATTCTGAAACTCTGAATATAAGCAATTTGCGAAACATTGAAAATAATTGTACGGTTCTGCGTGTGATTTCTGAACAGTCGCCTATGGAAAATGCGATAAAGGTAGAACCTACATTAGAGGATTTGTATCTATTCTATTTTAAAGGAGTGAACGAATAATGAAAAATCTAATCAAGTTTGAATTACGAAAAATATTGACAAAACGCTTTGCGGTTATTTCTGTTGCTGCCGTATTACTATTGTCCTTGATACTGTCTTTTTCCACGCTTCACAGTATGTACGCATTTGACGGAAACGGTACAGAGGAAACTGGAAAAGCTGCGGTTGAAATTGATAAGCAAATTGCATTGAAGTATGAGGGAAAGTTAACTGACAATAAAGTACAGCAGATGATGTCTGAGTTTAAGCCTACTCAAGATTTACATGGAATGAACGCAAAATACATTTATCAAAATGCTTTGCAGTCTTCTGTATTCTCCCATTTTGCTGATATAGATGGTAGTTGGAACGGGTTAAGCGTAGCTGATGTATTTGGCGATAAAGAAATAAAAGTTGGGTATGTAAACGGTTGGCTTAGTACAAGCCAAAATATGGCGAAGATTTTTATTGTCCTTTCATTAGTAATTATTTTGCTAATTGCTCCTGTTTTCTCTGGCGAGTATGGTGGAGTGGATAACATTATTTTGACAAGTAAATACGGAAAGACAAAATGTGCCACGGCAAAAGTATTAGCAAGTTTACTTTCAGCCGTTTTCATAACGACTTTGGTTGTTATTTTCAATTTGCTTATTGCGGTTGCTATTTATGGAACAGAGGGGCTGAACTGCTCTATCCTTTTTGCTCCAATAGATTTTTTAGAAGGGTATATTCCATTTAATATTACTTGCGGAACAGTATTAAAGTATCAAATCCTGTTGGCATTTATGAGTGCAATCAGTGTAACAGGAATAGTTTTAATTCTGTCTGCTGTTTGTAAAAGTCAAATGGTAGCGTTTGTAATTTCAGCAGCTATTCATGTGATACCGATAATGCTTCCTATCTCTGAAACAAGTGCATTATATCGAATTATTGTGCTGATGCCCCTTTTCTATTCACAGTATATTTCCATAATGTCTGTTGAACAAATGCACAATGGTATGCTTTATGCAGTATGGTCTATTCCTGTTGCGATTGCTTTAGTAGTAATAGGTTCAATCATTTCCCATAAGGCATTTTCAAAACATCAAGTAAGATAAGCTTTAAAATCAATATGAAGCAAGCCCATCAAATAAAAAAACGGTGCTTTGGTGGGCAGATAAACATGCCCAGATGAAAATTAACTTCCCTCTGAACCCGTTTTCGAGTTTGGAGGGATTTTTTATGCGATGGTCGCATATGACCGCAATGTTGCTCATCAGAAGCAGCTACTATTTACGGAGTGTCACAGTGGAGTGAAGATTATTTTTTAGAAAAAATCATCACTTACTCGTGGCACTCTTACATTTTACAAGCAGAGATTACATCTCTTGATTATAGATATGTTTACGCTCATTGCCGTAGAGGTCTTAGTACCTTTGCGGCTTTTTGTTTGTCGAAAAATGTCTTAACACAAAACAAGGCTATTTCTTGCGTTGGTTGCCGTTCACCGCCTGCCAATCTGGATTTTCAAAAAAATTCAGATTGGAGGAAACAATATGGCATACAACAAAGCCAAAGAAGAAAAGAAATGGCGGCTCTGGAAAGAAGCTGAGGAAAAGCAGTTACGGAGCTTGGGGGTTAATGAGGACGATATAGAAAAGCTCCGTGTTCACGATTGGACGATTTTTAATTCAGACAGACGGTATTATCAGCGAGTGCAGGAAACAGGTACATATCTTGACGAGCTTGTTGAAGATACTACACAGCCCGAAGTCAAAACAGTTGAGGATTTTCTGGACAGTATCGAAAATCAGCACCTCTATCAAGTTTTGATTAAGGTGGACAGGCTTACATTACAGATTGCTTTGATGAAGATACAAGGATATTCAACCCGTGAAATTGCGGTGTATCTGGATATTACTGAAAAAGCTGTTTACAGAAGAATGGATATGAGCCGTCCCCGTCAGCATAGACACCTAAAACGAAAGAATTCTATCCTGTTCTTAGTTTTTCTTGATTTTCCTCATTTTTTATCCATTCAGCTGGCAGGATACTCTTTTCTAGGCCTGCTGTGCCTGTGTGGGTTTTGGCTCAAATAAGCTATTGCTGCTTTCA